>AP72_2010_repI_A100DRAFT_1000195_pt1 | contig 11020 bp, 9 predicted proteins | sample AmaPasrepliIA100_FD_9193 | JGI IMG/M metagenome (IMG submission 9193)
CTGCCGACAGGAATATCTGTTCAGGAAGGAGCGTTTTCATCCACGCAAGAACCGCTCCGTGCGGTTTGCGTTTGCGCAATTCAGATACAACGTTGGTGTCGAGCAGATATCGAATCACTGAATCTTGGAGCTACTTAAACTCCGGTCCACTGAAATCAATCGCCGGCCGGTTCTTCCATCGGCCGCGCTTCGGCACAATATCGTCAAACAGCGGGCCTTCGCCCAATAGCCACTCCTTGATGTTGGGACGCCTCTCTCGTTGCAGCCGACGCCACTCTTCGATCGGCACCAGCACCGCCTCTTCCACCCCGCGCCGCGTCACCACCTGCGGTCCCCTCTTCAGCGCTGCATCCAGAAATTCGCTGAATCGCGCCTTAGCCTGTTGCAACTGCCACGACTTCATGGCATCTCCTTCAACGGGTATTGTATGACTAGTCAGATAACTAGTCAATATACGCAGATACGGGGCCCCATCCTTAGCCGCGTCTTGTGCGGCTAGGGTGGGGATTTTGACTGTGGAAGACCAAAAAAAAATCCCAGCGCAAAAATGAAGTGATGGAAATCACGTTGATCCGTGATTTCAATCCTTGCGTTGCAAATCAACAAAGCAGATCATGGCCAAGGCGAAAGCGGTGTGAGCAAGACTGACTTAGTTCCAGCTAAGTCATTGCGGCTCAATATTTTACCCGTAAGCTATTGAGCCCCATAGATTATTTTGAGATTTTCCTTTAACTCGATGATTCCAATAGACCCCAGGGGGAGGGGGTACCCCGACAATTACAATTTCCTAACAAGTTTCAATTTCCTAAAGTGCGAGAACCCCGAAACTCGCCAGCCGATGGGTGAGTGACCTCCATCACTCCCTGCTGTGATTCTGCTCATCGTCCCCAGAGCACAATCCCCTGTATCCAAGATCACATGCCGTATCGGGACTGAGCCGCTTTCCCGGCTCAGTCAGGAAGGCAGCCGTGTTCAAGGACACTGAGCACCTCATCCGTCTCGCCGTTGTGATCGTCATCCTGCTGGTGGTCTTCGTCTTGCTGCGCGCCGCGGTCGTCCCCAAGAGTTTCGGCCAGTACGGACACTACCGCGGGAATGCCATCACCGAGATCGCCGCTCGAACTCCTGCGTTTGCCGGACACGAAGTCTGCGAAGGATGCCACATCGACGTCATCGATCAGAAGAAGCTCGGACGACACGCCAACGTTCCCTGCGAAGCTTGTCACGGCGCACAAGCCAAGCACGCGGACGATCCAACCTCCGTGAAGCCGCAACTTCCCGACACGGCTGTCATCTGCGCGCGCTGCCACGAAGCCAACAGCGCCAAGCCCAGAGGATTCCCGCAGGTCGCAAGCGCCGATCACTCCAGCGGACTCGCCTGCAACACCTGTCACAAACCGCACCAGCCGAAGATCGAAGACGAACCAAAATCCGCGCCCGCAGGAGGCAAGAAATAATGGACATCACTCGTCGACGCCTCCTAGTCTTGCTACCCGCAGCAGCCGTCGCCTGGAAATACGTTCAGGCCGGCACTCCGGAAGCCGCTCCCAATTACAAGATCGCCGAGCACTGGTGGGGAATGCTGATCGACATTCCCAAGTGCATCGGATGCGGCAGTTGTGTTCGCGCCTGCTCGGAAGAGAACGACGTTCCCGACGGATACTTCCGCCCCTGGATCGAGCGCTATCACGTTGCCGACTGGAAGATCGAGCGTCCTCACGTCGATTCGCCCGACGGCGGCAAGGAAGGATTTCCGCCGACAGAGGAAATCGGCGGCAAGAACTTCTTTGTCCCCAAATTGTGCAATCACTGCGAGGACTCGCCGTGCACACAGGTATGTCCTGTTGGCGCGACCTTCGTCTCGCCTGATGGCGTCGTCTTGGTAGACAAGAACTACTGCCTGGGATGCCGCTACTGCGTGCAGGCGTGTCCCTACGGATGCCGCTTCATCAATCCCAAAACCAACACCGCGGAGAAGTGTTCGCTGTGCTATCACCGCATCACCAAGGGATTGACTACGGCGTGTTGCGAAGTCTGTCCAACCGGCGCGCGTCAACTGGCAGATCTCAAGAATCCGAAAGACCCGATTCACGAATTCCTGAAGACTCACACCGTGCAAGTGCTGAAGCCGCACATGGCTACAGGCGCCAAGGTCTTTTACAACGGCATGGACGGATCGGTTCGATAAGGAGGCTCGTTGCAAATCCCCGTCGAAGGTTTCATGTACCCGAACGAAGTGGAACTCCAATGGAGCGTCCTGATCGTTCTCTACCCGTTCATCACGGGATTGGTCGCCGGTGCCTTCATCCTCGCATCGCTGGAGCGCGTCTTCCGCGTAGAGGCCGTGAAGCCCACCTACCGCCTCGCGCTGCTCACCGCGTTAGCTTTTTTGCTGGTCGCGCCGCTTCCCTTGCAACTGCACCTGGGCCATCCTGAGCGGTCGCTCGAAATGTACCTGACGCCCCACCGTTCGTCCGCGATGGCGATGTTTGGATTCGTCTATCTTTGGTACCTGATGGCTGTCCTGCTGCTGGAGATCTGGCTCGACTATCGCCGCGACATTGTTCTCAAATCGCAATCCTCTACGGGAATTACGCGCCTGTTCTATCGTTTTCTCACATTCGGCTCCAGCAATATCAGCGAACGCTCTCTGCGCATCGACGATCGCCTCGGCTACACGATCACGCTGATCGGAATTCCGTCGGCCTTTATGCTCCACGGATACGTCGGCTTCATCTTCGGATCGGTGAAGGCAAATCCCTGGTGGTCGTCGCCGCTGATGCCGATCGTATTCATCTTCTCCGCCATGGTTTCGGGCATTGCCGCTGTGATGCTGCTTTATATGCTAAGCACCAGACTTCGCAAGAAAGAAATCGACATGCGCTGTGTCGATAAGATCGCCCAATACCTGATGTACACATTCATCATTGACTTCAGCCTGGAGATGCTCGACTTGATCCAACGCATCTATGAAGCCGATGAGTCCTTCCGCAGCCTCGACTTCATGGTGCACACACGCCTGTGGACTTCGCAGGTCATCGTGCAGATTCTGCTCGGCACAGTAACCCCGATTGCCTTGCTTGCTTTAACGCAACTCTTGAATTTCAACGAAGTGATTCGCAGACGAATCTACGCAATTGCAGGGTGCCTGACAGTTGTCGGCATTTTTGCCATGCGCTGGAACGTCGTCATCGGCGGCCAGCTTTTCTCCAAGAGTTTTCTCGGCTATACGACATACAAGATGAGCTTCGCCACACGCGAAGGACTGCTGCCGGCGATTGTGCTGATGCTGCTTCCCTTCGCCTTCCTCTGGGTCCTGGTAAAACTCCTGCCGCCCTGGCCGGACGCGAGAACTGCCTCCGCCTCCGGTACAGCTCCGGCTCACGGAACGACTTAGCCCGATCCGGGCAGATGCGGAGTTCTCATGCCGCAAGCTGTCGACAACCTCACGCCAGTTCTGGAAGAACTCAGCGAACAGGTGCGCAATCTTGAACGCCGCGTTGCGGCGCTCGAGGGGCAAGCCGAGAAATCGCCATCAATAAATCTGCAATCAGCATCCATCGCACTCGACCGCCCGCGCCCTCCCGCCATTTGGCACGGGTTTCCACCACTTGAGAGCCCCTCTGCGTTCGTGACAGTTCTTGGCAAAGCCGTTCTCGGCATGGCCGGCGCGTACCTGCTCCGAGCCTTGGCTGAATCGAGCACAATTCCGAAGCTCCCGGTGTTGTTCGTTGCGAATCTCTATGCATGCTTCTGGATGGTTTGGGCGACTCGCATCCACGCTGTCAGCCACTTTGCCAGCGTGACCTATGCGATCACTTCGGCCCTAATCCTCTCGCCCATGTTGTGGGAATCGACGGTGCGCTTCAAGGTTCTGCCACCGGCCCTCGCCGCTTCGGTGACCGCGGTATTTGTTGTGCTCGCGATCGGGCTCTCGTGGCGGAAAGATCTGCAGTTCATTCCCTGGGTTGCAACTCTCGCCTCGGTCGCCACGGTCCTTGCCCTCATCGTTGAGACCCACGAACTGCTTGCTCTCACGGCGGCGCTATTGGTTGTCGCGCTGATCACCGAAGTTGTTGCGTGCCTCGGACACCGGCTCACATTCAGAGCGATTCCCGCGCTGGCTGCCGATTTTGCTGTCTGGCTGCTGATTTTTATCCTTGCGTCCCACGAGGCCGTTCCTGAGGAGTACCATCCCGTCTCGGCACAAACAATCGTCTTTCTGTGCTTTATTCTGGTTGCGATTTATGGAGCCAGCATTGGCGCGCGCAGCTTCGTCGAGCGCGCCCCGATCACCGCATTTGAGACCGCGCAGGCAATCCTCGCGTTCGGGCTCGCCACGTACGGACCTATGCGAGCGACACATGGGGCGATCGCACCTTTTCTCGGCATCGGATTTCTGCTGCTGGCATCAGCATGCTATTGGGGAACTCTGTGGCGCTTCGCGGACGAAGGGAATACTCGAAATCGCCGGATATCCGCCACGTGGGCCGGAGCCTTGCTATTGGCAGGCACGTTCCTGGTCTTTCGGGAAAATTTCCAGATCATTCTCTTTGCGTTGGCGGCGCCGGCGACGACTTTCTTCTACTCCCGCACCCGCAAACTCAGTCTGGGGATGCATGTGTCTCTATATCTTGCGGCGGCGGTAGTTGTTTCGCGCCTTCCGGGTTTTGTCGCAGACGCGTTTGCCGGCGACCTGCCGGCTAAACCAAATTGGCGCATTGCTATCGTTGCTGCCTCAGGATTGATCTGCTACCTGCTTGGATCACGTGTCACCGAGGAGAAACANAACCGTCGCATGTTGTGGGTGATTCCGGGCGCAGTTGTCGGATTTGCTGCTGCGGGGCTAGCCGTAACGGCAGTTCTGCGGATTTCTTCCGGCCGATTTGAAGCGGCTCCCGCGGCGGCGTCAGTCATCCGAACGATCGTGAACTGTGTGCTCGCGCTGACCCTGGCGTTTCTCGGCTCGCGGTGGAAGCGCATCGAGCTCGGATGGCTCGCCTATGCGGCGGTAGCTTTCGGCACGCTGAAGCTGCTCTTTGAAGATTTGCGCTTCGGCAACGCCTCCTCGCTCGTGGTCTCGTTGCTGTTCTACGGACTGGTCCTCATCTTGTTGCCGCGCGTAATGCGGCAATCGGGCAGCAGTTCCTAATCTCGCTTTCCTTGGTCCAGAGTGTATTCCATGGCTTTTGCGATCTCACGCTCGGCATGCGTGCCAATGTATTCGCCCAGCGCCCGATAGCTTTCGAACTGCAGTTCATCGAACCACTGATCCGCGGTGCTCTCGTGCGGAAAAGTCTGATGCTCGAAGAAGTATCTCCACACATCATCAGGCAATTTCTTGATGCCCTTGTCACCGGGCGCACCGCTTCGGAGCGGCATGCTCGCCTTGAGCAGGATTAGGATTCCCGTATCTTTCGGATTGTGGGGGTCGTAGTAGATCGTCCCATATGCAAAATTGTGCTGGCACTCGCGCCCGCCTTCGACAGGACAGATCGACGACCAGTCAATTTCAATGTGGGCACCAAAATCGGTGCGCGCTTTCTCGATCAAGCTGAGAAGATCACCAAACGCATAAGCCTGATCTGCGTCGCCATCGCACGCCACGATCAACCGGCATCTCCTGCGCAGCAATTCGTAAACCGCGAGATTCTCAAAGTGTCCGCCATCGGAAAGATACACATATCCCTTTTGCTGGTCGCTGTGCGCAAGCACCTCGGAAAACAGGTAACTGAAGCCTAGAGGCGGTCCTGTGCTCTCCCACTTCTGCGGATCCCTGGAGTTTCCCATCCACCAGCCGAGCCGAACGTCGAACAACGCCATAAAGAATGCGGTCGCCGGCGACGTGTGATATCCCATATTCGGACTTGCCGCCGCGCCGGAGATCGCCATGGCAGTCCCCAGTGAAATGCCGCCCTCAGAGCCGAACTTGCCAAGTCCGCACTTGCATCGGCCCTGTTCTGTTTTCGAATAGCTCGGCACGTAGCTATGTTCAAAGCTGAAGCGTTCGGGTCCAATCCCCGGCTTCCCGAGTTCATAACCACAGTAGAGTGGCGTGAATGCAAACGACTTTGCCCTTCGCGTTGCGTATCCAAGTTCCTCCCCGCCCGTGATGTTTAGGGCCGCATTCATGATGGGGAATGGCCCCGGATAGTTGTCTGCAAGCTCGCACAGCGGCATATCATCTGCGGGATCAAATCCGGTAAACGGCTCCGCGTTGCGAACAGAATTCGATGCGCCCAGATAACACCGCACCAGCCGATTGCGGTAGAAGTGATGAAGGGAAAAATCATTTACGTCGACACGCCATGAGAGCGCGAAGCCAGTGAGGAAAAAGAGACTTCCAATGAAAGGAAGCCACACCAGCGGATCACACTCCACCACAGCCCAATATTGATCTGACAACGCGCGCAGCGTTCCGCCGCTGGTGAGACGCCAAAGCTGGAGCGTGTCGTCATAGTCAAAAGCAAGCCCCAGGGAAATTTGCACGACGGTGCTCAGCAGCAGCACCAGTCCCACAATGAATACATATGGCGCAACCGCCGCCAGAGCATTCATCAACTTCGGACTTTTAAGCGCCGAGGCCCAAGATGAATCTTCACTGTTCTTGCCCGCGTTGGGATCATTCGTCGGCTTGCCGCTCGTTCTCGCGCTGCTGGCCGCCTTCAGGCCTAAATAGTTGTGCAGAACCCAAAGCACACCGGCGGTGATGGATGGCATTTTGAAAGTGATCAGCCAAAGCACCAGAAGCGGCGCAAAGGTGGTCGTCCCGGCCAATAAAAGCCACCCCAAAGTCAGCAGCATCAGGTAGCCGCCCAGCCGAGCCCACCATTCGCGCACAACATCCATGGAGCCCCGCCCGACCAATCCGAGATGCAGCATGCCCACCAACAACATGATCGCCATGAGCACGCCGCTGCCAAACACCATGACTACCCAATCGGTGCTGGTTCGAATCGCCGAAGGCAGATGCCTCAGCAACAGGACGTAGCTGTACATCAGGCAGCCGCCGACGGCTCCCGCCAAGGGAGAAAACAAGCACAAGGCAAGGTTGGAAATGATCAGCTTGGGAGGCTTGTGCGTGCGATGGCGCCGTAGTCTTCTAAAGAAAACAAGAATTGCGACGATCCCCCACACGACAAATTCGAATGCTGCCCCTATGAATGCGCACCATCCAATCGATGCCTTGGTGAAGGCCAGGTTTTGCCAGAGTCCACAATTCAGCAGGATGCACGACACCACGAATGGCAGCATGACGGTGACGGTGATCTTGACTCGTCGAAATGATGCCCTCACCCTCTGAAACCATGTTTTGGGAATCGTCGCCAGCGGGGCTTCAGCGACCAGATTGATCGCCATCGAGATGCAAGCGAGAAAGAGAACGGCGCCTCCTGCGTAGAGAAAGCCAGCGCCCTTATAACTATCTGCTGCGATAACTAGCGGCAGCAACACACTCTGGCACAGCAGGAAAACACTCACAAACACCATTCCGAAAATGGTCTGATTCAAGAAGACGTTGCGCATCCAGGTTCCGAGCATGGCCCAGGTGTCTCCGGAGACCGCGCCGGTGTGTGGCGTCAGATAATTGCTGTAGAGCCGCAGCCAGTGGACGACAGGAGGTTCACTGCGGCGGTCGGGTGTGTACTTCCCCGGACGCAGGACCTCTTCCACCTTTTCGAAGCTGGGCTCAGTCTGGGAAGCCGTGAGCCTCCGTGTCAGCGCCGCCAGCCACGAACCAATGTAGCCTCCTCCAGAGACGGTTGAGAGGTAGTCGAACTTGCGAAGAATGCCCTGCTGGGCGAGTGCCTGCAGGATGCCGAGATTGAACGTGGCGCTGCGGATGCCGCCACCGGAAAACGCCAGGCCGATCAGGTTGCCGTTGTGAGCCTCAACCTTCACACCCCGGCCGGCACGAGATGCGCTGATGTGCTGTAGCTCACGTTCGAAGACAAAATCGAAAGTGACAGGAGGATCGGCGGTAGAAACATGATGGGTCCCGGGACGGCGACCATTCGATTTGTAATCCGACATTGCGACCTCGACACAGGAAAGCTACTCCCTCGGCGGGGCTCACCTTAGCAGATCGGAATGTCTTGTCAATACAAATGCGAGGTTCGTCCGGAAAATGGAAAAAGCGGGGCGAACAATTGCGGACGCAATAAGAACTAGAACTGCTGCTAGTCGCCGTCCACTTTAATGTCGCCGACTCCAACGTGGGCGCGGAGTTCGTATTTTCCATCGCCGTGGTATTTCAGCGTCTTGCCGAGCCAGCCGCTGGTTTGACCGTAGCTGGTGTGCACGTCGCCAATCCCGGTACTTGCATTCACCAACCTGTAGCCTGAGTGTTCGGTGTTGATCCGGAGATCGCCAACGCCGAGGTTCACCTGCTTGTCACCCGTGATGTCGTCGATCGACATATCGCCAACCTTCTGATGAAGGTCCAGATTCGTATTGGCCGGAACTTCCAACTCCACGTCGAAGTTTGTATTTCCGGTCGTAGGGCTGTGGAACTCTATGGTCGCATCAGAGCCTCGGACCTCGAAATCGACACGCGCTTCCTTGACGTTGCGCTCATGCCGCGATTTGACCGTATATTCCAGCCGGATCTGCGTGGAGTCGCTACGTCTGACATGCAGGTCGCCTACACTCATCCGAACGTGCAGGTAGCCTCCAGAGACGAACTCCCGAGAGTCTCTCTTCGTCTCCTCGTAATTCCAATCCTTGGCGGCACATAACGGCACCAGCGCGAGACAAAACAGAAGAACCCTGTAGACCCGTAAACCAGAACGGTAACGATCGATCATAGGCCACCTCTCGGGCGCAGATTCGCCTGTTTGGGATACGTAGAAGAGAGGCACGGAGTTCCGTGGATATTAGCTCTTAAAGTCGGCTACGCCGTCCCACACAAGTTGGACGGCAATCGCGAGGATCAGGAAACCGAAAATCTTGTTGATGGCACCAACAGCGCTCGGACCCAGTTTGCGGACTAAGGGACCTCCCAACCAGAAGAAAAGGACAACGCTGAGAGCAACGCCGGCGATACCAATGACCATGCCGATATAGGCTGCGAAGTTATCGACGTGCGCGGCCAAAGCCATAACGATGCCGATCGCTCCGGGACCGGACATCAGCGGCATAGCAAGGGGGTGAGTGATATGTCTTCCTTCTCCACGGCCTCGTCGCTTTCGGCCGGGCTGATTCGCGCGTGGGACGTGACCATCCCCCACGCCGTATTCGCGACGATGAGTCCTCCTGCAATCTTCAGAACCGGAAGCGAAATTCCGAAAAAATAAAGGACGAAACGGCCAAAGAAGAGAAATGTAACGAGAATGACAAATACCCATATACCGGTCTTGCACGCGGTCCGGCGGCGGTCGGCGGCAGTCCAGTGAGACGTCATGGTGAAGAAAATCGGAATGCCACCAAAGGGATCGACGATTGGAAACAAAGCCAGAAACGTGGCCGCCGCCGAAGCGGGCAATGTCCGAAGAAACAAGCCGAGGGCGTGGGCGGTCGTCATACGACTAGCGGTACCCCTCGAGCGTTTTGGCGGCACGGTCGAGAGCTGCCGTCAAAATAGCAAGCTGCTGCCGTACTCGGTCGCTATCTCCTTTATCAAGGGCTTCATTGACTCCGGGGATCACGACTGCTGCGTAGCCTGTATATTCCCCGGGCGCATAAATAGCGTGGCGAAACCATGGACGATGCGGTAATCCCTGGGGTACAAGCAAAGCCCGTTCGGTGGCTAATAGAGCGTCGTTCAGGCGAGTCGTGTCGGCTGGAGGATTTTTCTGCCGCGCGAGAACCTTCGTTCCTGCAGACTGGAAGCGACGGGCAGCGGCATTCACGGCGTCGAAGTCGACAGAGCGAGCGCCGAACTTGTCATCGGCCCTGCGCCTTGCCGCATCCAGGTAGGCGGTGATCTCTTTGCTGTACTCCTCATAGTCGTACGGCAGTACGTCGGCGCCCGCCATACGAACGACTTCCAGTCCGAAGACACGCGCCATCTCTTGCTCGTACACGAAATCGGGATCGCCAAATTTCTTGAACCAGGCAAAGTTGTCGAATACCGAGTGATAAACGCCATAGGGACCGCTCGAACTCACATCAGTCGAAGGAACTGCGAGATGCTGCAGGAATGCCGTATAGTCCGAACCGCTGCCTAGGTCGCCGACGGGCACATCCGCTTTCACTTGCGCAACCGGTAAACGATGATTCTCTCCGGTTGACTCGGTCGGCGACTGCGTTGAAGGCGCTACCTCGGGCTGCGAAGATTTCTGCCAGGCTTCATAGACTGTCCCGCCCTTGGGGCTGGGAATCACCTTCGTCACATCGCGCAGAAATTGTTTCAAGCTGGGGACCGCTGATCCGCCGAACTTCGCCCCCGAGACGGCGACATCCATGTTGAAATACGCAGGCGAATTCCGAAGCTCGACCTCGTGCTGCTCGACCCATTCGGTAGAGCCCATGAGACCCTCTTCCTCGCCGTCCCAACTGGCGAAGATTACTGTGCGCTTGGGTTTCCAGCCGGCCTTCAGTAGTTCTCCCATTCCATGCACGGCTTCAAGCATTGCCGCTGTGCCACTGTTGGGATCGACCGCACCATAGACCCATGCGTCCCGATGATTCCCCGCAACCACCCATTGACCCGGCAACTCCGTGCCTTGCACACGGCCGATCACATCCCAGAGAGTGCGATATTGATAGTCCTGTTTTAAGTGCAGTTTCAGCTTCGAGGGTCCCGGGCCAACGTGATAAGTGAACGGAAGCGATCCCTGCCACTCGCGCGGCGAGTCCGGACCGGCAAGATGCTGAAGAACCGGCCAAGCATCTTGATAGGAAATCGGCGTCACCGGGATCTTGGGCACTTGCGCGGATTCATTCGGAGAGATTCGCTGAGAAGTTGGCAGCGAGGGAATCGACGCAACCCCTGGCGTTGTGGGATCACCCGGGAACTCGAACATGTAGCCAATGGAACCACGCTGCACGCCCGTGTCTGGACGCCACGGGCCGTCGGGGT
>AP72_2010_repI_A100DRAFT_1000196_pt1 | contig 11008 bp, 11 predicted proteins | sample AmaPasrepliIA100_FD_9193 | JGI IMG/M metagenome (IMG submission 9193)
GCCAGCCCGTCGGATACAGCGGCCGCTTCAGTTGGCCTGAGTGGCTGGTGGACGATCAGCGCGAGGCTTCGGGACGCACCGACGTTGTGACGTTTACTTCCGACGTGTTAAGTGAGCCAGTGAAAGTCGCCGGGCAGCCAGTGGTTCATCTTTTTGCATCTACCAGCGGGACGGATTCGGATTGGGTGGTGAAAGTGATTGATGTGTACCCGGATGAAGTTGCGATGCAGGAAGAGATGGGCGGATATCAGTTGGCAGTGTCGATGGATGTTTTCCGTGGACGATATCGCGAGAGTTTAGAGACGCCAAAGGCAATCACTCCTGACAAGCCGCTGCTTTATCAGTGGGCCCTACCGACTGCGAATCACGTCTTTCTGCCGGGGCACCGCATCATGGTGCAGGTGCAGTCGAGTTGGTTCCCGTTGTACGACCGGAATCCGCAGACATTTGTGCCGAACATTTTTTGGGCTAAGCCGGGGGATTATAAGAAAGCGACGCAGAGGATTTTTCATTCTCCCGAGCAGGCTAGCTTTATTGAATTGCCGGTGGCGGAAGGGAAGTGAGGGGAAGTTGAGAGAATCCCAAGTCTCGCACATGCGGCGAGATCCTTCAACTTCGCTCAGGGCACGCATGGGGCACCCCCGGGTAGAAATTCAGAAGTGAAGTTGGACCATTTGTATGCAAAGGACGATCCAACATGCCATCACGTTCCTCTTGATCGGCGTGCCGCTTTTAGCCCAATCCAAACGTCTTTGGGTTCTGCGGGCGCCGGGCGAAATGGTTGAGTACGATCCCGGAACGTTCGCGCTGAAGCAGAAGGTGAATGTCCCGGCTGAGGCGATGAAGTCTCCGGCCAACTTGTCAGTGAACCGCCTGGGTCAGATGTTGTTTGCGCCTGCCTTGTCCCTTCCGTTAACTGAGAGCGAAATTTCCAATCCGCACAAGGTGTGGCTCTGGAATGGCCAGGCGGCCGTTTCCATTGATCAGGCTGTCGAACACAAATCGGAAAATCGGGGATCGAATCAGGCCGTAACGGAATCGGTGCCGATTCCTTTTCTGTCGGCGGATGGAACTCATCTTTTCTGGCTGGCGAACGAGAATCGCCGCTTGGAGCGCGAGGAAGTGGACCTTTCCACGACGAATGCGTTTCACGCGTGGCAGACGGATTTGCAGGGCAAAGATCGTGTGGATCTTGCGTCGTCGGGCCTTCCGGACTGTCGCTGCAAGACAGGTACGTGTGAAGAAAGTTGTCCGTCGTTTTCTGTATGGACTCCGGAAAGTGGGGTTAAGAGTTTCTTCCTGTCGACGCAAGTCACTGCTGGACAAACGGCGACCTCCTACAAGGCGACCACTCGTTATCAGCAAGACGGAGGCAAGTGGAATCCTAATGCGCTGACCGAGCCTCTGCAGCGCGTGCTGGATGCAAGCGCGGATGGAAGCTCGTTCGTTCACGCGATCCCGGACACCGGTTGCTGCGGGTGGTCGAATCAGAGCAACGATCAGACGCTTGTGGTGAAAGAAGCCAAGTCGCAAACCGTCTTCGATGAGCAGGCAGCATACAAGAATGCTGACTACGATGTGAGCTTCTACACCTCGAACGCGCGGCTGTCGCCGAGTTCAGACAGGATCGCGATGACAATCGTCGCGACGGCACCGAGCGGCAAACCGATACAGTTGTCGGAACAGGGTGAGGCGAATCCGGAGGAGTCGCAGCGTATTCGCAAAGCGCTGCAGGATTTGCCGGCGATTGAGATCAAGACGACAGATGATTCGCCCCGGCGGCTGGCATTTGTTCCGCACGCGACTCTGGTGGGATGGATTAACGACAAGGAATTGTTGATCGTCGAAAATCATCTGCTGGTGGCATACACGGTCGGAAGCGGCGCACGGAGGAAGTCGACGATTCGGGTGGAAGATGCCGCGCGGGTGTTTCTGCGGTAGCGTTCGGAGCATCGAATCAGTGCCGTGCATGCTTACTCCGCTTATCGATAACTAGAAAATCCCCGCTTCTGGCAACTTCGACCACAAGTGGGGCACCCTTTCGCTGTGATACTTCTCGTTGGGAAGTTCTTGATTACGATGCGGCGTTGGCTTGTTGGCCTGAGCGATAGATGATCCATCCCAGCACATTGGCGGCCGCGACCACTACTACGACTTTCAGCATATAGATCAGTTTGCTGGCGACCGGAATCACCGGCTGCACCGACAGCATCACAAAAAGAAGTGTCACCAGAAAGCCCGTTGCGGCCCCGACCTGAAGCCACAATTTGGGACGCAGTCCCTTTTCTTTTGCCGACACCAGTGGGATCGCGAACTTCACCAAATAAGCCAGACCATAGAACGTCCACGTCCAGGTTTGCAGCAGGATGAAGGATTCCTGGTTGCCAGAGCCGATCAGGACCGCAATGCTCGCTGCCAGCGCCACACCGCCCATGAAGAGGATCGAGTTCACCGGCGTGCGGTAGCGCGGATGGAGATTGCCAAACCAGCGGGGGAGAAGACGGTCCCATCCTGCCGCCATTGGCAGACGGGTATTGGCCGAGAAAAAGAACGTGTAGGAGCAAAGATAATTCAAGAGCAACAGCAGAATCGCGACTGAAACGATGGATCGTGCCATGCCAAACATGGCAAATCCTGTGCGCAGCGCTTGTGGAATGGGACCGATTACGTCGATCGCGTCGGGTGAAACGAAGGCGAGAATTCCGCTTGTACCGAAGATATACAACAGGGCGATAATCGGAGCTGTGACCATGATCGATCGAGTGATATTTCGAGCGGGATTGCGAGACTCGCCTGCGACTGTTGAGACCGTCTCGAAGCCCGAGAGCGCGCCGAAGGTCATCTTGCTGAATACGCTCAGACTGAACAGGGTCATCGGGGGGAGCAACAGTGGGAGCGGGTGATAGACAGCGAGATGGCCGCGCCACACGTGAAGGTAAGGCAGGAAGATCAGGACGAGCAGGATGAAAATCGTAAATGCGCTGCCAACATTGTTCACCCACTTGCCAACGCTTAGGCCGAAGCGCGCGATCATCATCATCATCACGATCAGCGCGAGAGATGCCGGAACGATTACCGCGGGGCTGGTGGCGATCCAGGAGGCGCCGGGAAGAGCGTACGAGAGATAGCTCGTGGTCACCAATGCAATCTGCGAGACCTGGATCGTCTGCATGAGCCACATGTTCCAGGCCGTAAGAAATCCTATACGGTCGCTGAACGCCAGGCGGGCCCATTCGTAAAGTCCGCCTTCGAGCGGCATCAGCCGATTCAGGTGCGCAACGACGTACGCATGAGGGATGAAGAAGAAAGTGATAGCTGGCAACCACAGAAATACATGAGCGTAGCCGGCCTTCACCGCTGTTCCGAAGAATTCGGGAACAATGATGACGAGAATCTGCGCGAGCGCGAGATCGACCACACCGAGTTCGCGGCGCAGGCCGGATCCGTGAGACTCGACCTCGGCTTCGGCTTGCATTAGCGCGGGATTTGCTGGTGTGGACACGGTTGAACGGACTAGAGTCAAAATCCCCACTTCTGGCAACACCGGCCAGACGTGGGGAACCGAATTGCATTCCCCAGTTGAATCCCCACTCAAAGGAAAGAAGCTTGAGCGGGGCACCCCGTTAGTTCTTCTATTTCTTTTGCACTGGTGCTGGTTTTAGGAGCAGATCCTGGTAGTCGAAGCTGAAGTCTGCCAGGGGCGAGACTGCGACCATCTTTGCGCTGTCAATCGTTCCGTCTGGATTCAGCGAGAAAGTTACGAACGCGTCTTCAATCGTACGCACGCGCCAATGGGCCTTGAAGGTGTCGTATTGCCAATGCTGCAGGTCGCCAACCATGCCGGGAGTGTGATCGAAGCTCATGACGAGGCCGCCGTTTTCCGTGCGGATGGTGATGGGGCCATACCAGGCATCGTTGTAGGTGCCGGCGTATTTCTCCAGCGGAAGCGACGGCTTCGATTCCGCCGCCCGGGTGCCTTCTGCTTTTTTCATCGCCTCGGNCGCTTCTTTTCGTTCCTGGTCGTCGACTTCTTTAAAAGCGGCGATCCAGTCGGTAGGCGGCAATTGCAGGTAGTGATCGAGAACGTGGTAGAGAATCGCGTCGAACGCGCTGGTCTCCTCTGCGTTGGTGAGGATCACGACTCCGAGATTCTCTCCAGGCACCAGCATCACGCGAGAGACAAAACCTGCGACGCCCCCTGTATGGCCAACAAGTTTGCGTCCGTGATAGTCGCGCAATCCCCAGCCCAGGGCGTAGTCGGCAAAGTTCGCTTTGAGACCAGCGAGCGGAGGAGGAGGATCCCCGACGTTGAGAATAGTTTGCGGGGACCACATCTCGCGCGACTGGCGTTCGCTGAACAGCCGGCCATCGCGATCGGCGAATTTCCCACGATTCAACTGCAACTGTACCCAGCGCGCCATGTCGGCTGCGGACGAATTGATCGCACCCGCCGGACCCACGTTGTCGAGGTCCTCCAATGGAACGACCTGAAGTTTTCCATCCACACGGGAATGTGGCGTCGCATAGTCATCGCCGGCTTTGAAATCCTTGTTGGTGACGACGGAGTGCTTCATCCCAAGAGGTTCGAAGATATGCTCGCGGATGTAGTTGTCCCACGATGTTCCAGTGACCGCCGGGATGATCTGTCCCGCAGTCATGTAAAGCAGATTGTCATATGCATAGTGACTGCGGAAACTGGAGTGTGGCTTCATGAAGCGCAACTTGTGGATGATCTCATCGCGAGTGTACGTCGAGTGCGGCCAGAAAAGCAGGTCACCCTCTCCGAGACCCATTCCGCTCCGGTGAGTGAGCAGATCGCGGACCGTCATCTCATGCGCAACGTACGGGTCGTACATCACAAAATCGGGAAGGCGCTCGTACACCTGATCGTCCCACGATAATTTCCCAGCGTCGACCAGAGTCGCCAAAGCCGCGGTAGTGAATGCCTTCGTATTGGAACCGATGGCGAACATGGTGAACTCATCCACCGGGGTCGAGTCGCCAAGCTTTCGCAAGCCGTAGCCCTTGGTTAGGGCGATCTTTCCATCTTTCACGACCGCGACCGCCATACCGGGGACATCAAACGTCTTCATCGATCGGGCAACATAAGCATCTAGGTCGGCTGGCGGACCAGTCGTTTGTGCAATGACAAATGTCTCGAGGAGAAGCACCGAGCACAGCACTGTGACCGTCCTCGAAAACGCTCGCGGCATGGGTCCACTCCCGAATCGTAGTGTGAAGCAGATTAAGACGCGGGGAGATTAGAACACAGTGATGGAAGAAATTCCGAAAAGCTTGAGGAGAACAGGCGCGAGGCCGGATGGAACCCGGCCTCCAAGCCCGTTGGTTAATTCATACGGTCCGACACTACAGCCGTGATGTAGGTGAGCAGGTGATCAATATCCAGCTCAGATTCCAGCAGTTCCTGCATCTCGGAAGCGCTGAAGCCGGTTCGGGCTGCAGCTTCCTGTAGCAGGTAGCTGTAGTCGGCCACCTCGCCGCGATAAAAACTCATTTTGATCCGTATTCCTCCAGATTCTCGACAAAACGATTTAGAAAAGTGGGGCAGCGCGAGGCGCACGGGAAATCCCCCCCGGGAGCCCAGAGTCCTCGCCGAACTGCCCCATCCTCGCTTCGCAAGGTGCGAAGCAAGCTTGAGCGCAGTCAGCCTGGTGTTTAGCGCCGAATTGAGCGGAGCAGGATCGGCCGGAAATTCGGGTCGAGATTCCCGTAAAGGACTTCGCGGTCGCGATCCACATGCCACGATTGATGAAATTCAGGAAAGTGGACCAGCGGGGCCATGGCCACAAGCGGAGGCGCTGCATTGGCCCGGGCATGGACGACCAGGGGCTCCGTACCCCTATGAAACGCTGTGTCGGGAAGGTCCACATCGGGCAGCACGACGATCAGCAGCATGATGCAGACCAGGCCGCTGAGCAGAATCAACGCCGGCGCTTTGACCTTCCAGTGCGACATAGTTCGTTCTCTTTTGCCAGAGTTTGATGCGTAAGTCAATCCCTCAGATGTGCCGTATGCTGTAAAAACATGTACCAGGCACCATAAAGGAAAATGCTGCTCTACTATCTGGAACGGGAACAATGGCTGCCAGGGCCGATTGAAGAGGTCTTTTCCTTCTTTTCACGACCCGAAAATCTGCAGGTGATCACGCCGTCGTGGCTTGATTTCCGAGTGATCGAGGCCCCTGTTCAGTTGGAGGCAGGCGCGTTGATCCAATACCGGCTGCGTTGGCGAGGGTGGCCGATTCGCTGGACTACCGAATTCACCGACTGGAAACCTCCCCAAGGGTTTGTGGATCGGCAACTCTCCGGTCCATATGCGCTTTGGAATCATGAGCATTCATTCTGTGCGCGGGAGGGCGGTACGCTGATGCGCGACTATGTGACCTACGCCATACCGTTCGGATTCCTAGGCGGTTGGGTGCATACGCTGCTGGTGAAATCCGATGTTGAAAGGATCTTTGATTTCCGGGTTGAAACCATGCGGAAGATGTTTCCACCGTCGGCCATAGCCGCAAGTCAATGACTTCCGGTGCTCATCAGAAACGCGAAGCCATTGAACCGATATGTGACCTTTCCCGGCGAGGTCGGTTCCGCTGAAACTTTTCCGGCTTGAACCTGGTCGAACGCTGCTACCAGCTGTATTAGACGGTCCGGGGAAGCTACGGGAATGTTATGTGAACCGAGAACGATTTTGATTTGAGGTGCCAACGCGGCCAGTCGCCGAATGGATGCGGAGTACTCGGCAAGATCCGTCTCAGGACGGAACAGCCATATGCGCGCGGGATAGAAGGTATCCCCGGTGAAGAGCAGGCCATTGGCCCGATCAATCAGCGTGATGGCATCGGGCGTGTGGCCGGGAGTCGCCATGAGCTCGATGATTCGCCCACCAAGGTTAAATCTGTCGCCATCGTGCAAAAATCCCCGAATCTTCCACGGCCGCGTGGAATATTTCTTCGGGTCGAAGCCTGCCGGTAACGGGCCGCAGAGCTGGTCCGGCGTAACTTCCTCTTGGGCATCGTCCCACGAACCTAGTGCATTTTTCTTGGTGAAGGCGGTATCCACTGCGTAGACGGAGTCAAACTCCCAGTTGCCTCCCACGTGATCATCATGCGTATGCGAGTTCAGCACCATGACGGGCAAAGTCGTAAGCTCGGAAACGACTTTCTTGATGTCGCTGATGCCCATGCCGGTATCGAACAGTAGGGCCTTCTTCTCTCCGACGATCAGATAGCTGATGACCTCTTCCGACTGATGCGGTTCGTAGATGGCGAAGACGCCCGCGCCTGGCTTGTAGACCTCGAACCAGGGATCGCTCACATTCACGCGTTTGATGGATTTGTATTCCGGCCGGGGAAGGGGTTTGCACCATTCCGGAGTCTGCGCCAGAGCAGGCACTGCGGCGAGGCAAAGGGCGACAACGGCAATGTGTTTTCGCATGATGAATCGCAGCGATAGCTTAGCGTATCCAACCTGTAGCGGCCAATCGGGCCGTTTGTGAGCCTGGAGAGAAGGGTGCTAGGCTCAGTTTTCGAGGCAAACTATGGTTTCGCGCGATGTCATTCTCTGGGAAGTCGATGTGCAGCGGGATTTCGTTTTGCCGGGCGGCAAGCTGTATGTGCCGGGCGCCGAGAAGCTTCTGCCGAACATCAACCGCCTTACGGATGCCGCACGCCAGGGCAAGGTATTTCTAGTTTCGCACGGCGATTTTCATACGCCCAACGATCCCGAGTTCAAGATCTTCCCGCCACATTGCGTGAAGGGAACTCCGGGCGCGGAACTCGTCCCGGAAGCAATCACGGAAAAGGTCGCGCGAGTGTCCAATGAACCGGATGCGAAAATTCCGCAGGACCTTTCTGCATATCAGCAGATATTGCTCGAAAAGCAGACCTTGAGCATCTTTGAAAGCCGTCACGCCGACGAATTAGTGCGGAAGCTCGGAGACCATGCCGAGTTCGTGGTGTTCGGAGTGGTCACCGAATATTGCGTGAGTTTCGCGGTGAAGGGATTGCTCGAGCGTGGCCGCAGGGTGGCGGTTGTCCAGGACGCCATCGAGACGTTGAAAAAAGAGGAAGGCGAGAAGTCAATTGCGGAGTTTCAGCGGATGGGAGCCCGGATAATCACAACCGACCAGGCTCTCGCCGCACTCGCGGGTTGAGCCCGGCCATCATCGTCATGCTTCACTAATCTCAGTGGTGATCGCGGTCGTGATCACGGTCGTGATCGCGATCATGGTCGCCGTGGTTATGGCGCCACGTCCAGTATTCCTTCTGCTCTTCCGGCCGTAATTTGCGGAAGTCGCGATCATGGTCACGATGAGTTTCATCGGACCAGCGGCGGTAGTAGACGACTTCATCGTTATTCCAGCGGTGATAGTCGGTGTAGTACGGATCGTAAACTCTATAAGAATGATGCTCAGAGCAGGCCAATCCTGCCAGTGATGTTGCCAGCGCTCCAGCCAAGACCAAGTTCTTCAGCGAGCCTAAACGGTGGATCATGCCATTCTCCTTCAGAATCTGAAAACACTATGGAACTTGGTTAGTTGCTAGGGNAAATCCTGCGGTTTATACCAATCCGGTCGTGTGGCAGCACGATTCTGGCCGTTAACGTTTCCTTCCGAACTCTATTTCTTTTTGTTTCGAAATCTTTTCAACTGCCGTAAGGTTGTAATAGACTACTTTGTCTTCAGACGGAGGTCTCGACTCGGTGGGCAATCCCCTACATTCCCTGCTGGAATTGCCGGAACAAGAACGGGCCCAGCGCGGTTTAGAGCATACGCCCCGCGAGATCTCGCAGCAGCCTGATACCTGGCTCACCACCTACAAGATCTGTTCGCAACATCGCCGCGAGTTGAATGATGCTCTGCTGCGCGCCGGAATCGGACGAGGCGCATCGGCTTCCCCCACGGTTTATCTCGCTGGCGCCGGAACCTCTGACTATACCGGCCGAGCGCTGGCGCCGTTGTTACGACGCCGCTGGAACTGCGAAGCGTGGGCTGTTCCCAGCACTACACTGCTCACTGATTTCGATGAGTTCCACGCCACGGGGAAGGAGTATCTCTGGATTTCCTTTTCTCGATCCGGTGACAGCCCAGAGGGAGTCGCGGTGCTGGAGCGCGCTTTGGAGCGCAATCGCTTTATCCGCCATCTGGTTATCACGTGCAATCAGAAGGGAAAGATGGCCGAGCTTTGTGCGCGATATCCAGAGCGGGCCTTAGTGCTGGTGCTCGACGATGCCGTTAATGACCGTGGGCTGGCGATGACCAGTTCGTTCAGCAATATGCTGATCGCCGGACAATGTGTGGCGCATCTTGAGGATCTGGAAAATTTTGGTTCCGTTGTTTCAGCCCTCTCCGACTGCGGCCGCCAGTTTCTTCCGCTCGCAGCCGAAACCGCTGCCGAAGTGACCGCGCTCGGTTGCGCTCGCGCCTGCTTCGTGGGATCAGGAGTGTTGCGCGGTGTTGCCGACGAGTGCGCGCTCAAGGTAGTGGAACTCAGCGCGGGAAAGATTACGACGCTGGCGGAAACGCCGTTAGGACTGCGTCACGGTCCTATGTCGAGCGTGGACGGCCAGACGCTGTTCGTCGCGTTCTTGTCGAGCGACGCGCGCAAGCGCGGATACGAACTCGATCTGCTCCGTGAAATCGATCGCAAACGTCTAGGGCGGGTGCGATTGGCAATCACCGCGGGAGACGGTGCGGAAGTCTCCGAACTCGTCGACTACCGCCTCCCGCTTGCTTGCCCCATTGATTTCCCGGATTACTATCGCCCCACACTCGACGTGATGCTTGGGCAACTGCTAGGCCTGTTTGCCTCGATGCGCTGCGGCCTGAAGCCTGACGAACCCAGTCCGACTGGTGCGATCACGCGCGTGGTGCAGCCGATTAAGCTGTATTCGTAGAGAAGGCGCCCAATCGAAAGGGAATTCACTAGTATCAGTGGTGTTTTTCCAGTACAACGATCGGCGTTGCTTCGGCGCTTTTCCAAAGAGAAGCGAAGTAACAGTAGCTTCCCGGAAATTCATCGGGAAGCACATTCGCGTTCGCAAGGTGAGGCTTAACTTCGTCTTTCCAGAAGTGAAAGCATTCTTTCATTGGTATCCACTGAAGAGCCGAACCAACATTTGCCACGATGAACTGGATGGGTTCAGCTTGAAGAAGTTTCCTGACGTCTTCCCCAGTAAGAAAGGCCCCTCGTGCTGAGGTTGAGAATCCATCGTCCCGCCACACTTCGACGAGGGGTAGTCGGGTGACAATTCTCAGTTTCGCATCCACAATGCGGGATTGTAGTGCATAGAAGCTGTAAGATGCTCCCTAGAGCCAGGAGGACTTCGATGACTAAGGACATTTCACGCCGGGAATTTCTGGAGAACGTCGGGATGGGAGCAGCGGCGGGCACTAGCCTTCTGCTACTGAAAGACGTCGCGGGGGCTCTGCCCGATAAAAATGTTCTTCCGACGCGTACTCTCGGACGCACTGGCGCGAAGGTTTCTATCCTCGCGTTTGGTTGTGGCAGCCGGTTCCTCATGTACAAGGACGAGGATACTGCGACAGCGATCCTCAACCGCGCCATCGATTCAGGCATCACCTACCTCGACACCGCGTACTCGTACGGCGACGGGCAGAGCGAAACTCGCGTCGGAAAAGTTATGGCCTCGCGGCGCAAGGATGTCTGGCTCGCCACAAAGATTCCGGATCGGACGCGTGACGAATTCCTACGCAGGTTGGAGGGAAGCCTGAAGCGTCTTCAGACGGATCACGTCGATCTGGTTCATATCCACAGCCTCGGACAGGAGGAAGATCTCGAAAAGATTGAAGCCAAAGACGGCGCACTCAAGGGCCTGATGGAAGCGCGCGAGCAGAAGATGGCGCGCTTTGCCGGCATGACAAGTCATACGAATGGAGAAGTCATGGCCAAGGCGATCGAGCGCCATGATCTGGATTGTGTGCAGATGGCGCTCAATGCCTCGCGTAATGGACGGTTCGAAGAGCT
>AP72_2010_repI_A100DRAFT_1000197_pt1 | contig 10983 bp, 8 predicted proteins | sample AmaPasrepliIA100_FD_9193 | JGI IMG/M metagenome (IMG submission 9193)
CCCCGCCACCATCGTCTTGATCGCGGAGAGATTCAGGTACTTCTTCGAGGGCAGATCTGCGGCCATAAGAGTCCCCATCAGGCACAATGCAACAAGCATCGACTTGGATTGGAATTGAAGCATGCGCGGGATGGTATCAACCGCGTCCCAGTTTTCCAAGCCAGAAGTGCGGATCTCACATGTCGCTTGTCCGGGATTTGGAACGCCGGGAACAATGACAAGCATCTGCAGAGAAATGTGTAAACTGAAGGCGGGGCGGGCCTGAAAAAAATACCACAGTTTTCTCCCGCGATGCATTGACCCAGGCGAAATCCAACTCCGAAGAACCCTTCGAATCAGCCCGTTCGGAGGGTCCGCAGAACCAGGAGCGATCCCTGCCGGAAAAGCAGCTGTCGGTCTCTGCCTCGGAAAGGGGATCCAGTTCCAGCGAGCGTGACAGCGAAGTAAATAAGGAACTGCGCCGGCTGAACCGTGCTTTGCGCGCTCTGAGCGCTTGCAACCAGGCGCTCGCGCAAGCAAGCAATGAGCAGGAACTGCTCGATCAAATCTGCCAGATCATCGTTCGTGTCGGCGGCTACCGGATGGCGGGCATCGCTTTCGCCGAACAGGACGAGCAGAAGACAATCCGCCCGGTCGCGCACGCCGGCTACGATAGCGGTTACCTGGACCAAATTGAACTGAGGTGGTCCGACACTCCTGCCGGACGCGGCCCGGCTGGGACTGCAATCCGCGAGAACCGGATTTGCCTGTTCGGCGATACCGCCCACGATCCGCTATTCGAGCCTTGGCGGCAAGCGGCTTTGCAGCGCGGCTATGCGTCGGTGATTTGCCTTCCGCTGCGCGTAGCCGGCATGCCTTTTGGCATCCTCGCTATTTATGCCGAACAGGCGAACGCCTTTGAAAAACCCGAAGTCGAATTGCTCTCAGAGATGGCCAACAATCTCGCATTCGGGATCACGGCTATCCGATCGCAAGACGAGAGTCGGCGCGCTACCGTCGCACTGCGCGAGGCCGAGGCGAAATACCGACAGCTCGTGGAGGAAGTTCCAGCGATCTCCTACGTGGCGGAAACGGGCGCCTTTGGCCCATTTATTTATGTCAGCCCGCAGGTCACGACCATTCTTGGTTACAAGCCCGAGGAATGCCTCGCAGATTCCCGCTTCTGGTGGAGTCATCTGAATCCGGAGGACCAACCCAAGGCGCTCTCCGAAGACAGTTGGGAGGAGGGGAAACTGTTCCAGGTCGAGTACCGCATGCGGCGCCACGATGGCGAGGAGGTTTGGGTACGTGACGAAGCCGTCATCGTCAGAGATCCGAACACGGGCAAGAAATTGACCCGGGGGTTGCTGGTGGATATCACCGAGAAGAAACGCGCTGAAGAAGCATTGCGCGAAAGCGAAGAACGGTATCGCAACTTCGTCTCCCAGAGTTCCGAGGGAATTTACCGGATGGAATACAACCCACCCGTGCCCTGTCATCTCTCGCTCGACGAGCAAATCGAATGGGGTCACAAGACCGGATTTGTAGCCGAGTGCAATGATGCGATGGCGCGATTGTACGGGCGCTCGTCCGCGCAAGAAGTGATGGGCAAGCCGCTCTCGGATCTCTTGGTCCTCAAACATCCTCGCACGCACGAGTTCATGAAGAAATTCATAAGCGATGGATATCGCATCAGCGATCAGGAATCCATCGAGCAGGATGCGCAGGGGCAAAAGAGAACATTTCTCAGCACCATGGTGGGAACTATTGTGGAGGGGCACTGGGTGCGCACCTGGGGCATCACGCGGGACGTGACTGAGCGGCTCCACCTGGAGGAGCAGCTGAGAAATGCGCAGCAGCTCGAAGCCATCGGCAGGCTGGCCGGCGGAGTCGCCCACGACTTCAACAACATCCTGAGCATCATCATGGGACATGCAGAACTCTTGCTGGCCAGCGGTGTGGAGGAACGGCTGCGCAACGGCCTGGAGCAGATGCGCCGGGCGGCTGAGCGGGCTGCGTCCTTGACCCAACAGTTACTCGCCTTCAGCCGCAAACAAGTGCTGCAACCGAAGGTGCTCGATCTCAACGAAAAAGTCGCCGACGTGGAGAAGATGTTGTCTCGCGTCATTGGAGAAGATATCGAGCTGATCGCCAGCTTGCATCCGTCGCTGATGGCCGTGAAAGCCGATCCGGGCCAGATCGAACAAGTATTGATCAATCTGGCAGTGAACGCTCGCGATGCCATGCCGCAGGGTGGAAGGCTCGCGATGGAGACTTCGAATCTCGAAATCGGAGCGGAGCAAGCTCGCGACTTGGACGTTACGCCCGGGAAGTACGCGATGCTGAAAGTCTCCGATACAGGCAGTGGCATGGACGCTGCCACGGTCGCCCATGTCTTCGAGCCGTTCTTTACCACCAAGCCGATAGGCAAAGGCACAGGCCTCGGGCTCTCCACGGTGTATGGAATCGTGAAGCAGAGCGGCGGCGGAATCCGCGTGGAGAGCGAACCGAGCCGCGGTACCGTGTTCCACATTTATCTGCCCGCGACGGAAGATGATCGCAGCCGGTCGAGCTCGCACTTTCGGCAGAGCCAGGTTGCGGGTGGAGAGGAAACAATTCTTATCACGGAAGACGAGCCGGGCTTGCGGGAACTGACTCGCATCTTTCTCGAGAGCTACGGTTACCGCGTGCTTTCCGCCGGGAGTGCGGAACAGGCGGTTCAGGTTTCAGACCAATTCGGAGAGCCGATTCACCTGTTGCTAACCGACGTGATCATGCCCGGGATCAGTGGAAGACAGTTGGCGGAAAAAATCCTGACAAAACGTCCGAAGACGAAGATCCTCTATATGACCGGCTACACAGACGATATGGTCGTGCAGCACAAAGTCCTCGAGCCCGGCGTGCAACTGCTGCAGAAGCCATTCTCGAAGGCCGAGTTGGCAACGAAAGTGAGAGCGACGTTGGATAGCAGGGCCAGGGTTAGGGGCTAGGGATCAGGATTCAAAGCCGCGATTGTTGACAGAGGTAATGAGCACAGTAGCTTTCACTCACGCCTCACGGCTGACCCCTGACCTCTGACGCCTGCTCTTCTGCTATCGTTCCTGCATGCCGAAAATCCTGGTTGTGCCATTTCTTGCACTCGTACTCTGTCTGCCTGCATTGGCCAAAGACAAGAATCAGCCCGCGGGCCCTGTCCGCCATGGAAGTTCCGGAGATAAATGGGCCGAGAAGACTCTGCGCAAATTGAGCGTCGAGGAGAAAGTTGGCCAGCTTTTCATGATCTGGTGCCGCGCGAGCTTTCTCAATGTGGAGAGCCCTGAGTATCTTGATTTGCGCATGGCTATGCGCAAGTACCGCGTCGGATCGTTTGCGATGACGGTGCATGTGGATGGGCCATTCTTGTTGCGCAGCGAACCATATGAGGCGGCGGAATTGCTAAACCGCTTGCAGAAGGATTCCAAACTGCCATTGCTATTCGCAGCAGACTTCGAGCGTGGCGTGGCGACGCGGCTGATGGGCTCGACAAATTTCCCGCACGCGATGGCTTTTGGTGCCGACGGGAAACTGGAAGACGCCGAAGCCTTCGGACGCATCACGGCGCAGGAGGCGCGCGCGGTTGGGGTGCATTGGAATTTCTTTCCCGACGCGGACGTGAACTCGAATCCGGCGAATCCGATCATCAACACGCGATCGTTCGGAGAAGATCCCAAGCAGGTGGGCGATCTGGTTTCGGCCTATATCAAAGGGGCGCACGAGGGCGGAATGCTCACTACCGTGAAGCATTTCCCCGGCCACGGCGATACCGCGACGGATTCGCATCTTGGCGTGGCCAGCGTGAATGTCGATCGGGCTCATCTCGACTCAATCGAATTGCCTCCATTCAAGCAGGCGATTGGCGCAGGTGTGGATTCGGTCATGGTGGCGCATGTCACGGTTCCGGCGCTTGATTCTGATCCGAACCATGTGGCGACGATCTCGACCAATGTGGTTTCGGACTTACTCGAGAAGCAAATGGGGTTTAAGGGAATAATCGTCACGGACGCGCTCGATATGGCGGGGCTGACACACCTCTTCGCCAATGACATCGGCCGTGCCGCGGTCGAGGCTTTCAAGGCCGGCAACGATTTGTTGATTATCCCGGCGGACTTGCCAGCGTCATACGAAGCGATGGTCAGGGCAGTCTCCTCAGGGGAGATTTCTCGGGAACGCCTGGATCGTTCTGTGCTTAAGATCTTGAAAACAAAAGCTGCTCTGGGGCTTCATGAGTCGCGAACGGTGGATCCGAAGGCAATCGGCAGTACGGTTGGTAAGCCGCAAGACCTCGCATTCGGACAGCAGGTTGCCGATTCTGCCATTACGCTGGTTCGAGAGAATGGCAAGATGCTGCCTCTCAAATCGAAGGGAACCACCAATGCGGGGCTTCCGTATATGACCAGAGAGGAGACGCATAACGACGTCGTCGCGGTGCTGTTTTCCGACGACGTGCGGACGGAGTCTGGGCGCGCGTTCGGCCGCGAGTTTCGTGCCCGCATCCCGGACTCACGCGTCATTTATGTGGATCCCAGAGTCGCCTCCGGAATGAGCGAGGAAGTGCTCAAGGCGGTGGACGTTGCGCAGACTGTGGTTGCGGCGGTGTACGTGATCCCGACGGCGGGGAAGGTGGGGAATTCAGTCGCGATGGCCGATGCGACTGGAGCACTTTTGCAGCAGGTGCTGGATCGCGCTGGGCAGAAGACGGCAGTAGTGGCCATGGGTAATCCTTATTTGGCGAGCGATTTTCCCAAGATCGAGAATTACATGTGCACGTTTTCTAACGCGGCGGTCTCCGAAGTGGCGGCGGTGAAAGCTCTGTTCGGAGAGATCCCGATTCATGGCCATCTTCCGGTTTCCATACCCAACGTCGCCCAGCGCGGCTCCGGTCTGGAGCGTCCGGCTCAGGTGGCCACAGGAGGCGCGGGGCATGTCCAGAAATAGGCCACTCATCTCTACTCTCGCTGTCCTGGGATTGGCAATTTTGTTTCTTACCGCTTGCAGCGTGAATGTTCAAAAGGAAAAGAACGGGCAGGATAAACAAGTTGATATCAAAACTCCTGTCGGCGGCATTCATGTCAGCAAAAGGGTGGATCCCCAGGATGTCGGAATTGCCGTTTATCCGGGAGCAACACTCGCGCCTCAGAGTGATGGCAACGACAAGAGTGCGAATGTGAATATCTCCGGTTTTGGTTACGGATTGAGAGTCGTCGCCTTGGAGTACGAATCCAACGATTCGCCGAACAAGATCATCGCTTACTACCAGGACCAACTGAAGCGATATGGCGATGTTCTGGTGTGCCACACGAGTAGCTTGCATGTGAATACAGGGGTCAAGAAGCTCGACGAGAACTCCCATTCACTCACATGTGAAGGTGATAGCGGCAAGGATGTGGAGTTGAAGGTCGGAACGCGAGAGAATCAGCACATAGTTTCCATTGAGCCGACCGACAGTGGATCGAAATTCGCGCTCGTCTACGTAAGGGCTCACGGCAAGGAATCGGAAATTTAGGCCTGCTTCGTCTTCAGGAGTTAAGACATGCTTCGTTCCCTATTGCTCAGTGTTTCTGTGGCGGTCCTGTTTATTCTGCCCATGACCGCTCAAGATCAGGACAACGATAAAAGCCTGGATGTTCGGAGCTCCGCCGGCGACTTGCATGTGGGCAAAGACGCGGATGCGTCAAAGGCCGGATTGCCGGTATATCCGGGAGCTCATCCTCAAAACAAAGAGAATAACGATCCCGTAAATCTCGCGCTGTCGACCGAGAGCTTCGGTATGAAACTCATCGTGGCGAAGTACGAGACGGACGATTCGGCGGAAAAGGTGCTCGCCTTTTATCGCGACAAGATGAAGAAGTACGGGAAAGTTCTGGAATGCCACAGCACTGACGAAAAAGCGGACTTTCACAGCGACGACGAGAAAGGCTCCAAGGCGCTGAAGTGCGAGGGCGACAACACAGGGCCCGTTCGCCAATTAAAAGTGGGCACCGAAGACAATGCCCATATCGTCGCCATTCAAGATCCGCGGGGAAACAAACACACGACCTTCGCAGTAATCTATCTGCGCAAGCATGAGAAAGGTGACATCTAGCGATCGGAGGATTGGCGCGGATTGACGTGCTCGCGCTGATTCATGGCCCCGCGGTCACTTCTTTTTTTGGGCGACATTGCTCAAGAAATGCTCATCTCAGGTTGCGCCCCGCGATTGGGGTGCGATACTTTCAGTCTTAGCTTACCCTCCATGGAGCAGCCCTGCTACAAATGCGGCCAGACGGTCGAAGAAGGACGCATCTTCTGCCCGAATTGCCGAGCACCGCAGATTCGAGTGCTCGTCACCGAGCCAGTTGCCGTATCCCTTGCCCCGACAGCTGAGGCATCACTGAACGAAGCCACCCTGCCGGCTGCCCAGACTTCCCCCCTTCTGGCATTACCTGTCCAGTGGTCCCAAGCCATCAAGCCTTGCTTTCTGGCAGCTCTGATCGCATCGGTGCTCATCTTGTTGGGTTTGTACCCAGTTGTTGCAATGCCCTGCGCAGGATTTCTCTCGGTGGTCTTCTACCGTCAAGGACGACAGAATCTTGCAATGCGACCAGGAGTGTCGATTCGCCTTGGAGCTTTTGGTGCACTGCTCAGTTCGTGCTTTATGGTCATGATGACTGCGCTGGCAGCTACTGTTCCAGAACTCCGAGCGAAACTCCATCACCAAATATTGGAAAAAGCGCAAACGTCCTTTGCTGCTCAGAGTGACAATCCATTTCTCCAATTTTTGATCTCACATCTGAGAACACCTGACGGCTTTGTTCTCGTACTGATTCTGTTGTCTGGAATGGCGCTCGTTTTCTCGCTCATTTTAGGCGGCATTGGCGGGGCTGCTGCGGGCGCAATTTTCGGACGTCGGCCGCGCTAAGATTTCGACGATACCTTCTTGCGCCTCCTGCGCCTGCCGCGTATGATGCACCGTTTGCACTTTTCCTGATAAAGCCGCTCCGATGATGAATAAGCCCGCACGCGGTTCGCTGCTTGGGATCGAACATCTAGATACGAAAGAAATCATTGGATTACTAAAGCTGGCTCGCCGGATGAACCCGCAGAAACCGCGTCCTCTGCTTCGCGGCAAGCGGGTTGTGCTTCTGTTCTACGAGGCGTCGACCCGGACACGCACCTCCTTTGAGTTCGCGGCGAAGGCCCTCGGGGCGACGACAACGCTGGTGCAATCGAGTGGATCGAGCATTGAGAAGGGCGAGTCCGTCATTGACACGGGATACACACTGCGGGCCGTAGGCGCCGACTGCATCGTGATGAGGCACCCATCTGCCGGCGCTCCGCATCTGATGGCGACGCATCTGGATATTCCAGTCGTGAACGCCGGTGACGGGATGCATGAACATCCTTCCCAGGCCCTGCTCGATGCAGTGACGATTTTTAAACACAAGAAGTCTTTCAAAGGGCTGCAGGCCACCATTATTGGAGACATTTTTCACAGCCGTGTCGCGCGGAGTGCCTGCCATCTGTTGACCCGTTTCGGCGTGAAGATCACGCTCTGCGGTCCGCCGGAATTTGTCCCAGACATTGCGGCAACACTGGCCCCCGGGTTACGGGTAACGCGCCATATCGAAGATGCTGTACGCGGTACCGACGTCGTCATGCTGTTGCGGGTTCAGAAAGAACGACTAGAAGGACAGAAAATCCGCCTGCCGGACTACATTGCTCGCTATCAGATGACCCCGGCGAGGCTGAAACTTGCCAAAAAAGATGCGATCGTCATGCATCCCGGACCGATCATTCGGGGGCTCGAGCTAACCGCTGAAGTCGCGGACGGCCCGCAATCCGTAATCGTCGATGAAGTGCACAACGGCGTGCCGACACGCATGGCAATCCTGGCACGGGCGCTGGGGAAGGCAAGATGAGAGTCGCGACTTCGATTCCGCGGATTTACGCGGATGAACGCGGATTGAAACATAAGGAGCTTACTGAGCAGCTTATTGGAATCTTTTTCAATATCTACGACGAACTCGGGCACGGCTTTCTTGAGTGCGTATATGAGCAGGCCTTTTCTGCAGTCTTAGCAGAAAATGGCATTTTCTTTGAACGGCAGATAGCTATTCCAGTTTGGTTTCGACGAATACAGATCGGTGAGTTCCGCGCGGATTTATTGGTTGAAAAGAAGGTCTTAATTGAGCTTAAGACTGGCCGTTACATCGATCCTGTTTGGGAAAAACAACTTTTGAACTATCTTCGCGCGACCGATGTGAGGTCGGACTGCTTTTCAATTCGGTCCAAATGCACAATTCCGACGTTATGTTTTCAAGAATGCAAGAAAAAATCCGCGAAATCCGCGTGAATCCGCGGAGAAGAAGTTACCTGGGAGATGCGGATGAGTAGAGAGTCGAAGAGTCTGCTGATCAAAGGCGGTCATCTGATCGACCCGGCGGCAAAGATGAACGCCGTCATGGATGTGCTGATCCGAGATGGCCGCGTCGCTGAGATCGCTACGCCCAACAAGATTCGCGGTACTGCCGACGAGAAATTTGACGCGAAAGGGCTAATCGTCGCGCCGGGATTTATTGATCTGCACGTGCATCTACGCGAGCCGGGACAGGGTTACAAGGAGACGATCGCGACCGGAACGACCGCCGCGGCCGCAGGGGGATTCACTTCCGTTTGCACCATGCCGAATACCGCGCCGGTAGTGGACACGCCGGATTGGGTGACTTGGCTCCGGCATCCCGAGCGCGGCGCGCAAGTGAATGTTTTCCCCATCGCGGCCGCAACGCGAGGCAGTAAAGGCGGTACGCTTACAGATTTCACCGCCCTACAGAAGGCTGGCGCAGTCGCGGTGACCGACGATGGCAAACCTATCCTGGATGACGATGTCATGCGGATGGCGCTTCGCCTGGGAGCGGAACTCAACCTTCCGGTAGTCCAGCACGCGGAAGACACACGCACTACCGAAAACTGCTCGATGCATGCAGGCGCAACGAGCTTCCGACTCGGTCTGCGCGCTATGTCGGCATTGGCTGAAGCGTCGGTTGTGGACCGTGATGTGACTCTGGCACAACAGATTCGCGAATCACGATTGCACGTCGCCCATCTTTCCACGTCAGATGCGCTGAAGGCGGTTCGGCGCGGTAAACGAGCGAAAGCCCGCGTGACCTGCGAAGTGGCGCCCCATCATTTCACTCTGATCGACGAGAATGTGGGCGATTACGACACCAATTTCAAGATGAATCCGCCGCTGCGCTCCGCCATGGACCGTGAAGCGATTCTGGTCGCGCTTGCAGACGGAACCGTCGACGCGATCGCAACGGACCACGCTCCTCACGCGCCGCATGAAAAGCAGGTTGAGTTCGAAAGAGCGGCGTTCGGAATCACCGGTCTCGAGACTGCGCTCGCGCTAGCCATCACGAAGTTGCACGTGGAAGATAAGATTCCGCTGGCTCGAATTGTCGAACTATTCACCGCGGGTCCGGCGCGCGTGTTCGACTTGAACGGACGTGGAACCCTCGCCCGCGGCAGCTTCGGCGATGTCACGATCTTTGATCCCAGGAAGCGCTGGACTTTCGACGCAGTAAAATCGCGATCTATCTCGCACAACACTCCGTTTGACGGCTGGCAGTTCACAGGCAAGGTTGTGGCCACGATTGTCGGCGGAAAAATCGTGTACCACGTGTAACAAACCACAAGCCGTCTAGCACTGTGATGTTGAAATTCGAATCTCGTCTCTTTTTAGAAAGTGGGGACGCCTATGGCGCGTTCGATCTGGCTGTTGATTGCTCTTGCACTTGCTTTTGCCATGGTAGCGTCGGCGCAAACGGCCATTCCTCAGCCAGTAAGCAGCCCGGCGGTCAGCACGGCTTCGACGCTCGACATCAACTCAGCCGTGAACGCATATTTCGCAAAGATGCCTCCGGCTCGGCGAGCCCAGTCAGACGCGTACTTTGAAGGCGGCTATTGGATGATCCTGTGGGATTTCCTGGTCTCGGCCTTTGTGATGTGGCTGCTGCTGCACTTCCGGTGGTCGGCGAAAATGCGGAACCTGGCGGAGCGAATCACGCGGTTCCGGCCGCTGCAGACCGCGATCTATTGGGTCCAGTTTTTTATTGTCATCGAGATCCTTACATATCCATTGAGCCTGTATGAAGGCTATTTCCGCGAGCACAAGTACGGGCTGCTGAATCAGACGTTCGGTCCGTGGATGCGTGATCAGTTGGTCATGGCGATGGTCGGCATCGTGCTCGGCGCAATCCTTGTCATTCCGCTGTTCTGGGTGGTGCGTCGACTGGGGAAGAACTGGTGGGTCTGGGGTGCCGCATTCATGGTTGTGTTTTCGGCGTTTGTGGCGCTGATCGCCCCCGTCTACGTATTTCCCCTCTTTAACAAGTACACGAAGCTCCAGGACGCCAGGGTGAAGGACCCTATTCTTCAAATGGCCCGCGCCAACGGGATTCCCGCGAGAGATGTCTATGAGTTTGACGCCTCAAAGCAGTCGAATCGTGTGAGCGCCAACGTCAGTGGATTTGCCAGCACCATGCGGATTTCGCTGAATGACAATCTATTGAATCGCTGTACGCTCGCCGAGATCGAGACCACCATGGGTCACGAGATGGGGCATTACGTCTTGAATCATGCGTACAAAGGTATCGTGATGATCGGCGTGATGATTGTTATCGGATTCGGCTTTCTGAACTGGGGAATCAACTTCGCGCTTGCGCGGTGGGGAACAGCTTGGGAAATCCGGGATATTACAGACGTTGCAGTTCTTCCGCTCGCATCGATCGTGCTTTCGTTCTTTTTCTTTGTGACTACGCCGATTGGCAACACCATCACGCGCACCATGGAGTTCGAAGCCGACATGTACGGACTGAATGCGGCCCGCCAACCCGACGCTGAGGCCAACGTCGATATGTTCTTGGGTGAGTACCGGAAGCTTGATCCGGGGCCGGTGGAAGAGTTCCTATTCTACGATCATCCCAG
>AP72_2010_repI_A100DRAFT_1000198_pt1 | contig 10971 bp, 5 predicted proteins | sample AmaPasrepliIA100_FD_9193 | JGI IMG/M metagenome (IMG submission 9193)
GTTTGTGCAGCCATCAGAATTATCAGTATTCCTCGAACGACGAAAACCTGCTGGTCGCTATCAGCCGCCAGTTGGCCACGACCATCGAAAAGGTTCGGCTGTACGAAGAAACCTGCCGTGCCTACGAGGACTTGCGCAAGACACAGGAACAACTGCTGCAGAGTGAGAAGATGTCTGCCGTGGGGCAACTCATTGCCGGCGTCGCGCATGAACTGAATAACCCGCTGACGGCAATTCTCGGATACGCCCAACTGCTCGAAACCGAAGGGCTCAATGCTCGCGCGCAGGATTTTGTCTCCAAATTGTTCAAGCAGGCGCAGCGAACGCATCGCGTAGTGCAAAACCTGCTCTCGTTCGCTCGGCAGCGCAAGCCACAACGCGATGAGGTAGACCTGCGCAAGGTCCTCGAAGAGACTCTCACGCTGCGCGAGTACGACCTGAAGAGCAACAATATTCAGGTTCAAACCGAACTGCCGTCCGAGGCGACGACGGTGGTCGCGGATCCACATCAACTCGAGCAGGTCTTCTTGAACATCATCAACAACGCCGTCGATGCCATTCTCGAGACAGGCCGCAACGGCTCGCTCAAGATTCGCATCACGACCCAGAATGGCCAGGTTTGCGCATTCTTCGCCGATGACGGGTCTGGACTGAAAGACCCGAAGCGGATCTTTGATCCCTTCTACACCACCAAGAGTGTGGGAAAGGGCACGGGGCTAGGGCTGAGTATCTGTTACGGCATCGTGAAGGAGCACGGCGGAGACATTCTCGCCAGCAACAATCCGGAAGGCGGAGCCACGATCGAAGTTCGGCTACCGGCAGTTGCTACCAGCGCGCCGCAGCCCGAGATACCGAAACCGGTGGCTCGACTGCACGAAGGCGCCGTACGCGGACGCGTATTGCTGGTGGAAGAAGAAGAAGCCGTCCTGGAGTTCGAACGCGACGTGTTAGCCGGAGCGGGCGCTGCGGTCGTGACCGCAAAAAATGTCGACGACGTCAAAACCCGCCTTCTGTCCGAGCATTTTGATGCTCTCATCATGAGCGGCAAGATCGGCAACGTGTGGAACTGCAAGGATTCCTATTCCTGGCTTAAGGACAACTGCGCGTGCATGGAGAATCACGTTTTGTACACGTTCTCCAACGGCATGGATCACAGCGAAGGACGCACCTATCTTCAGGAAAACGGCATACCTTACCTGGTAAAACCCTTCGAGGTGGCGGAACTCATCAGTCAAGCCCGCAAGTTGCTGCAGAAGACACAAGCAGCCGGCGCGGGCAGCGACTAAGCCCTGGCGCGCGATTCTTCGACCTTGCGGTGACTTTCTACTTCTACGGTCTTGGCCAGCCGCAAACAGTAACCTAAGCCCCAGAACCAGATAACTGAAAAGGCCCCCTAAGCGAGTTCGCAGTCTATTAACCAGCTCCTGCGAAAACTACCAACCGATACCTCAAGCACGAGGCGAGGTGAGTTATACTGCCCTCCCATTCAAGGCAACCCCAAAACAAGGAGCTGTCCCGTGCACTGGAGCCGTTTAAGCCGGACGTGTGGCTGTATCGCCATCTGCCTCGTAATCCTGGGGGCTAGCGCTAGCTCGCAAGATTCCAAACCGGGGGAGAAACCATCGGCGGAAAAAACCGCTGCGGAGCGTGGAGAGGCGTTGCGCTTGGTCGACGCGTGGCTCGACAGCGTGCAGGCTTATCAGCATATCCCGGCGATCTCAGCGGGAGTGGTGGCAGGTGACTCGCTGATCTGGTCCAAGGGATATGGCACGATCGACGATCAGCACTCGATTCCGGCCTCGCCGCAAACGATCTATTCCATCTGCTCCATTTCGAAGCTTTTCACCTCGGTGTCGCTGATGCAGCAATATGAAGCCGGCAAAGTCCGCCTGGACGAAGCTGTTACTACCTACCTGCCTTGGGCAAAATTGAAAGAAACCGGGGAAGACAGTGTTCCAGTGACGGTGCGCGGCATTCTTTCGCATTCAGCTGGCCTACCCCGCGAATCGGACTTCCCGTATTGGTCCGGTCCCGATTTTCCTTTTCCCACTCACGACCAAATTCGGGCAACGATTTCGTCGCAGTCCCCACTGTTTCCAGCAGAACGATATTTCCAGTACAGCAACTTGGGACTGACTCTGGCAGGCGAAATCGTCGAGGCTGTTTCCGGCCAACCCTACGCGCAGTACGCGAAGGCTCACGTCCTTGATCCGCTGGGACTGAACGATACGCGCACCCTCATGCCCATGGATCTTTACGGCAAACGTTTGGCCGTAGGCTATGGCGCCTTGAAGCGCGATGGCACACGTGACCGCGTGAAACCGTTCGACACCAAAGGAATCACTCCTGCGGCCGGATACACATCCACCGTGGAAGATTTGGGTAAGTTCGCGGCGTGGCAGTTTCGCCTGCTCAGAACAGGCAAAGAAAACGTCCTGAAGGCATCGACATTACGCGAGATGCAGCGAGTGCAATACATGGACCCCGGCTGGAAAGTAAGCTGGGGGCTGGGTTTTGCGGTCGACCACAAAGACAAAGACACGTTTGTGGGACACGGGGGGTCCTGTCCTGGCTACAAGACGAACCTGCGACTTCGCATAAAGGATGAACTCGCCGCAATCTTCATGGACAACAGCTCAGAAGAAGCAGGCCGCTTTACCGCTGCCATGTTCTCCATACTCGACAAACGCAAGGGTTACGAATTCAAGGACCCCGGGCCGGCGACAGGAATCGACCTCGAAGCCTATTCTGGCCACTATTCCAATCAACCGTGGGGATCGGAGTCGGTCATCGTCCCTTGGGCAGGTGGCTTGGCAATTCTCTCACTGCCGAACGACGAACCGGCTGAGGCGATAGGGTTCCTAAAGCCCAAAGGCGGGGACATCTTTCGCCGCGTTCGCGATGACGGGAGCGAAGCGGAGGAGATCAAGTTCGAGCGCGACGCCTCGGGAAAAGTCACCGGCTTCATGCATTTCAGCAACGTGACGAGAAGAATGCCGGATCAGCACTGACAGTGAACGATTCGGTAAAGAAAACCGGAGCGAGGACGGATTCTTACCCATTGCTCTCAGAGATGTTCTTAATCTGTACCGAGTGGTGACTCTTGTCGCTGTCGATTTCGACCAGATTCGTAAGCCGGGGCCGAAACATAAGGATCTTTCCCCGATGTTCCTTGGGAACCTCTGGCGGCAGATTGTGAAAGCCGTCAGGAACATAAAACTCTATTATTTTTGCCATCGTAGTATCCCCGCCCTTTAGTTTCGTCCTTGCTCGCACGACTCCGAACCGTGATCTGGTAAGCCTTCCCACTCCCATCCACACGGGCAGCGCGCGGAATCGCACAAGCGCAACTTTTTCAACAAAGCTCTGCAAACGGCACAAGATCTCATCCACATATTTACTCCCCCCGAACAGCAGTTCCGACCTCATCAAGATTGTGGCAATCGAAGGCCAATCGTTACATCCGGGCATCGACTCGTTGCGCCTAAGGAAGCTTGTCTCCCCCCCCAACAAACCGGCGAAAATGCCCGGAAACGCACAGCCATCCACACTTTTCCCACTACGGCTTTGCGATAGACTAGCCATGTCCCATGTCCCAATTCGTCCACCTGCACCTGCATACCGACTATTCCCTACTGGATGGCGCCTGTGACGTCGAAAAACTCTGCCAGCATGTGAGCAAGTTGGGCATGCCGGCCGTGGCCATGACCGATCACGGCAACATCTTCGGTACTGTCCATTTCGTGAATGCGGCGTACAAGAACGGTGTGAAACCGATCGTCGGGTGCGAACTCTACGTGTGCAAAAAGGAAGACCACCGCGCCGCGCCCGAGGGTGACACTTACAACCACCTGCTGGTGCTGGCCGAAAACGAAGAGGGATACCGCAATCTGGTGAAGATCACCTCCGAGGCCTCGCTGCACGGCTTCTACTACAAGCCGCGCATCAGCAAGCAGTTCCTGGCTGAGCACTCCCGCGGACTCATTGGCCTATCAGGCTGTCTGAAGGGTGAAGTGGCAGAGCGCTTGATGGAGAACAACTATGATGCCGCGCGCACCGCAGCGGGGCAGTTTGCCGACATCTTTGGCAAAGGGAACTTTTATCTTGAAATCCAGGACCAGGGCCTCGACATGGAGCACCGCATCCATCCGGGGCTGTTCAAGCTGGAACAAGACCTAGGCCTGCCGCTGGTGGCGACCAATGACAGCCATTATCTCTGCGAAGACGATGCGCACGCGCAGGATGTGATGGTCTGCATTCAGACCGCGAAATCCATCCGCGACACCGGCCGCATGAAGTTTGAAGGCACGCAGTTCTTCGTCAAGAACTCCGAGGAGATGTACCGCGTCTTCAAGGACTCGCCCGATGTTCTGACGCGTACGCTCGATATCGCCGAGCGCTGCCATCTGAAGTTGGAGAAGATTCCTAATCCATTTCCACAATTTGAAGTGCCTCCGGGATACACCATCGACAGTTACTTCGTGCACGTTTCCCGCGAAGGATTTGCGCGACGGCTCGAAATGCTCCGTCCGCTGAGCGAGCAAGGCAAGCTAAAGCACACGCTGACGGATTACGAGCAGCGCCTGGAACGCGAACTCGCGATCATTCAGCAGATGAAGTTCCCCGGATACTTTCTCATCGTGTGGGACTTCATCCGCTACGCCAAAGAAAAGGGCATTCCGGTGGGACCGGGCCGCGGATCGGCCGCCGGATCACTTGTTTCCTACGCTCTCGGAATCACCGACATTGATCCTCTTCAGCATGAATTGCTCTTCGAGCGCTTTCTGAACCCTGAACGTGTCTCGATGCCCGATATCGATATCGACTTCTGCATGAACCGGCGCGGCGAAGTTATCGATTACGTCACGCAGAAATACGGTCGCGATAATGTCGCCCAGATCATCACGTTCGGCACCATGGCCGCCAAAGCTGCAATTAAAGACGTCGGTCGCGCCATGGAGATCCCCTACGCCGACGTAGATCGCATCGCAAAATTAGTACCCACACAGCTGAACATTACGTTGGAAAAGGCCATCGAAGACTCGCCGCCGCTGCGCGAGGCGATCGAAAAAGACGGACAGATCCGCGAGTTGTTCGAAACCGCGAAGAAGCTTGAAGGGCTGGTCCGCAACTCTGGAGTGCATGCTGCCGGAGTCGTGATTTCTCCCCGGCCGCTGACCGAGCTCGTTCCGCTGCATCGCACCAAGAACGACGAAATTGTGACTGCCTTCGACATGGTTGCCATTGAAAAGATGGGCCTGTTGAAGATGGACTTTCTTGGGCTGACCACCCTCACGATTCTCACCGACGCACTCAAACTCATCGCGCAAACCCACGCCAAAGATGCCGGAATGCCAATGCTTAGCACCGAGGAAAACTGGCCTAAGCCTGTGCCCCTCCAGCTCGACGACATCCCTCTCGAAGACCAGAAGACCTACGAGAAGGTATTCCACAGCGGTCTGACGTCGGGTGTATTCCAGTTTGAATCGCACGGCATGCGCGATGTATTGCGCAAATACAAGCCGAATTCGATCGAAGATCTTACCGCTCTGAACGCGCTCTACCGGCCCGGCCCGATCCAGGGCGGCATGATCGACGATTTTGTCGATCGCAAGCACGGCCGCAAGAAAGTCGAATACGACTTGCCAGAGTTGCAGGAGATTCTGCAGGAAACACTGGGCGTCATTGTGTACCAGGAGCAGGTGATGCAGATCGCGAACCGGCTAGCCGGATACTCGCTCGGGGACGCCGATCTGCTCCGCCGCGCCATGGGCAAGAAGAAGCCCGAAGAAATGGCGCAGCAACGCGAGCGCTTCATCGAGGGAGCGGCACAAAGAAAGTATCCGCCGAAAAAGATCGAGAAGATCTTCGATCTCATGGCCCAGTTTGCCGGATACGGTTTCAACAAGTCGCACTCTGCTGCCTATGCCCTGCTCGCATATCACACGGCTTATCTGAAGACGCATTATCCCGTTGAGTTTATGGCGGCGCTTCTTACCTCGGTCACAGGCTCGACCGACGACGTGGTCAAGTACATCAACGAATGCCGTGAGATGGGGATCGCCGTCGAGGCGCCAGACATTAACGTTTCCGATGCGAACTTCACTCCACATGGCGAGAACATCCGCTTCGGTCTCGCGGCGGTGAAGAATGTGGGCGGCAACGCCATAGAATCCATCGTCGCGGCCCGTAAGAAACTCAGCCGCTTCAAATCGATCTTCGAATTTTGCGAAAACGTCGACTTGCGACTGTTGAACAAGCGCGTGCTCGAGTCGCTAATCAAGAGCGGCGCGATGGATTCGCTCGGCAGGCGCGCACAACTTATGGCCGTCCTCGACAAGGCCATGGAGCAGGCGCAGAAAGCCCAGCGTGACGCCGAGTCCGGGCAGCATGGCCTGTTCGGTGTTTTCGAGCAGGAAGATACGGAAGCTCATAACAATCACCTGCCCAACATCCCTGATTGGGACGAGCACACACGGCTGGCGGCAGAAAAAGAGATCCTGGGCTTCTTCATCACCGGACATCCGCTGGAGAAGTACAAAGACAAACTCCAGGATCTGCAAGCTCTGAGCATCGAAGAAGTCGCGGCCATGACCAAGTCCACTGGAAAAGATGAGACGATCCCGACGGCCGGCATCATCAGCAACGTGCGCGTGCTCAAATCGAAGAAGGGGGATTTTTACGCGCAGGGCACCCTCGAGGACATGTCAGGGTCCATCGACATGATCGTTTTCCCCGAGGCCTACAAGCGTCTATCCGAAAAAGTGAAGCTCGAGGTTCCGGTACTGGTGAAGGCCGGGGTACGCATCGAAGAGGGGGCAAACCCTAAGATCACCGCATCGGAAATCATGCCGCTCGAAGATGCCAAAGTTCCCCTGCCGCGCGCTATCCGCGTACGCATCCCGCTGGAGTCGTCGGGCGAGACGACGGTCGATGACCTCCACTCTCTGTTCATGGAACGCAAAGGGGAGGCGAAAGTCTTGTTCGATGTCGAGCGCCAGGGTGATTTCATGGTGGTGATGGAGGCGGAAGGCTATAATGTGTTGCCGGACCGAAATTTCATCGCCCGCGTGGAACAACTGTGCGGACGAGGCAGTGTCCGCATTATCAGCTGAGAAATCCGTGAATCGCCTGTCTCACGCGTTTGTGAGAACAGTGCAAGACCGCATTAATGGCAGCCACCGAAAAAGAACAGCAGGAACTGGAGCAAATCGAGCGGCAAGTCGCCGAGATGGAGTCGAATGGCCCTGATGAGGCCACCCGGCGCCAGATTGCGAAACTGCAGGACCGCATCGATCAACTCCGCCGCGAGATGAACGCGCCTCCCACCGCCTGGCAGAAAACAGAATTGGCGCGGCATCCGCAGCGCCCGCAGACCCTCGATTACATCGAGCGCGTTTTCACGGATTTCAGTGAAATACATGGTGACCGCGGGTTTGGCGACGACGCCGCTATTGTCTGCGGCATGGCCCGTTTTCACGGCGAAGAGGTGCTGGTAGTCGGAACCCAAAAGGGACGCGACATGAAGCAGCGCGTCTTCCGCAATTTTGGGACGCCACATCCGGAGGGCTATCGCAAGGCGATCCGGGTGATGCAGGTCGCCGAAAAGTTTAAGCGCCCGATTTTTACGCTGGTCGACACGGACGGAGCTTATCCGGGAATCAATGCCGAAGAACGTGGACAGGCTGAGGCGATCGCCTACAACCTGCGCGAGATGGCGCGCCTCGAGGTTCCGATTATCACAACTGTCATTGGGGTCGGAGGGAGCGGCGGAGCGTTGGCGATCGCGGTCGCGGACCGTGTCCTGATGATGGAGAACTCCATTTACTCGGTCATCTCTCCCGAGGGCTGTGCAGCCATCATGTGGCGCGACGCCTCGAAGAAAGAGCTCGCTGCCGAGGCAATGCGAATCACGGCCTCTGACCTGAGCGAGCTAGGTTGTATTGACGATATCGTTCCGGAGCCTGAAGGCGGCGCACATCGAGATCACGAAGCAGCCGCGAACCTGCTCGATGCCAGTCTGCAGAAGCACTTCGCGGAACTGAAGAAGGTCCCCCCTGCCGAATTGGTCGCATCACGATATAATAAGTTACGCAACATCGCCCAGTTCTTCAAGGCCGAATAGTGAGTCCGCAGGCTTCTCCCTCGTACAAAGACAGGTTCCTCCGGGCTCCAGACGGCGCGATGGGCGCGACTCGGCAGCCAACAACGCCGTATAATTTAATGGGTTTTCTTCCTCCGCAATCCACCATGCATGGGCAGTTGGGTTCTGCGCGCTGAATGAAAAGGATGGTATAGGGATGGCCACATCGGATGTCGTGCCCCGGGAATCCACTGGTGGCATGGGCAAGCAACGCATCGTCAACGACATGAGCATTCAGGTCGCGACGGTCAATGGTTCGGGATCGCAAAGCTCAAATACGGTTCTGCTGCGCAGCATTTTTCAGATGGGGGTGCCGGTCTCCGGCAAGAACATGTTCCCGTCAAACATCGCGGGGCTGCCCACCTGGTACACCATTCGGGCCAACAAGAATGGTTACATCGGTCGCAAGAAGGAAATCGATTTCCTGGTCGCCATGAATCCCGAGACCGCGACCGAAGATGTCATGTCGCTCGCGCCCGGCGCTTCGGTGCTTTACGACGAACCGCTGGCGCTGCACAAACTGCGAAATGACCTCATCTTCTACACGGTCCCCTACGACAAAATTGTGGCGCAGGTCTGTCCAGAGGCCAAATTGCGCAAACTGGTAAAGAACATGGTGTACGTGGGCGTCGTAGCCAGCCTGCTCACCATCGATATGGCCGAGGTGGAGAAGGCCATTCGGAAGCAGTTCGCAAACAAGGCGAAGGCTGCCAACCTCAACCTGGCGGCGGCACAGGCGGGATTCGAGTATGCCAAGGCGAATCTTGAGAAGCGTGGCGTTTTCTACATCGAGCGCATGGACAAGACCGCCGGCAAGATCATCATTGACGGCAACTCAGCCGCCGCGCTGGGCTGTATGTTCGCGGGATGCACCGTCGTTACCTGGTATCCGATCACTCCCTCGTCATCACTCGTTGAGACCATGATCGAATACATGAAGGAGTACCGCATCGGTCCGGACGGAAAAGCGACGTTCGCGATCGTGCAGGCGGAAGATGAACTGGCTGCCATCGGCATGGTGATCGGCGCAGGCTGGGCGGGAGCGCGCAGCATGACCGCAACCGCTGGACCTGGCATCTCGCTGATGGCCGAGTTTGCCGGCCTGGCGTATTACGTTGAAGTTCCTGGTGTGATCTGGGACATCCAGCGCGTAGGACCCTCAACGGGGCTGCCCACGCGCACTTCGCAGGGCGACATTCTCTCGACCGCCGTTCTCTCCCATGGCGACACGAAGAACATCATGCTACTTCCCTGCTCGGTCGAGGAGTGCTTCACCATGGCGACCGAAGCTTTCAACCTCGCCGAGCAGTTCCAGACGTTGGTTTTTGTTATGTCGGATCTTGATCTGGGCATGAACAACTGGATGTCCGATCCGTTCCCATATCCGACCACACCGATCAAGCGAGGTAAGGTCTTGAGCAAAGAAGACCTCGACAAACTCGGTGGCTTCGCCCGCTACAAAGATGTCGACGGAGACGGGATCGGGTATCGCACATTGCCGGGAACTTCGCATCCGAACGCCGCTTACTTCGCACGCGGCAGCGGACACAACGAGCGGGCTCAGTACAGCGAACGCGCCGACGACTTCGAGAACAACATGGAGCGGCTGAACCGCAAGTTCGAGACGGCTCGCTCTTTTGTCCCGCGGCCTGAGATCACAAAGGGCAACAATGCGAAGATCGGCATCATCGGCTACGGCACGTCGCATTGGGGCATCACAGAAAGCCGGGACCAACTTCGCGCGGAATACAAGATCGAAACGGACTATCTGCGCTTGCGCGCGTATCCATTCACGCGCGAGGTTCATGAATTCGTCGAGCAGCACGAGCATGTTTACCTGGTCGAGCAGAACCGCGATGCCCAAATGATGAGCCTGTTGAAACTCGACCTGAAGCCCGAACTTACGCCACGTCTGCGCAGCATCGCGCATATCACCGGACTGCCACTCGATGCGCGGTCCATCACCGATGAACTGACCAGCATGGAGGGCAAGTAAATGGGAAGCACCACAGTTGAGCCCGGCGCCGGCGTACCCGCACCAAAAACGAATCGTATCGGCCTGACGGTCATCGACTACAAGGGCGGCAAGACGACTCTCTGCGCGGGTTGCGGCCACAATGCCATCTCGGAGCGCATCATCGAGGCCATGTATGAAATGGGCGTCGAGCCCGAGTTGGTGATAAAGCCCAGCGGCATCGGCTGTTCATCGAAGACTCCGGCGTACTTCCTGAGCCGCTCCCACAGCTTCAACGCCGTGCACGGACGCATGCCCTCGGTCGCGACTGGGGCACTGCTCGCAAATCGAAAACTGGTCTGTATCGGCGTCAGCGGCGACGGCGACACCGCCTCGATAGGTATCGGACAATTCATGCACCTGATGCGCCGCAATCTTCCGATCATTTACATCATCGAAGATAACGGAGTTTACGGACTCACGAAGGGCCAGTTCTCCGCGACTGCCGATCTGGGTTCGAAACTGAAGAGCGGCGTACTCAATGACCTTCCGCCGATCGACACTTGCGCCCTTGCCATCCAGCTCGGAGCAACTCTTGTGGGACGATCGTTCTCCGGTGACAAGAAACAGTTGAGCGCCATGCTCAAGGCCGCCATCGCGCATAAAGGCACGGTCATGCTCGACGTTGTTTCGCCGTGCGTCACCTTCAACGACCATGAGGGATCGACCAAATCGTACAAGTATGTGAAGGAGCATGAGGAAGTCTTACAGGACGTGAGCTTTGTTCCTCATTTTGAGGACATCAACATCCAGTACGAGCCGGGATCGACGATCGACGTCACCATGCACGATGGCTCTCACCTGCACCTTCGCA
>AP72_2010_repI_A100DRAFT_1000199_pt1 | contig 10946 bp, 7 predicted proteins | sample AmaPasrepliIA100_FD_9193 | JGI IMG/M metagenome (IMG submission 9193)
ACCGCGACCCCTTCTTTCACCGTAACTGACCCGCCATCACGAGCCCGGCGGATCGCTACTGGCTTGGCAGGATTTTTACTCATCCTGCTATTTACACCGGTCCTCTGCGCCCAGACCTATACCGATCTGTTTGACTTCGCCGGAAGCAGTTGTTGCCCACAATATCCCTTCCTGATGGCGCAAGGCCGCGACGGCAACTTGTACGGAACCATCGCCAGCGGAGGCACGAACAACGCAGGCTTCGTTTTCCAGATCACTCCCACCGGCACATACACAGTGCTCTACAACTTCGACACCGTTCACGGCAGCACGCCAATCGGTGGCCTGGCTCTCGGCGCTGACGGCAACCTCTACGGAACCACCGAAGAGGGCGGCGCTCACGGCTTCGGCAACATTTTTAAGATCACGCCTTCGGGAACCTTGACCGTCCTTTACGACTTCCAGGGCGGTGCGGATGGCGGCCATCCGGTCTCACCGCTCATGATAGGTCTCGACGGGCTTTTCCACGGCACGTCGTACCCAGGAATGTCGTACAAGATCTCTGCCGCCGGAGTCTTCCACGTGGTTGGGACCATCCCCACCACCGCCTACGGACCGCTATTGCAGACGAACGACGGCACCTTCTACGGCGTTACAGAATTCGGAGGAACCAATGGTGCGGGGACGATATATAAAATCACCGGCACCACCTACAAGATCCTGCACAACTTTGACATGGCCACCGGCTCTTACCCGGTTGGAGGACTGACTCAGGGTGCAGATGGAAACCTCTACGGCACCACAACAGCTGGCGGAAACACGAACGCCGGTGTGCTCTACCGCTTCACTCCTGTCGGAACCTACTCTGTGCTCGTGAACTTTGATGGCGCTCACCCTGCAGCCGGTTATCAGAGCTATGCCGGCTTGATCGCAGGTAGCGATGGCAAACTCTATGGCGTTACGATTTGGGGCGGGCTGTATGGCTATGGAGTGATCTTCAGCCTGACAACTGGCGGCGCGTATACGCCGCTTTACAGTTTCAGTGCGCCCTTGGGGGATGGGGCATATACCACCCCGATGCTACATACGAACGGTACAGTTTTCGGCATGACAGCGCGCGGTGGCGCGGCGGGCAAAGGCGTCATTTACAGCTTCAGCGATGGCATACCGCGCTTCGCGAAGCTCGTGAACCGAGCCGGTGCCGTCGGCACCGCCGTTAACATTCTGGGGACTGGATTCTCGACAGCCAGTTCCGTGAGATTCAATGGAGCGCCAGCCTCGTTCCATGTGATTTCGGATTCCTATCTGACTGCAATAGTTCCTTCCGGAGAAACCGGATTTGTCTCAGTCACTACATCCGCTGGCACTCTGCAGACCGGCAACATTTTCAAAGTAACGCCCAAGGTTACCGGGATCAGCCCGGCCAGTGGAAAAGTAAACAGCTCCGTTGTGATCACAGGTACGGGATTGATTCAGACGAGTGCGATCAAAGTGGGCACTGGGAAGGTTACTTCGTACACAGTGAACTCCGATACGCAGGTGACCTTCACCGTTCCTGCCACCGCCACCACCGGGAAGATAACCGTGACAACTCCGGGCGGCTCGGCCGCCAGCAGCGCGGTTTTCACCGTAACTCCGTAACTGTGCCTCGGCGATCCACTCTTCGCCGCGGAAAGGTGGATCGTCTAGCGAAAACTCATTCCGGCAGCGCTGGCGTCTTCATCGCCATCAGTTCCGTAAACCGCTTGTCCTTGCGCAGCTCGGCAAACTCGGCATCCGTATACACGTTTTTATAATCCTTGTATCCCTCTTCCATGGCCTTGCGCAGATACTCCAGCGACTTGTCCGAGAGTCCCATCTTCGCGTACAGCTTGGCCACCACGTAGTCATAGCGCGCGCGGTCCTCAGGGCTCGGTACCTGCGCCTGCACGCCTTGCCGCGAACTCCGCTCAAACACGCCCGGATCGAGTTCCAACGCCTTCGCGTAAGCCTGCGCTGAAGCGTCATAATCTTTCTTCGAGAACAATGCCGCACCCAGATTGCTGTAGTACGACGCGGTCCCGTCATCCAGCGAGATCGCTTTTCGGTACTGCTTGATGGCCGCTCCGTATTTCTTCTCTTCGTAATATGCGACGCCCAGATTGTTGTAAGGATCCGGCAGATTGCGGTCGGACTTAATGGCCTGCTGGCAGCTCTTCTGCCCATCGTGCCAACGCGTCATCACCAGTTGCGTCCGGCAAATCTTGTTGTAGATCTTGGCCTTCCCGGTTGGCTGGTCGTTCTTTCCCAACGCCGCCCGGTAGTAATCGATGGCGTCAAAGTACAGTTTTTGCCCGTGCAACTCATCTCCGCGTGTCTCCAGATCGGAAGCAGTCGCGTCCTTCGACGGCGGATCAATCGTCCGCAGAAGCGGTGGCTTCACCTGCACCGGATCGGCATGTGACATTTGTGCGATTGAGAAGGCAGAGAGACAAACGCAGGAAGCAAGAACCGCAACGGGAACCAGACCTTTCGGGCAGAGCGCCATAGGCCACCCCCAAGTGAATCTATTCTGGCACAGCTAGGAGAGCGAAAATCAAGCTTTAAAAGGCTTTCCGAGAGCCGAAAGCCCATAGCCGAAAGCCCGCTTAGGGAAGCCGGATGTCCGGAAGCCGGAAGCCCGATCTTAGTGCTGCTCGCTGTCCGGAGGTTTAGACACTGGAGTCGAGCTTTTGTCATCCTTGAAAATCCCGGCGATTTTTCCGAAGAAGCCTTTCTTTTTCTTTGGATCAGCGTTGGGATCCTGCCCGGGTTGGGCCGGCATCACAGGCTTCGACTCTCCCCCAAACATCTTGGTAAGAAAGCCTTTAATGCCCTGCTGGGTCTCGCAAGTATCGCGCGGCTCGGTACCCTCAACGAACGCCGACGTATAGTTGTCCGTGCAATTCGGCGTCGCCAGGCGGTTGGTGGCCTTGTCCAGTTGGACATCCACTACGCCCGAAGGCTGCGAAAACGGCTTCATGTCGGAATACTGCGGCAGTGCGGAGGCCTTCTTCATGAACTCCGCCCAAATCGGAGCCGCCGTCTGCGCGCCGCTCAGCCGCAGATCGCTGTAGTCGTCGTAGCCCACCCACACGATACACAGCAGGTTCGACGTATATCCCGCAAACCATCCGTCATGCGAACTACCGGTCTTCCCCGCTGCCGGGAGCGTGAATCCCCGCAGCCGCACCGCCGTATATCCCAACCCGTTATTGATCACGCCCTCCATCATGTTGGTCATGACGTAGGCGATCCGCGGATCGAGTACCTGCCGCTGGTCCGTGTTGTAGTTCGCGATAACGTCGCCTTTGCTGGTCCGTACCGAACGCAGCAGAATCGGCGACAAGCGGATTCCGCCGTTCGAGAACGACGTATACGCTCCCGCCATGTCGATCGGCGATGCATCATAGGATCCCAACGCCATTGCCGGAGTCGCCTTCACCGACGCGATCCCAGCGGACTTTGCCAGGTCCGCAACCTTGTCGTAGCCGACTTCCTCTGCGACTTTTACGGTTGCATTGTTCAGCGACATCGCCAGCGCATAACGCAGCGTCACTTCGCCGTGATATTCCTCTTTATAATTGCGCGGCTCGTAAATCTGATCTCCGTAAGCGAACGTGGATGCCTCATCCACCACCGTCGACGCCGGCGTAATCACGGTTGGCGATCCGTCCAGCGCCGTGTTCATCGCCGCCGCATACACAAACGGCTTGAAGATCGATCCCGTCGGACGCTTGGCCACGGCGTGATTCAGCTGGCTCCATCCGTAGTCCCGTCCGCCCACCAGCGCCAGCACCGCGCCCGTATGCGGATCAAGGACCACCACCGCGACCTGCGCCTGCGGCCCATTCTCAACCTTGGTCTCGAATTTCTTTCCGACCTTGATCTTCTTCGTGCGCAGCTTCTTCACCTGCTCGTCAACCAGCTTGATACCCATCTCCACCGACTGCGCCGCGGCCTTCTGCAGATCCGGATCGAGCGTGGTGTAAATCCGGTACGACGAATCATTCAACTCGCTATCGCTGAATTTGCCGATCAACTGCTCGCGCACCATGTCCACAAAATACGGCGCGTCGCTGGCTTCGACGTTCGGGGGCGCCAGCTTCAGCGGAACCGCCTTCGCCTTGTCGGCCTGGTCACGTGTGATGGCGTGCGTCTCTACCATCGACTCAAGCACCAGGTTCCGCCGCTCCATCGCGCGCTCTGGATGCCGGTATGGCGAGAGATAGCTCGGCCTCTGGATCAGTCCCGCTAGCAACGCCGCCTCGGGCAGCGTGATGTCTTTCAGATCCTTGTTGAAATAAGCCTTGCACGCCTCGCCGAACCCGCTGATCGCAAACGACCCGCGCTGCCCCAAGTCCACCCAGTTCGCGTAGAACTCGAAAATCTGCTGTTTCGAGAACTTGTGCTCCAGTTCCTCGGCAATCAGCATCTCGGTCAGCTTGCGCTTGATCGACTTTTCGGGAGTCAGAAAGAATCCGCGTGCCAGCTGCTGCGTGATCGTCGATCCGCCCTGCGCCTTGCGCTGCCGCAGCACGTCTTCCCAGACGGCCTGCATTGTCCGCAGATAATTCACGCCACTGTGCTCGAAGAAGCGGCGATCCTCAATGGCCAGCACCGACTGGACCATTACCGGGGGAATATCGTTGTACTTCACCAGTTCGCGTTTAGACCGCTGCTCCGCATCGAACAGCGCCGTGACCAGTTGCGGCTCCAGTTCATACGCCGACAGCTCGTTGCCGCGGCTTGTGATGTGGGAAACCTGTCCGTCCTCGATGGTGATGTGCGCCGGCTCAGGCGCATGATACGACTCCGCCCCCGGCGTGATCTCAATGCCACCCTTCATCAAGTGGTAGGTTCCCAGATTCGATTCGCCGTCTTTGTCCGAGTACCCGGCGCGGCGCAGATCGGCCGCAATCGCCTTAGCCTCGATCTGCTGCCCATCACGCACCACTCGCGGCAGAGCAAAAATCTTGGCCGAGTTGGCAAATACCGGTGTGCGGAACCGCTTCTCGATGATCCGGTCGTACTTGATGTAGAAGTACGAGAAGATGATGGTGAACGATACTGCCAGGATCAGGAACGCCACGAAGGCTGCCCGTAACACCGGATCACGTGGCAAGCCCCGAATCTTCCTGCCTTCTCCCGCCTCACCCGTTTTCGGAATTCTGATTCTAATCGCCACAGTCTTGACCCAAAGCCCAAATCTCTATTCAGACGACAAGCGTCGCAAAAAGGTTTGAAATCCGCTCCGCACGCAGGTNCCACCCACCAAAATGGCGTCATCCTGAGCGGAGCCGCTTTTCAGGCGGAGCGAAGGATCTCTCATAAACCAACCTGGTTGCCCCATCCTTGTCGCGCCTTTTGCGACAGGGTACGGGTTTTGACTCTCCAAGCGACGAAATTAGAGGCGGTTCCTTTATTGTAACCCCACCTCCGAAAACGAAAAGAGACCCGCAGTACATGCGGGTCTCCACATCGCAAACATAGGGCCTATGGGATGTCAGTAGGCGCCCAGGCTCCCGATCCCCAACCCACGCTTCCTGCCGAAGTGTTAAGAGTTGGGGTGGTGCTGACATCGAAGACACTCATATTCTCGTCAAACACGTCGCCGGCGAAGAGGAACTTCCCGGACTGATCAAATTTCAAAGTGTCTGCGGCCGAGATAAAAGGTGAACCGTTCATCTCGGTTAACGCCCCGGTCGACAAATCCAGCGTGAAGCCCTCAGTTGGACCGCCGATGGAAAGCCCACTAATCGTGAGCGTGTAAACCAGATTTGACCCTGTACCTGGCTGTACTGCCACCTGGTCGGGAGGATATGTAATACCGAGCGGCGTATTTGTAACCGGCGAGATCGTTCCATCGGCAGCAATACTCAGAACGTAAAGATGCGGATCGCCATTATCCAGAGCGCTCAAGGTTCCCACCAGGAATTTGCCAGACGCATCACCCTGCATCTGCATCAATCCGAATTGCGCATTCGTAGCGGTGGTAAAAGTTCCGATCGGGTTCAACGTTCCATTGCTGAGAATGCCGTAAGCCTCGATCGCCGTCGTCGACGATCCCACAATGTTGCTCACATAAAGATATCTCCCGAGCCCGTCGACCGCCATGTTGTATGGCTGAAATCCAGCGGGCAACTGCACCGGCGATCCCACCAGTGAAAGGCCTCCGCCGCTTGCAACCTGAAACACATAAATCTGTTGTGCCGTCGGGTTCAGCATGAACAGCATGGTGCCGGCAGGATTCGTGATCATTGCCTGGATGCCAGCCTCGTTCACAATGAAACCCAACGGCAACGGAGAAACGCCAGAAATACTAGTTAGCAATCCATCACTAGCGATACTCCATCCGTAAATGGTTCCGGTCTCCGCGTACCCGGAGTAGAGATATTTGCCCTGGGCAACAACGACCCACGATCCAACCCGGGGATCAGCCACCGTCGGACAAGTTGTTGGCGTGCAGTTGTTGACGAAATTCCCCGTGGATAGAGTGAACGTCTCCCCCTGGATAACGCCCGGGTCGGCGATGTAGATGAAAGCATCTCCACCACCGTTGCCGTTGCCTCCGCCGTTCTTTGTGGTGTCGCCACCATTCCCGCACGTCGTAGCACCCTTAGTGATGCCGCAGACATAGTGGCCGCAACCGACCGACGCCAGCGTCATCGCAACAATCATCGCCGCCAATATCACCCGAACCTTCATCGTCATGAACTGCCTCCACCCTCAATGCTTGCTGCATCCCGCTAATCCATTCGCCGATTCGCGCCCAATCGCAGGTTGTTCGGAAAATCTCTGGGTTCACTCTTCGCAAGAGCATGCGAAGAAAGTCCTGTCCCAAGCCGATCGTAGGTCGCTCGTAACGTGATGACAAGGTTACGAATGTCATTGTCCGCAGCCTCAAGTGCGAACATTTGTGTGGCGGAATGTTAGTAGCCCGCCGCTAGTGTAGCCCGCGCCTGTGTAGCCCCGGGCGCCTTCGCGCGGGGCGTGGAAAAGGCGGGAAGCAAATCGAACCTAGACACCAAACCACGACCGCCCGTCGATGATCCAGCGCCCCAAAACACAAAAGGCGTGACCCGATGGCCGCGCCCCTTCAAATTCTACCCCTAATTCCAGAATAGCAATTCCGAGAGGGTAAACCGGTCCACTTTCGCAACTTTATTTTCGGAATGCTTTCATCATCTTAGGCCCAACGGTGTGATTTTCCCCTCTTGACAGAATTCCAGGGCCATCGGGTTGAACGGCAGAAGAGGTTGACCAGCAAAACGAGGTTGACCCGCCAAAAATAAGGAGTCCCGGAGGGACTCCCGATAATAGCCCGGCGTTTAAACGCCGGGTCCCCTGCCCGCAAAAGACTTGCGTCCCCTAGGAGTCTGTGTCGTAGCTCAGTTGGAGCCACGAACATTCCCTTTAGGCGCCGATTGCAATTCCTGTTTCGTTTAACTGCGCAGCATGCGAGTTAGGTTGTAAGCAATGGCGGCCAGCATCCACTCCGTAGTGACCGCTGCCAAACCCCGGCGCCGGAATCTGCGCCTGCCGCGTTGTTCTTTCAGGATCCCGAACACCGGTTCTACGACAGCTTGCCGTCTGCGATACCAGGCCCGTCCCGCCACGCTGCGCAACTGCTCTCGCACGCGCAGATGTTCAGGGTCCCGGATGCGGCACGCTCCCATACCTTCGGCCCGCTTCCCGGTTCAAATCTCGTGCCGCAGATTGTTGTCCGCTACATACACCTCAATGCCGCGTTGTTTCAGCTCATGCCACGCTTGTCCACTGAAAAATCCCGGGTCGCCCTTTACCCTCTCCGGTCGAGCCTGACACGGTCGTTCCACTTCGTCCGCCATCGGCACCAATGAACTGTTGTCCGTCGCATTCTGCCTGATGCGGGTCGCTACAATCAGATGATCGTCACTCACCGCCAGATCCGCCGTGTACCCCAACTCCCAACCTTGCGACGTGCGCAGAAACCTGCTGTCGGGGTCGGTGAGCGAAATCTGCTGCCGCCCCTTCTTGGGCAATGCCGGCACCGGTTGCTCGGCTAAAGCTCGCTGCTGCTCCCCACTCAAGCTCACCACCATCTTCTTCCGGATCTTGTTGGCTTGCCTTCTGCTGAAACTTTCGCACCAACCGCCGGTCCGCTGCCCACTGCTGCCGTCGGGCTTGCTCCCAATCCACTACGCTTCGCCGCGAGGCATTGGCTCGCACCCGCGTCGAATCGATCGCCACGTGCCCCAATTTCCCCAGGCTCGCACGCCGCGCCATCTGCACCACCTGCGTGAACACGTCGTTGATTGCTCCCCGATGCCGCCGCAGGAACTCGCTCAACGTCTTGTGATCCGGCATCAGCCCGCCGGATAAATAGCGAAACGCCAAGTCCTCCCGCATCCTTCGCTCCAACCGCCGCCTCGAACTCACTCCCAGACAGAAAGCGTACAGCCAAACCTTCAGCATCATGCGCGGCGCATACGCCATCCCTCCTTCCGCCGCATAGGCTTGCTCGAACTGGCTTACCTCTAACTGCTCGATCATGGCGTGCAGCCCAAAGCATAGGGGTTCGCTTCCTAGCACATCCTTTACATTCGGCGGCAGCAAATACGCTTGATCCGGATCGTAGGCGAAAAATCTTGACATGCTCCTTTCTCGCCTACTTCTTCCTCAAAAACAAGACCCTGCTACGACACAGACTCCGGCAGGGACGCCATTCTCTATGGTCGACACCCGGCGCTGAAGCGCCGGGCTATTTTCAAGTGTCCCTCCGGGACATACAAGCATCTGCCACGGAGCTGACGGTCCATTTGAAAAGAACAGGTCGACCCTCTAGGTATTCACGCCACGCTTTTCAAAAACTCCACAACTTCTCTCTCCGCCCATCGTCCGTCATACCCGTTCCCGTCAGGCTCGCCAATAAATGCACAATGCCCACCGTCGGCAGTTTCGATGTAGCTGAGATTCCGATTGCTGGCAATCTTCTTCATTGTGTCGGGCTGAACGCGGATGAATGGATCATTGGCTGCGTGAATGATCAATCCGGGTACCGCGATCCGATCCACTACGTTTGAGGCTGCGGCGCGAGCGTAGTAGTCATCGGCTCCAGCGAACCCGCAGTAGTACGCCGTGATCCGGTCATCGAAAAGACGAAGGCTGGAGACGCCGCGCAATCGTTTCACGTCAAAGTCATTGGGAAAGAACCTGGCTTTGGTACGCATTCGCCGAAAGAGTTGCCAAAGGAAATACCATTCGTAGAGGCGGTTTGCCGGCTCGTGCAGTGCATCGGCGGACACCGCCAGGTCCATCGCCGGGCAAACCGCAGCAACCGCGCGAAACTCAGCAGGACCGTTGCTGCCCCACTCACCGGCACACTTCAATACCAGATTCCCGCCCATGGAAAAACCGGCAAGCGCGAACCTCGTGATACGGTCCGTCGCGATCAGGTACCTGGCGACCGCCGCTATGTCTGATGACAAGCTCGAGTTGTAGAGTGTGGGCGCGCAGTGGTCCATGCCACCGCAATTGCGCTGGTTCATGAGGACAACGTTCATGCCCGCCGCGAGGCCATTGCGGGCTAAGCCGGTCATGTACTGCGATTCGGTGGACCCTTCCAGCCCATGCACCACAATCAGAGTTAAAGCCTCAGTGGGATTCTCTTTCTGCCAGCGACACCAGCAGCGCACTTTGATACTCGAAGCGACTTCCACCAATCTTTCCTCGGCAGGAGGCAGATCAATGCTGCGCGGCATCAGGAAACTTGCAACCGTCTGCACGTGACCACCGCCAAGCCATCGGCGTGGGCGAAATGGAGGCCGCGCCGGCCAAGCTTGGCGCGGTTTGGGCGATGCCGTGCTGTCTTGAGAACTTGAGATTTGCGAACTCCCCACAAATTGATTTTAATAGACAAGTGTCCACAAACGTGGACTAGCGGCCCTTCAGGGCGCGACCTAGGACCAACACATTCGGGGGCTTTGGCCCCTGCTGGAGTGAGCGAAATGCCGATCTACGAATATATCTGCAAGGGATGCCATCACCATTTCGAGGCCTTGGTCTACGGCAAAGAGAAGGCCGAGTGTCCTAAATGCCACACCAAGAAGCTCGAACCGCAGTTGTCCGTGTTCGCGGTGTCGGCCAAGGGTGCCTCGACCCCTGCCAGATCCGCCGGCCCATGCGGTTCCTGCGGCGATCCTCGCGGCCCAGGGGCCTGCTCGCTCGGCGACATGAACTAAGACCCAAAGACGCCGAATCTTTTTTGTTTCGGCACCGCAAAACCAATTTCGAACGGTCAAGCATCTAGGGTTCCAGATATGCCGGAGGACCTATGAGACCTCTTCTCGTCTTGATCGTTCTCAGTGCGCCCCTGTTTGCCCAGTCACCGAAGCAGCCATCTCCTGAAATCAAAGGCAAAGTCGTTGACCCGGACGGCATCCCGGTCTCGGCTGCTACGGTCTACGTGGTGCAAGAAGGTCTAACACTAGACGATGCGACGCCTCGCTCGGTCAAGACTGACGCTAATGGAACATTCGACTTTCGTGGCGGACTGCAACGGGGAACCTACAAGCTCTATTCGCGCAAAGATGCTGACGGATATCTCGATCCCTTCGACAGCTTCTACTCACACGCCGGTAACGATGCGGTACGAGTGGTGCTGAGTCAAAAACATCCCACCTTGACAGTAACGGTGAAGCTAGTCAAGCAAGCAGCCGTTATCTCTGGAAAAGTCTTTGACGTCCAGTCAGGCGCGCCGCTCAAGGCCTATGTGGGACTGATGGACGAGGAGGGCAACGGTCACTCGGTGGTCGTCGACGGCGACTACAAGCTGGTCGTCCCGTCGGAAAAGAATGTTCACCTGATGGTGACGGTCATCGGAACACGCCGCCCATTCATTCCAGTGTCATCTCTATGGCTTGAACCCGGTCAGCGCGTCTTTATGGACGTTCCGATCTCGGCGGCTG
>AP72_2010_repI_A100DRAFT_1000200_pt1 | contig 10945 bp, 5 predicted proteins | sample AmaPasrepliIA100_FD_9193 | JGI IMG/M metagenome (IMG submission 9193)
CGGTGCCGACAAACAGCGCAGTCGGCCGCTCGCCGCTGGCCAGCAGTGCTTTTACGGCCAAGTACCCGAGTTCGCGATCTTCGGAGCCAATCTCGCTGAAACGAGGTTCGAGATCAGCCTCTTTCATCGCCTGACGATAACCGCGAGCGCACCGCGCGAACCATGGCAGGCGCTGGTTGCCGATGTACCAGATATTGCGATGACCTTGTGCGATGAGATAGCGGGTAATGTCTGCGGACCCCCGCACGTCGTCAGTGAAGACGCAATCGTATTGTTCAGGTTGCCAGTCGCCCACAATATTATTGCCTACAAGGGAGAAGGGAATTTTCTTCTCAGAAAGCGCCGCCAGAATGTTGGCAGAATGCGTTCCGCTCAAAATGACCCCGCTCGGACGGTTCGAAGAGGTCAGAATCTCCGGAAGACTCAGACTAGAAAGAGGAGCATTCAAGTCGGAACGGAAGGATACAAAATGAAGTGCCCAATCCTTGCCGGTGCAATAACCTTCGGCTCCCAGCAGTACTTTGGACTGAAATTCGTTTACTGTGTCCCGGTTGCCTAGAATAAATGTGATCGTGCGGTTCCCAACGCCCGGGGCCAGGTTTACGCCCAGATCGCGAGCAGCGGCGAGAACTGAAGCCTGCACCGAAGGCGCAACTTTCTGACTACCCTGGGCTATCCGCGATACAGCGCTCAGACTCACCTTCGCAAGCCGAGCCACTTCAGCGTATCGCTGCGACTTTTTTGGTAAAGCGTTCGCATTCCGACCATCTTCCAGTTTGCGAACTGCACCCCCATGCGATCGAATGGCCAGTCCTTCAGAGCAGAGAGCGTCAAGATCACCGCGAGCCGTAACGGCAGAGACGGAAAACTTGCTCGCGACTTCGCGAACCGTGATCTGTCCCTTTTGCTCGATAAGTTCGAGTATCTTCCGCCTGCGCTGCTCAGCTAGGAGACGCGAATCCCTGGACGCCATAGTTTCCTTGCAGGCTGCAACCCTTGCCTGTGACCACATTTTATATGGAGAGCAAAACAAACGAAAGCTAGAAAAGCGGGGTTTTCTCAACTAGCCTCCCGCGTGGAAACTATTCATTACCAGTCACTTGTACACAGGGAAACCAAGAAATAAGAATACTCACATTTGNCATTGCTTGCGTATACTTGTGTTTACTTTTCCGCAGCCGGGGCCGAGGCATGAAACGAAGAGATTTCATGGTAGGTGTTGGAGCGGCAATCGGGCTGGCAATCGTCAAGGCCGACTCGGAGACAGTGGAGCGCCGTCCGCGATTGCTAACGTCGGGCACAGATCCCTTTACCGGACTCGCATTGCTGAAGACGCGATATGCGAATGGGATGAGACCTTCCGATGATGCGGAGGGTTGGGCGCTAGCCTGGCGATTGACGGGAGACAAACATTTTGCCGAGAAAGCCCTCAGTGCGATGGGCACCGCACACCTTCCAAGAAAGGTGAAGCCCAGCAGATCCTGGGTAGACTATGCTCGCTGGTCCTTGGCGTTTGATTGGCTGTTCGATTATCCGGGCTTTGGCGGGCCTTTGCTTGATCGCATCGCCGCGGACTTGATGGATGGGGCGGCAGCAATGCTCGCCACCGCTGATTTCGCAGATCCCAGCTCATACTCCTATCACAACTACGCTCTTCGCTACCTTTGTCTGCCTGCGTTTGTATCGGCTGCACTCGCCGGATACGCGGGGTGCCGAGATCGGTGCGAGAGTTTTCGGGATAAAGTTGCAACCTGTTTCACTAACATTCTCGAGACCACAGAGTTTGCTACGCCCGACGGAAGCTATCACGAGTCGATGGACTATATGCGCATCACATGGGCGTCGTTGACTCTGCTTGCCGAATTGCAGCGTACAACCACTGGAATCGACCCTGCACATCACTATTCGGTGTTTCGCAACATAGGCAATACATATCTCTACAAGTTGCTTCCCGATGGAACGCCGTCTCGGGAGGGCGACAACGAATATCCCGTTCTCGATTCTCGGGACACCTCAGTGATCGGCTATGCAGTCAACCGTTTCAAAGATCCTTTTAGTGCTTGGTTGCTGCGCGAAAGCGGCTTTTTCGTCAAGCAATGGACTTTGCCGGTGCTCGAGTTTCTTTGGAACGATCCGCAAGTGACGCCCGTCGATCCCGCTCTTGCCGATGAAAGGCAACTTCCAAGGCAAAGATATTTCTCTGGAGTTGGACACCTTGTCATGCGTACTGGTTGGAAGCCCAACTCCACCTGGATCGAATTCGACTGCGGCCCCTATCTTGCCAAGCACCAGCATCTTGATCAAAACCAAATCAACATCTATCACGGAGGCTATCTGGCGATCGATAGCGGCGCGGACTATACGGACAGCGAGAGTCCGCACTATCTGAACTACTATCGGCGCACGGTTGCGCATAATTCGATGTTGGTTTATGACCCGTCGGAGAGGTTCTTCTGGTCGGAAAACCTGCTTCCTGCCGCGAATGACGGTGGCCAGCGGATGGACTCGTCCCGCTTCTGGAACACGATCCGCAGCCCGAAGGACTGGCAACGCACTCGTGACGTTTGGGATTTGGGTACGATGCGCATCGTCGATCATGTGGCGGGCCAGTATCACTACGCTCTCGGCGCTGCAACTAACGCCTATGCTCGAGAGAAAATGCGGAAGTTTACGCGCGAGATCGTGTTTATTCCAGCCGAGAATCTTCTCTTTGTTTTTGACGACGTCGTCAGCGCCGATCCTTCCTTTCGCAAAGCGTGGCTACTGCATGGAGTGAACTGTCCCTCCGTCAACCAGGAGGAGGATAAGGGAACCGTTGAGTCGAAGACATTTGAGAACGCTAGCACCTTCCGCTTTCAGGAAGGCAAAGGTGAGTTGCGGGTCCATTCCTTGCTACCTCGCGAACGCGTCATCATACGAAGAGGTGGGCCGGGACAGGATTTCTTCACGCCCGGCGATGACAAGGGAGGTCCGTGGGGGAGCGGCGAAAACTGGCCGCTCGAACCCGAAGCGGGTGGACCTTTGCCGCAGGACGCAAGACTGGTGCGCATGTGGAAAGCATTCTGGGGTGAAGATTTCTCCAAGATCTCGCCTTCGAACCGCAAGAATGTGGTTCCGGGAGCATGGCGGATTGAAGTGTCTCCCTCCGTGCCGGCAAAGGAGGACTTCTTCCTGCACGTGTTTGAGATTGGGGATCTTGAGTCAACCGGAAAGAAGCGCATCGTGCGCATCGATGGCAACAACTTTGTAGGGGCCGCAGTGGAACAGGGGCCATGCATTCTATTCAGTACATCGGAATCATCGCGTCTAGGAGGGGAAGTGTCTCTTCCAGACATCCGTTGTACTTCACTGATAGCCTCACGGCTGCAACCCAATACTTTCTACGAGATGCGTTTCTACGGCCCAAACGTCTCGTCATCTCCAGCGGCTGCGCCGCCGGGTGTTGAGACGGACCATCTAAGCGTTGAAACAAATAGAGCCGGAGTGCTGAGGCTGCAGAAAGCAATGACCGGGAATCTAGGTATCCACATCGTCCGGTTGTAGTTTGNTGGAGAAGGGTGTCCGGCAGACAAAGCCACGAATCTTGCTCGGCATTTCATTCCCGTGCGCCCAGATTAATTTCGTCAGTCGATCACTCTAGGCGGCCGTCCGCTTACCCCGAATTGCCATGCTCGAGTCCAACTGGGTTGAGCGTAGAGAATCAAACAGAATTTCGGAAACGAAGCGCGGTCAAACATCTGCCGGGTGGCAATCGTTGAGCAGCCTTTCCCGTTTCTGCGAGAAGCTGTTAAGCTGGTTGTGCGTGAGAGGAGTCGTGTTTCGTGTCAGGTGGGCGGTACCTGCCATTATGAACACGAAGATTGTGGCGCCAAGCCTAGTCAACACACGATTTCTCTACATCCCGTTGATTTCGCGAGTGGGGACGTAGTTCAGTTGGTTAGAACGCTGCCGTCGTGTTTATTCCTTTCCTATCCCAGCTCATTTAAATGACTTACAGGGAAGTGCCCAAAATGCACTGTCACCAAGTCGATGTCGTCTCCTTCCTTTATGTAGGTTCGCTTACCCCGACATTACCTGTCTGGGAGCAGGATCCTCCTCGCGATGGCGACCTGCCAGATAATGAGGGCAGGTGCACAATTAAGGAAATGCACGTCGGCGAGTGAAGGAATATAGCTGAGAATCCAGTCGAAGAACGTTATCTGGGCTTGCGAATCGATTCAGATGGAACAAACACTCCGTAAAGATCGAAAGTGGCTGTCGCAGAAAGGCCGAAGACTCGAATACTTCACTATCGGTTGGAATTTGTTCGAGGGCTTGGTTGCGGTTAGCGCGGGCGCATTTGCGGGCAGCATTTCGCTCGTCGGATTCGGAGTGGACAGCTTCATCGAGGTCACATCCGGGGCGACTCTATTGTGGAGAATGGCCGTTGACTCGGACGAGCGCACCAGGGAACGTAATGAAAAGATCAGCCTTCAGATCGTAGGCACATGTTTTCTCGCGTTGGCCGCTTACATCGGTTACGAATCCATCAGTGATCTGGTGAATCGCAAGGCGCCTGAGCACAGCATCCCGGGCATTATTCTGGCATGTGTTTCTCTGCTTGTAATGCCGGTTCTCTCGCGTGCCAAAAAGGACGTAGGCAAGAAACTGCAAAGCGCAGCTATGGCGGCTGACGCGAAACAAACGGACTTCTGTGTGTACTTATCAGCCATTTTGCTCTTGGGCCTGCTACTAAACGCGACTCTAGGATGGTGGTGGGCAGATCCGGCTGCTGCTCTCATTATGGTCCCAATCATCGCGAAAGAGGGCGTGGAGGATGTTAGGGGTAAGGCATGTGACGATTGCTGTTAAGTCCGTCATCGAACATTGATCAAACAAGCCCCTGACCAAATTGGGGCGTTTTTTTGCTCACAGGCGCGTGTGACCTTGGTCACTGCGTATCGGCGCACCCACGAGCGAGGCTTACTTCATAAGCCTAAAAGCGGTACACTTATGAGAGTGAGCAGAGCGGGCGCATTAACGATGACCTTTGTCGCGGTCTTGTGGGCCGTGACGCCGGCCATCGCCTGCTTAGTTCCAATGCAGCAGCTGACCCCAGCGGAGCGCGAGTGCTGCCGCAAAATGGCGCATCAATGCGGTTCATCGGTGATGCCGTCAAGCCACTCCTGTTGCCAGGGACATCAGCGTGACACAAGCGTTAGCCCCGTAACGACGTATGCTTCGACCCGTCCATTCAGTGTGGCTATCGTACCTAAGACCTCCATAATTCTGATTGACTCCGCCGCAACCTTACCGTTGTCACCTGCGCTGGAAGCTCCACCTCCTGAATCATCTCCAGGTTGTTCATCCGTTTTGCGAATCTAGACCTCCTTCCTTACTCCAGTTGGGCTGCCGCTAGTCCATGCGCCTCTGTGCGCGTGGAGATGACGTGCGCCTAAGTTCTTGTCTCTGAAAATCCAACGGAGGAGTAATGAAGGCCCTACGTGTCATTTTTTGCCAATCCCTTTTACTGGGATCGGCCATTCTCTCGCGTGCGCAGTTGCCCGTTGATGAGAGCGAGAAGTTGTCTGCAGTTGCGCTGTTGCTTCCACAGCATGCCCACTCGGATAACTCTGGCCCTGCGTCCACTCTAGAAGAAATCGAACGAATCGCTCTGGCTGCGAATCCAGAAATCCGGGTTGCCGCCAGAAAACTTGCTGTCGCTCAAGCGCACGTGCCCTCAGCAGGCGCTCTGGACGATCCGTCGCTCATGTACCGAGGCTGGCAAGTTCCTTTGCGGCAACCTTGGAACTACAACGCCGCCCAGAACATGTTCATGATCAGCCAGACGCTCCCAGGCCCAGGCAAACGGGGACTGCGAACGAGCGTAACCGAAGGCGATGTCACGGAAGCGAAGGCCGCCCTAGACGTGACTAGGCTCGACATTCGAGTCCGAGTGCGGAAGGCCTTCTACGATCTATTGCGCGCGCAAGATGGCCTGCGAATCCACGACCAACACGTCGATATCGCCCAACAGGCTGTTGCGGCAGCAAAGATCAAGTATGCGGTCGGGAAGGTGCCGCAGCAGGATGTTCTGAAGGCGCAAGTTTCCCTGACCCGGCTAGCGGAGCACTTGATCCATTTCGAGCATGATGCCGACTTAGCGCGCGCCCGATTGAATTCGCTACTTGGCCGAGACCCGAGTGCCGCGATCGACGTTCGTGGAGAGCACCTTCTTTCCACTCAGCTGCCCCCCATCGAAGCTTTGGAAAAGGTGGCGCTGCAATCCAGACCCGACCTTCTTCAAGCGCAAGCCGCCGTTGAGAAGAGTCACAAAGAAGAAGCATTGGCCAAGAAGGCCTACAGCCCGGACTTCACTGTATCAGCCGGTTACATGCTCATGCCGCGCGGTTCTGAGTTCCGGAACAACTACATGGTGGAAGGGTCGATCAACTTGCCTTGGCTGAATCATCGTAAGCACGATGCGGAGATCGCCGAATCCACGGCGAAAATTAGTGAACAGGAAGCGGAATTGGCCGCAATGCGTAACAACGCGTTCGCTCAAATTCAAGAGGCTCTGGTTGAGGCGCGGGCGGCGCAGAAGCTTACGAGCATCTACCAGCAATCCTTGCAACCGCAGGCCGAAGCTACCTTGCATTCGACAGTGATTGCCTACGAAAACAACCGCACTGAGTTCCTGGATTTACTCGACAGCCAAATGACTGTCATTGATCTGGACCTTGCCTACTTTCAGGCCCTCGCCGATTTTGAGGCACGACTGGCTGATCTCGAACTTGCGACAGGCGGCAGCATCGATCAAATCCAGAAACCTACGCAGGAGGTGACGCAATGAGTGAACAGAATTATCGTCGCGCTCTCGGCTCAGCAGTTGCCGTCTGCATTCTGCTGGCTGCCGCCCTTGTATATGTCATTTCCCATCGAGATCACAGGGCGGTTGTACCTCAGGAAGATGACACCGTCGTAGCCAGAGGGCCTGAACCCACGGCGCAGCCGATGCCAATGAAAAGTGGGACGCCGGCAGATACAACCCTCAGCCTCACGCCAGTCCAATTGTCACCTCAACGCCTGCAAGCAATTGGAGTGAAGACGGCAGTAGTTGAGACGGAGATCCTCAACGACGAACTGCGTGTGCCTGGCAATGTGGATGTGAATGAGCAGCACCTTTCCTACGTGCAAACCCGGTTTCCAGGGTGGATTCAGAAGGTATTCGCCAACGCGACCTATCAATACGTGCATAAGGGACAGCCGCTCTTCACAATTTACAGTCCCGATCTCGTGAGCACGCAGCAGGAATACTTGCTGGCCAAACAAAACCAGAAGACATTTGCGCAGGACATGCACGGAACCGCATCACGCGAGGGCGACTGGTTGCTCCAAGCCGCCGCTGATCGTTTGCGGCAGTTCGATATCCCGCAAAGAGAGATTGTGAATCTGGAGCAGGGTGGCAAAGTGCTGCACGACATTGAGATCGACTCTCCCGTGTCCGGCTACATCACCGAACGCAATGCTCTACCAAATCAGTACGTTCAGGGGGAAAACAAGCTCTACACCATTGCTGATCTTTCTACTGCTTGGGTCTATGCCAATGTGCCTCAAACGGACATCGGTCGCCTGAAACCCAGCAATTCTGCAACTGTCACTGTCGATGCGTATCCCGGAAAACGCTTCAGCGGCCGAATCGATCAGATTCTGCCGCAGGTTGATCCAATGACCCGTACGGTGCGGGTGCGTCTTGTGTTCAGCAATCCCAGGGTTGTGCTGAAACCCGGCATGTACGTGAACGTCACGATCGGTGTGCCGCTCGGGCGACAGTTGGTGATTCCAGCATCTGGCGTATTGCAAGCTGGTACTCACCAGATCGCGTTTGTCGATCACGGGCAGGGTTATTTGGAACCGAGAGAGGTGGAAGTGGGACCAAGGGTTGACGATCGCGTCGTGGTTCTCAAAGGCGTACGCGCGGGAGAAAGAATTGTCAGTTCAGCCAACTTCCTCATTGATTCCGAGGCCCAGCTTCAGGCCGCAATGGGTTCGTTCGCACCACCACAGCCAGGTGCGGGTGCTGCGGCTGCAATGAACGTCCCCGCTCAACAGATTGCGATCGATCTTACGACAGAACCGCAGCCGCCGCTCAAAGGGGTGAATACGGTAAGAGTCAAGCTGACCGGGGCTGACGGTAAGCCGGTAACGGGAGCACAGGTGAGTGCGGTGTTCTTCATGGCAGCAATGCCCGCGATGGGCATGGCGGCGATGCGGGATGTGGCCGCACTTGCCGACAAGGGCGGCGGTGTTTATGAGAGTCCGCTAAAACTGGAGACTGGAGGCACGTGGCAGGTAACCGTCACTGTCCAACGAAACAGCCAGATCATTGCCACAAAACAACTGAGCGTCGGCGCCACGGGAGGCATGTGATGATCTCTCGAATTATTGATGGGTGCGAACGCAATCGATTTCTCGTCTTTACCGGAGCGATCCTGCTGACACTCGCGGGAGCATGGTCTCTGCGGCGCGTTCCGCTGGATGCACTTCCTGATATTAGCGATGTGCAGGTAATCATCCACACCGAATGGGCAGGGGAGCCTCCAAACGTGATCGAAGATCAAGTCACGTATCCGATCGTCTCGTCATTACTGGCCGCTCCAAAGGTCAAGGCCGTTCGAGCGCAAACGATGTTCGGCGATTCTTATGTTTTTGTAGTGTTCGAAGATGGAACCGACCTCTACTGGGCCCGTTCAAGGGTGACAGAGTACCTTCAACAGATTGCTGGCCGACTCCCAGCAGATGTGCACCCCGCGATTGGACCTGACGCAACCGGCGCGGGCTGGGTGTACGAGTACGCAATCGTTGATCGAAGTCATACGAAAAGTCTGGGTGACCTTCGTTCATTGCAGGACTGGTATTTGCGCTACCAGATCGAAACGGTTCCCGGAGTCGCAGAGGTGGCGAGCATCGGCGGATTCGTACGGCAATATCAGGTGAAGCTTGATCCCAACAAGCTGTTCTCGTATGGCATTCCTGCTTCCACCGTTATCGAGCGTGTGCGCGAGAGCACCAACGAAGTCGGCGGCGACGTGTTGGAGATGAGCGGGGCCGAATACATGGTTCGAGGTCTTGGCTATCTGCGTTCGCTCTCGGACTTGGAGAACGTTTCGGTAGCTTCAAAGAACGGTGTACCCGTGTCGGTGCGGGACCTCGGGTCAGTATCGTTCGGCCCGGACATCCGACGTGGCGCAGCAGATTGGCAGGGAGAAGGGGAAACGATTGGCGGTATTGTGGTGATGCGCCACGGCATGAATGCCCTGAACGTCATCAACGGCGTAAAGGCCAAATTTCGGGAAATCGCGCCATCGTTACCCCCGGGGGTCGAGATCGCGACCGGTTACGACCGTTCGTGGCTGATTGATGAGTCCATTAAGACTCTAAAGCGCGATCTGATCGCAGAAGCGATCATTGTCAGCTTTGTCAGCATCGCATTCCTGTTTCATTTTCGATCTGCCTTAGTGGTGATCATCACACTGCCAATCGCCCTTCTGGCAGCGTTTATTCCGATGTATTACCTCAATGTCAGTTCCAACGTGATGTCGCTCGGTGGGTTGGCGCTCGCAATTGGGGTCCTGGTGGACGCCGCGATTGTGATGGTAGAGAACGGATATAAGCATGTCGCTGAGCGCAGTGGTCTCGCGGCCGGTGAGCATACCCAGACACTCGATGAGTCGGAACGAAGACGAATCCTTGCGCTCTCCGCGAAACAAGTCGGACCAGCCTTGTTCTACTCATTGATCATCATCGTTGTGTCGTTCCTGCCCGTGTTCCTGCTGGAGGCTCAAGAAGGTCGCATGTTCCGGCCGCTGGCGTGGACGAAAACACTAGCACTCGTTTTTTCGTCATTGCTTTCGATTACATTAGTGCCCGCGCTAATGCCTTTGTTCATTCGAGGACGGCTCCGTCCCGAGACACAGAATCCTGCTGCGCGGATGACCAAGGCCATCTACCTCCCAGTGCTCCGTTGGTGTCTACGGCATTGGAAACTGGTTGTCGCTGTCAATTTGATCTTCCTGGCTGTCACGATTCCTCTGTACTTTCGTCTGGGCAGCCAGTTCATGCCGGCTCTGTATGAAGGGTCATCCCTCTATATGCCGAGTGCATTGCCAGGGATTTCCCTTACACAGGCAAATGCGTTGTTGCAGGAGCAAGACCGCATCATCCGTTCATTCCCGGAGGTGAGGAGTGTGTTTGGTACGGTTGGCCGTTCTGACAGCGCAACGGACAATGCTCCTCTCGATATGTACGACACGACAGTCATGCTAAAACCGCAAGAGCAGTGGCGGGCTGGGATGACCTACGAGAAGCTGATCCGTGAAATGGATGACAAGTTGCAGTTTCCCGGTCTCACGAATACCTGGACCATGCCGGTGGCGAACCGGCTCGATATGGAACTAACCGGCATCAAGACCGCCGTGGGATTGAAAATCCAAGGTCCAGATTTAGCTCGAATTCAGGATATAGGTGCCCAAATCCAGCAAATTCTCTCCGGCATGCCAGAGACGAGTTCGATATTTGCAGAACGTGTTTCCCAAGGTTTCTATCTCAATGTGGAAGTGAACCGGCCGGAAGCGGCACGCTATGGGCTTTCAGTGGCGGATGTGCAGCGGGTCATCACGTCAGAAATTGGAGGGGCGAGCGTCGCGCAAAACGTGGAAGGTCGCGAGCGGTTTCCGATCGCGGTTCGATATGAGCGCGACTTCCGTGATAATCCGGAGGCGCTGAGCCGCGCTCTGATTGGCACTCCAGCTGGTGCGCAAATACCCATCAATCAAGTAGCGCGCACGTATTTCTCACGAGGCCCGGCAATGATTCGAGACGAGGACGGAGCGCTGACCGGCTACGTATATCTCGATTTGAAGACGAAAGACTACGGAGGATTTGTAAGCCAAGCCGATAAGCTTTT
>AP72_2010_repI_A100DRAFT_1000201_pt1 | contig 10923 bp, 9 predicted proteins | sample AmaPasrepliIA100_FD_9193 | JGI IMG/M metagenome (IMG submission 9193)
ACAGCTATGAAACGCCATACGAAACGGCACTACGCAGCTCTAGGAACTGATTGGGGCAGCGTTCTGATCTTCAAGGGCAAAACAACGCTTAGGGCAGTCGCTAAAGCTAAGGAGTGGGTGTTCGCTAATTCTGAGGCTTCACGCCATGGCCACGAATTAGAGAAAGGAAAGGTGACCGACGAGGAATGGCTTAAGATAATGGAGGAAATTGGCTTTGAGGTTACTCCGGCTGAGCTGGGGAAAAATGCGTAGCGAATAAGGAATAATGCCTAGGGCGGTGAGCCAGCGAATAGAAACCCACCGCCCGAAGCTAAGAATAGCTAGGCGTACCAGTGCATGTAGCCGCCAGACATTGCGCCTGTTGACGGGTCCCCGCTTGCGCTTCGTCAAACAACCAGAATTGGGGGGTTTCAAAACATTCCCATACGTCAGGCGATGCCGCCCATTCGTTTATTCGCTTCCCATTTCCAGCGTCGCGTTTATGCGGCACACCGCGCGGTACACTGCAGCTGGCTGTGCATAGCGCTGCAGGCATGTGCACGCCGCCGCGCCGCGCCTGTGCAGGGCTGGTCAAGCGGGGCTGCATGCATTTGTCCATCAAGCGGTTGATTTAACTGCGGAATAATTTACAACAAGCACATTATGTGATACAATGCTCCGCAACGCGGAGACAGCAATGCGGATTTCATGGACGACCCAGAACGAAGACACCGACGCGGACGGCTTCCTACTCGAGGGCGACGCGTGTTGGCGCGCTGAACTTCAATGCCTCGCCTCGATGGGCTGCCCTGACACGAACAGAGCGAAGCTTATCAGCGTCGAGGTCATCGGCAGAGACGAGAGCTTCACAACGGCGGAAGTCACGGAAGCGATGGCGCGCTGGCTCTTCAACGAGACGGACGCAAGCGACCATCTCGACGCAGCGTGAGGCAACCGAAATGATTCGCGTGCACAATTTCGCAACCGGCGTGAACGAGGACTTTCCGGACGCCGACGCAGTGAGTGAAGTGATGGACCTCGACCCCGCTGAAATCGATTGGGCGGTCGAGGAATTCGGGCGTTGTGACACAGACACACATGTCGCGTGGACTCCGAGCGCGGAGAACGGGATTAAGTTTCCAACTGCTGAGCCACCGGAAGCCTAACTCCCTGAACCTGAACTGCAGAACGCGCGGGCCGGCACTCTGGCTCGCGCGCTCATGCGTACCACGAAATCAAGCACGCCAAGGAACAAACTGAATGAACCAGAACGTGGTCGCCGTCCCGGTTCCAGTGATGCTTGCACCAAAACAGTCTGCGTGCTTTATGGGCGGCCTTCGCTTCGCGCCCCGCCGGCGGGTAGCGAAACGTGCGGTCATGGCGGAACTGGTAGACGCGCTAGCTTGAGGTGCTAGTAACAGGCACCCGCCGAATGCCCGTCTCACCGTAGCTCTAAAGCTTTCAAGCATATTGTGGTTCCAGTTGTGGTTACAGTCCACTATTTCTAACTACGCTTGAACTATACCTAGATGAAAGACACCTAGCGTCCAGCGCCGGTCCGTGGTATACTGAGGCTATAGCTGGACGCAGGAACCACGACAGTGAATTTTGTAGCATTTTTGGTTAGTATAACTCCAGAGTTCATAAAGTCTGAGCCGTTTGGTTATGGCATCTTGCAATATGCAAGCCCTGAAACGAAGAGCACAGTGTCTGGGCTATATTAGCTATCGATGTTATGGGCATTATCGCAGGGTGCGCCGAATGGCTGAACAAACGATCCAGCTAGTTCAGTAGCCCATCGCACCGCCGAATAAGAGAGATCGCAGCGCATCGCGAGCTTGCTGCGAATTGACCGCACTCTGAACCGGTCCTGTCGTGGGCTGACCAGCAATAGTGCGGCGAACATCTTGCAGAGCAGAGTTCTCCGCAGCACTCTTGAGTTTGCTCGCTCCAAGGTAAGCAGCAAGGTGGCCGGCCTCACCTACACCAACTTCGCTCATCGCTGCCTCGTGTAAAGGAGCGCCAGACAGGAACGAGGCGACGCCGACAGGAATGCCTAACGCGTGGCCCGCAATGAATGGGTGCGATGTCATGAAGCTAGCGACCGGAGCCGGGTTCGCAGCCTTTTTCAGCGCGGCGAATGCGTCAGGGTTATCCTTCTCGAAGTCCGCCCCAACCACATTGTCTAGCGGACGCCATCCAGTCGCCGGGTCTTTCCTCAACAAAGCCGAGACTTGAGTTGAGATGGGAGCACCAGTCGCCTCTTTGTTGTATTGAACAGCATCCAGAACTCGCGACAAGTTAGCCGCATCAAAATTGCCGCCAGCTGCAACGGTGTTCAAGTCAGCAGTCGTTAGCGGAATTGGCTTGCCACCAGCCCACGAAGGCAACGCACCAGCCGCTTTGCTGAGAGCGCCCATTGCAACAGGAATAGCACCGCCAACAGCAGCGCCCTGAACAGCGCCGCCCAGAACATCACCGTTAGCACGGTTAGCAGCCGTGATGCCGCCCGCTGAACCGCCTTCAAGAGCACTAGCGGCTATTCGGCCCATCAAACTTTTCGGAATAAGCGACGCGCCAGTGACAGCCTCAGGAACGCTGGCTGCAAGGCGACCAACAGCACCAACTGGCAGCGCGGCGTATCCAGCCATTTCAGCAGGAACAGCGCCCCAACCAAGACGCGCCCTCGCGGCATCTGACAGCGCGTTCTCTTCAGCAAGCGTGCGACCAGTTCCGCCAGCCCAAGTTGGCATCATTGAAGCCAACCGGTCGCCAATCCCAAGCACGTTCCCCGTTGTGCGCGCAACGTCGTTCACGTCTTGCCAGACCTGCGGTAGGGAACGAGACTCGAGGTATTCGCGGCCGGCGTTTGGCGTCGCTGTTGCAAGCGGCGTTGTTGAACTTGGTTGTGGAACGATGTCAGTTCCGGAACCGGGGCCTACGTTCGAAGGTAAGTTCTTCGCGGGGCCGAATGGAGCTGGTCCACCAGGACTGGGAACACGAACGCCTCCAGGAGGATAGTTGGCGAACGGGTCGTCTGAACCAGGTGGTTGGTAGTTTTCAAACTCGTCCATGGCTCATAAGCCTCTTGTGTCGTATCCTTGTTGTTGTAAATATTGAAGAACGTGCCCGCGACCGTCTCGTTGCATCAACTGCTGAGCCTTCGCTTTGCCAGCCTCAGACATAGGCCGCAAGACTTGCGGCGTTTGACCGGGTGGTGTCGAATACTGCTGCTGAATAGCGGGCGGAACGATGCTCGCACCGGCGTTGTTGAGAATAGTCTGGACTTTGTCTGGAATCGTCTGACCTGCTAGCGAATACATGGCAGCCAACGCCTTGGCGCTCTCAATCAGATTATTGTCCAACGAATCCCTGTAGTGTCCCGCTGATTGCGTTTGGTCCCGAAGCTGGTTCACAGCGCCCTGAGCAGCCGTCGCCTCGTTGTTCGTCACTCTGCCGCCAACAGCTTGCCGTGCCGAATGCGCGCCTTCCAAGAAGCTCATGCTATTCAGCGCATTAATGTCGTTCTGCAAGTCGATAGCTTGCTGCGTATTCGATCGGCCGGACAGAATAGGCGCAACGGTAGTTGGCATCCGGCCAGCAAGCGGGCCGGTCAATTCGTCCAGAACATCCGATCCCCTGATACGACCCGTAAGCGTCTGGAGTCTGTCGAATTGCTGCTGTAACTCAGGCAACTGCTGACCCGCCGCAACTTGCTGCTTCGCAACATCCGATTGAACCTGCGCGGCGGTCGTTGCGTTCGCCTTGAACTGCTCGAAGCTGGGGAATGTATCCGCGACGGGTTGTTGGCCTGACAGCGACGCAGCGTTCTGTGCCTGCTTGAGCGCAGCAGCGTGCTGAACAACGTAGGAACGAAACGTCGGGTCTGCCGACGCCCCCGAAACCAAAACCTCAGGCGGCGCAAGTGTGTTAATAGTTGCGTCGTCGTAACCTTGCTGTTGCAAAGCTAATCGAGTCTGTTTGTAGTTCTTAATCGCGTCCGTTGGAGTTTGACTCGAAGCAGCAATGGTCGCGAGCTGTTCAGGCGGAAGCGAGGACAGAACAGTTGAATCAATGCCGGTCGCCTTAGCGATGGCGTCTACGTTCTGAAGCAACTTGGTTCGCGCCTGAACGTCCTGAGCTGTCTTCGCCGCGTTCTGCTGAGCCTCGCTGGTCTGCGCTTGATACAGCGGCGCGTTCTGTAATAATTTCTGCTTCTGCGCCTCGGTGTAGAGGTCAGCGATGCGGTCGGTCGGCATGGCGGACAGAACAGCGGGGTCCATGCTCAACGCCTGCGCGATGACCGGAATATGACTCCGCATCTGCTGCGTTGTAGTCAGTTCTTGATTCAGCTTCGCTGCGTTTGCATTCGCCTCGGCGACCTGCGCTTGGTTAAGCGGGGTTGCTGCTGTTATCTTCGCATCCTCATGAGCCTGAATAAGCTTATCAAGGCCGCCTGTCGAATACAGCAGGAACGAAGTGGCCGGGTCGAGGCCATATTTTGAGCCAATAGCGGGAAGGTTCTGCAACGCTGCCCGCTGCATGTTTACCTGCATCTGCATCTTATAAATGTTACCTAATCCTTCCAGGGTCGCGTTCGGGTCAGGCGTTCCAGCGCTTTGGCTCTGCATCGCGTCCAATATTCTGCCTCGGTCCATAGAATGGCTGGCCCCATAAGCCATCAGTCCGAGGCCCGTATTTATCATCTGATTAGCCTGGCTTCGTTGCATCAGCTGCAGATACATCTGACCGAGATCAGGCGGCGTTGTATAAGCCATCGGCTGCGGCGGAGCTTGGGGAGGTTGTTGGTTTCCATCCGGGCCGCCGAATGGGACGCCTGAACCGCCCGGTGAACCCTGCCCCTGCAGAGCGGGCTGGTTCTGAGAACCCTGCGACATGGCGTTCGCCATAGCAGCTTGCGCCATCGGCCCGGAGCCGGAACTTCCGCCCCCAAGCATCGAACTAGCGAGCTGAAATCCAGGGTTCGGGCGTCCCATGAGGCCGAATAGAAGGTCACCAATAGCCAACTGAATACTCCTCAAGCGTTCAGTACCAGAACCCGCTGAATAGGAATTTGCCGTCAGACCTGTTCAGCGCGCCGCCAGAATAGCGACGCCCCGGAACTGGAGTTGCATAGAACCAGAGCGTCGCTTGGTCTGTACGGCGAGAACCAGGCTACAGTACACAGGACCAGCCGTGAAGTTATTCTTCCACCCGCGCTGGTAGAAAAGTAGATTGACCGCAGGCGCGGCTGGGTTTCTGCTGCCCAGCTGGTGCCGAATAGTCAAATAAGGAGGCGGATGTGGGAACCGACTTAATTCTATCCCCTTACCGAATGCTCATGGTGAACGAAGTTCGCCCGGTTCTAGAACGCCTCAATGGCAACGTTACCGAATGTGCCCACGAACTGAACGTGGACAGCATCCGGCTCCGAGCGTTTGTGAAGAACACCCCGGCGCTCGCTGAAGTTCTGATTGAGGCCCGCGAACAGATTGCCGATACAGCAGAGGACGTGTTGCGCGAAGCACTTACCGATGAGAAAGACCCTGGCCGGAAAGACTCAGCTTCCCGGTTCATTCTAGCGCGGCTAGGGCGGGAACGCGGGTACGGAACAGCTGGAACAAACCTAGCTATTCAGGCAGGGAACGGGAAGTTTCTCATTGAATGGGCTGACGGAAGCACGTTAAATGAAGAAGCCGAATAAAGTTCACACCAGGTCGAATACAGTTTCAGCAAGTTCCCTGGAACCACCACGCGCGTGGGCGCGGCAGAACACTAGCGGAACGCTGGATGGAACACATTAAATGTTCTGCTTCGACCAAAACTAGTAGAAAAGATACTTGCAAGCAGGACCGGCCTGTGGTATACTCTTAGGAGCTAGGCGGCTATCTCCTGTGCAACTTGCCGTCAAGCTACCCGTCCGGTGGAGTTGCCGGACACTAAGCGCCGCTGAATGCTCGCCGCCCGCTGGCATTCGGCGGCGCAACAATGAGTGGGGTCGGAACGTGCTGAACCTGCCGAATGACCTAGCACCATTGCGGGAACGCCCCTGGGACGTGCGGCCGAATGAAGTTCGCCTAACGATAGACGAAGTTAGAACAGCGCTCTGGCAGGCAAGCGGGAGCATCGACAAGGCAGCCGGAATGCTGAAGGTTGAATGGACCCGTCTGAACAGGTTCATACGAACTACTGAATGCCTACACGCCGAATGGGTTGAAATCGTAGAACAGCGACTCGACGCGGCAGAGCGGAACCTGTGGGAATCCATTCATAGTTCCGAACGAGAACGCAGGGACGGAACCGCGCAGTGGGTTCTACAGCGCGCGGGCCGAGAATATAGGCCACGGAACAGCGGGGTTCCAGAGCTGTCGAATGGGGGCCTGCGGCTCGTCTGGAGCGACGGGAACCGCGTCGAGGAATAGCAAGACTGGAATAACCACACACAGGCCATACACGTTATCGTGTCTGCTACACCTACCGGGACCACTAGGGCCAGCGGCCCCACGTATACGTGGCGCGCAACACGATAATACCCTATATAACCTCTACTGCCCACCGCACTTGTAGTAGCCACCAAAAAGTCTTAGTAGGTGTAGTAGAGCAGGGGAAATGGTAATGGACCCCATTCGGCGGACCCCATTCGGCGGACCCCATTCGCCACCCCTTCTACCTGATTTCCGTGGCATTCTCCGTGCAATCGTCCATTGACTCGCGTCCACGTTCCAAGCTATTTAGAACCCACTGCTCCGGAAACGAGCGGGTTTAACGTTACATTCCACACGTTGCAACGTTACATTCCGCACGCTGCATTCCGCACGCTGCATTTCTCTCCCCCTAATCGCGATACCTGAACGCAAGCTTGTTCTAGCCCCATTCGGCGTGAACAGGTTCCAGCGCGGCCAGTCCCATTGTGTCCGGTTCCAGTATCGTGTTGCCTTCTACAGCGCTGGTGGAAGTCTATATTGATGCACTGCCCTAGCTGTGCTATAATAGAGCCTGCACAGGCGAGTAGTGATAAAATAACAGCGGGCGAATACGGATGCCACAAGAGAACGTAACATCTAATGAGAACGCAGTTAGACCTGTCCTATCGGTTATAGATGGTGGGGCAGGAGTCTCGCCAGAACGGCTGCTCGTCATTCGAAGCTCAGCCGTTGCCCTAACTAAGCGTATTGAAACGCCTCTAACTTCCCTCGGCAGGGGCAAAGTTCCCTCTAGCAAAGACTGGCCTTACACGAAGTTCAGCAGTTCTGCGACTTTCCCCGCCGAATGGGCGAATAGCCCCGAGCGCCGAAGCGAGAACGCCGGGGCGGTGTTGCAAGAAGGTTGGGTCGATAAAGACCGCGACTTCGACGGCCCGCCCGATAAGCGCAAAGGCTTCCACCATTCGATTGACCGCGCGTATGAGGCATTCGGCATCGACAACAGGCTCTCATTCGGCAGGGAGCCGGTAGGAGCGCCGCAACACACATTATTGCAAGCCCACCCCGACGACCGGGCGGCTATCCCACAATATATGCGGTTCCCCATTCGCATGAGGTACGAGGGTTGTGAGTTCGAGCTAGAAACTAGGGCTTCTTACACCGACAAAGACGGCCTCCACGCGGCACAGGTAGTCATGCCTGGTTCCATCTACCCTGACAACGGAGACTTGTCCGTTGGCTTTTGTCGCGGGCAGGTCGTAGACGACCTAGCTTTCTTCATCACCACTACCTTCCACTATTCTGACTTGCACAACGCACTAGCCGCCGAGCTATTCGGCACCCTTGCTTTTATGTTGAAGGGCAAGTGGACTGAAGGTACGAGGCAAGCGTATTCTCTGAACTTATTCGGTGCGCTAGCTCGCGTCATCGCCGCCCGAACCGCGAATCCGGAAGACGGTAAGAAAATCAGTATAAAGTCCATCGTGCCACTTTGCGCCATCGAGACGCCAGAGCAAGTTCACACTGGCATTCGGTTCATGTGCAAGGAACTGGGTGACCCAGAAGAGGGCATGCGCATACGCACATTCGACAACGCTCTAGCTAAGTTAGAACACAGCCCGGACGCGCCCGTCCCTGGAATGCGCAAACTGGCAGCCGAGTTTGGCCCTGAGTTTGCTGACGTGATAAATAAGCTGTTGTATGGCGCGAGTAATAAGGCAGCGACAGAACTCGACAAAGTAGAGGAGCAGTATGTCTACACGAGTGATTCTGACTGTGATTGGTTCGACGCTGAAGCATTCGTTCTGACCGGTGGCAACAAAAAGGCGTACGAGAAGAAAACCGCCAAGGTCAAGAGCGACTTAGCGGGGCGTACTATCACAAACCCTTATACTGGCAAGGCGTACCCGATTGCTGACGGGCTTATTAACTCGCAGACCAAGCACCGTGTCCACGGCACAAAGGTTTTGGTTCGGCCGCCTGCGATACAGCACGAAGACATGGACGAGCGACCACATCTAAAAGCTGCGTTTCAAGTCCACGAAGAACTTCTCCCTGACCGCATCCCGCCAGCGAGCCACTTCATTGAGCGTGTCCACCCGGTTACAGAGAAGCCCGTGGGGGAGGACTACCAAGGGCGAGTGAGGCTAGTTTTCAACACATACCTCGGCTGGCCCGCGCTTCCAAAGAAATGCCAGAACCCTGACAAGGTAAGGCGCTTCATGGGCGAGCTCGACTGGTGCTTCAAATGGACCACGCGCGGCAATAAACACCATCTTGACTTGCTTTATAAAATACCTGCTCACATCATACAGAAACCGCAAGAGAAAGCCCAGATGGGTTGGGTATTCGTCGGGGACCAGGGCACTGGCAAGTCGTTTTACGGTGAAACGTTCATCGGTTCCTTGTTGGGTCCTCAAGTGTGCAAGGTTATGGACCGCAAGGCGTTAACCAGCGCAAACAGCTTGTTTGGAACCAGCCAGCTTAGAGACCAGCTCGTGGCTATCGTTAATGAAATACACAACGTAGACGAGGCAACTATCAAGGAGCTGGTTCGGTCGGCACGTTTGTCGACACAGCGCAAGTTCGAAAACATCATAGAACATGACAACTACTGCCGGCTTATCGCCTCCTCCAACGAGCGCAAACGGCTCACCAGGCACTGGGACCGCGCGCTGTTCTACGTTCTGGCCGAAACTCAAGACCACCTCGGCGTGAGCAAGGCCGAATGGGATAAGTTAATGGATGGTGAGGTTAAGAACCGGTTTGGCGGGCTAGCAGAGCTGCTGAAAGACCCGGAACTGCTGTCGCATCTCATGTGGGTCTTGCAGCTCGAAACCGAAGTTACGCGCGAACAGCTTGAGAGCCTCCAACATTCGGCTGGCAACGACCCAGAACTCGTGTGGAACGGCATCGCGCCGGTTCCCCGAGCGCTACACATGCTCGTTGGCCAAGGCGGCGTTTACGGATCACACGGCGAGCAGAAGCAACCCGGTAGGCAATGGCTCCACCCATTCGACAAGAGCCAAGTCGGCGCATGGGTGGAACAAAACTTTGCCATTCAGCAAGGCCACTCAAGGAGTTATGTGCCGAATGTGGATAGGCTACTTGAGACAGGCATTAAGCTTGGCCTTTGGGCGCTCGAGAACAGCCAGTATAAGCCGGTGGTTAAATGGGGCGATGCGTTGCGCATGACAGAAGAGTTTGTTGAGGTTCCGTATGTAGTCGGCCTTAACTTAGGACGCAAGCCGGACCCTGACGAATACACAGCAAAGGAGAACAGCGATGGACACAAATGAAGGAGGTAAGGTCGGTGGCGAACACTGCGGGATCGTGAATGAGGAGGCGAACACTGCGGGACCGGAACCAGTACTTAATAGTGAGCCAACGATGACAGACAGTGAGCCAACGATGGTGAGTAAGTTTCACCACCGCCTGTCCGATGAAGAACGCCGCCAGATGATGGCTGCCTTACACTCGAGGCGATGGTCAAAAGCCGTCATTCGAGACGTGTTTGGCGTCCACAGGTCAAGCATTACGCTGATAAAGCGCGGCGAGATGGCAACGTATCGTGACATCCAGGCAGAGCTAGACGCGAACCCGGCCTCGTTCCTCGATAAATGGCTGACTGGCGACATTGTAGCGAAGCTGGACACGGAAGCACGCCGACGCGTGGACAAGGTTCTAGATAATTATGAGCGCCAACGCGAGCTGTGGGTCGAACTGCGCCAAACGAAAAAATCACCCAACATAGCAAGCGGAGCTAGGACTCAGAATGACGCCGCTTAAGCAAAACGCTGCTGCAAATCAGAGAGAGTTTATAAACCTAGCCTTTACCCAAAAGCTTTCTTGGGCGTCGCAGCTGGGAATATGGCCTTACGAAACGGTGGCGCATGTATTCGGCGTTAGCCTTAATGTAGTGAAGAATGCCGGAACGGGCCGGGGTTGGTTTTATCGTGACCACACAAGTCTCATACGAATGGGGCCTTATTGGTTCGCCAAGCAGTACATTCCAGGCGAGCTGCACGAAATGCTAAACAAAGGCGAGCAAGTTTCTAGGACACTATTAGAAGCTCCCGCGACTGACCCCCCGAATAGGTTCGATATTCTAGACCTGTGGGTTCGCCGCATAAAGGATAAGCCTGAGAGCAAGCCAAAGTTCAATGACTTGATACGCAACGGCATCCTGCTTGAAGCTACCCGAGTACAGTCCAACGGTGAGCTACAATGGTGGGCCGATGACTTCGCCGCTGCCTTTGGCCTAACCAAAGGCAGCATCCACGCGCTTCGCGGTGGGGCCATCGGTGCCGAGTTCCACCGCAAGTTTCGAGAAGCGCGGACCGAATACGTACGGTCTGAATACGGCGATGACATGCTGCCCGTGCTCGATGCGCCGGTCGCTGAGTTTACCAATGCCGTCAAGTACGAACATGACCTGCTCAGTGATGACCAGGAGCCCGGCGCTGTTCGGCGCGCACAAGCTGCCCTCGCCTCGAGCCAGTACGCCACGGAAGCGTTGAGT
>AP72_2010_repI_A100DRAFT_1000202_pt1 | contig 10922 bp, 8 predicted proteins | sample AmaPasrepliIA100_FD_9193 | JGI IMG/M metagenome (IMG submission 9193)
ACCGTAACTTTTGTGCAGATTCTCAAGGACGGCCACCTGTTCGCCGGATCGCGGCGGGAGACGAAACTCGAACTTCACCACCTGGCGTTTCTTCGGCAGTTCAATCTTCTCGATCTTATCCAAAGCCTTGATTCGGCTCTGCACCTGGGCCGCTTTGGCGGCGTGCGTCCTGAAACGATCGATGAAGCGCTGCTCCTTGGCAAGCATGGACTGCTGCCGGGCAAATGCTGCCTGCTGATTGCTCTCTCGCACGGCTCTTTCGCGCTCGTAGAAGTCGTAGTCACCCGAGTAAGTGATGATTTCGCCGCCATCGATCTCTGCAATCTTTGAGACCAGGCGATTCATGAACTCGCGGTCGTGTGAAGTCATCAGCAACGCGCCGGGAAATGACTTGAGAAACTGTTCCAGCCAGATGATGGATTCGATGTCGAGGTGGTTCGTCGGTTCGTCCATCAGGAGTACATCCGGCATTCCGAGCAGGACGCGCGCCAGCGCAACGCGCATCTTCCATCCGCCGGAGAGAGCGCCTACGTCACCGTCAATCTGATCGTCTTTGAATCCCAGGCCGTGGAGCACTTCCCGGGCTTGCGACTCGAGCGCGTAACCGCCTAAGTGTTCGTACTCCTCCTGTACGTGACCGAAGCGATCGAGGATGCGGTCCATGTGATCAACCTTTTCAGGGTCTGACATTTCCCGCTGCAAGGCTTCGAGTTCGTGATGTAGATCGCCGACGCGTCCGCTACCTGCGATCGCTTCATCCAGGACCGAACGGCCCTGCATCTCCTCGACGTCCTGGCGAAAGTAGCCGATCGTCAGTCTCTTGGGGACCGACACTGTGCCATCGTCGGGACTTTCCTCGCCGACCACCATCCGGAATAGTGTTGTCTTGCCCGCCCCGTTGGGACCGACCAGGCCAATTTTTTCCCCGGGATTCAACTGAAAAGAAGCGTCCACGAAGAGCAACTGCTTGCCATACTGCTTATTGATGTTTGAGAAGGAGATCATTTTTGAAGGAGCAGCTTGCGGCACGCCGCCTCTTCCAGTGTAGCCCGTCCAGAAAATTGCCGGCCAACGCGGGCACGGTGTACAAGCGTTCAAGGGGTAAGAGTGAGCAAATGCAAGCCCGGGCATCTGGTCTACATCTCCACCTAGTCGTCGCGGGCTTCATCGAGCCACTCGCTCGACATCGCGAATGAAATCGGGCACCGGTTTACTAACGGGATGGTTCGCCGGCATGGTGCTGACGCGATTATTCTGATCGAGATCGATAATTGATTTGGTTCAAACTGGCTTGGTTTCTCCGGCAAAACACTCGGGGACGCCGCGTACACATCAGCGGAAAATCGGTACCGTAGGCTATCATTTCGGCACACCAGCGATTCCGGTTGTATGTTCAGAGCGGTTGGGCGTGTGTGATGTTGCGCTTAGCGGAAACCAAAGTCCACAGGAGAATGCCGGGATGAGAGTCTGCCATGCATGGTCGCGATTGATGTTGTTCCTCGATGTGTCCGTATTTCTGGCGCTTTCCATACCATTACTCCATTCCCAGGGCGCGCCGATTGTCGTGTCCGCCGACATGCTCATCCAGCATGGTGTCACCATGAAGACCCGCGATGGGGTCACACTTCGTGCGGATATCTATCGTCCCAAGTCGTCAGACAAATTTCCTGTTATTTTGATGCGCACTCCGTATGACAAGAGCGTGGACTGGGCATCGTCACCGGCATACAAGATCGTGGCGCGCGGATATGTCTTCATTATTCAAGATGTTCGGGGGCGCTATGCGTCCGAGGGGGAATGGTATCCGTTTAAACACGAGCAGGCGGATGGCTACGATGCAGTGGAATGGGCGGCATCGTTGCCTTATTCGAACGGCAAAGTGGGGATGATGGGCGGGTCCTATGTAGGCGCCACGCAGATGCTCGCTGCGATTGGCGCGCCTCCGCATCTTGCAGGAATCGCACCGGATGTCACCGCCAGCAACTACCACGACAATTGGACCTACCAGGGCGGAGCCTTTGAGCAATGGTTTGATCAGAACTGGACGACGCAGCTGGCGCGTAACACGCTGGACCGCCTGATCGATAAGAATACGGATGCGCGAGAAGGCGCGCCCACGCTGCCACTGGCCAGTTATCCGGTATTCAATTTCGGGCAATTGCCGGCGGACGCTCAGCTCACCGCATCCATAGCACCCTATTACTTTGATTGGTTAGCGCATCCCGACTATGACGATTACTGGAAGCAGTGGTCGATCGAAGAACATTTTGCCAATGTCACCGTGCCGATCCTTAACGTGGGCGCATGGTATGACATCTTCAGCGATGGCACGCTGCGCAACTACATGGGCATAAAAGCGCATGGAGCAAACGAATCTGCGCGTAACCAACAGCACCTGCTAATGCAGATTGGCGGACATGCTGGCTTCGGGCGGCGGATTGGCGATGTGGATTTCGGCGCGCATGCGTTGGAGAATCCATACGTCGATGTGATTCTGGATTGGTACGACTATCTGTTCAAAGGCACGCACAATCAGTTCGCCACCGACAAGCCCGTAAAGCTCTTCGTGATGGGTGTGAATGAATACCGTCAGGAGGATGATTGGCCTCCACCCGAAGCGCAATATGTGAAATATTTTCTTCACTCCGGGGGTAAGGCCAATTCTCTGCGCGGCAACGGTTCGCTTTCGACCTCGGCACCCAAGGCGGAGCCAGCCGACGCTTTTCTCTATGATCCTGGAAATCCTGCTCCCAGCGTCGGAGGGCCTCTCTGCTGTGCTCAGGAACTGATCGAGCCCGGTCCTCGCGATCAACGCTCGGTAGAGAGCCGTGACGACGTGATGGTGTATTCCATCGGACCATTACAGCAAGACCTGAATGTGACCGGTCCAGTAAAGGCGACGCTGTTCGTGAAGTCCACAGCGGTGGATACGGATTTCACCGGCAAACTCGTGGATGTTGCGCCGGATGGTTTCGCGATGAATGTAGCAGAAGGCATCCTGCGCATGCGTTACCGGGGCTCGCGGGAGCATTCATCGCTGATGAATCCAGGTCAGGTATACCAAATCACGCTTGATCTCTGGGCCACCAGCAATGTGTTCCTTCGCGGACACACGCTACGCCTGGAGATTTCCAGCAGCAATTTCCCTCGATTTGATCGCAATATGAACACAGGTGAGGAAATCAGTTCCGCGCGCAGGTTCGTTTCCGCCACGAATACCATCCTTCATGATGAGCAGCATCCTTCAGCGCTGGTGTTGCCGATCATTCGCTAACAGTTCAGGAGCCGAAGGTATGGCTAGCAACTTTTAGGAGCGGTGACCGCTACGCTGGCACCGCCGAGTAGCCATTCAGATAGGAATAGCTTTCGCGTCATCTTTCGATGTGGATGAGAACTTCTCGAAAGACACGGCGACAGGAGTTTTCCGATGCGGATATTCGCTATTTACGATTGCTGATCTTATTAACCGCTGATGAATGAAATAGCGATTCTTCTCCGTCATCGGGAAGGCTGCTGGACAGACCAAGCTCCTGCGACCTGCGAACTACGTTAAGCTGCACGTCGATTCTGTGTGGCAGGCCCCTCTTTTTGCGTGAGTTCTTTCGATGCAACTCTTCTCGCAACCATATTTGGCGGCGGCGAAGCAAACAACGGACGAAAGAATCGACGCATACAGTCATGACATCTCACTGGTTGGAGCAGCGCCAGGATTGCGATTTCTTCGGACAAGCACTTAGGACGTGAGATGTACACATCCTCTCGATTGCAGAATGGGCAACATTTCCATCCTACTCTGAGCATGGCTCCTCCAAAAAGCTGCGAGCTTCGGATTGGAGAGCAGAAGACGCAAGACAAGGCGACGACTTGTTTACAGAGCGGGCAGGCATATTGGCGAACACCATTGAGAAGACGAATGAGGCCGGCCAGCAGCCCGACATGCCCTCCCATGAACGTGTCGAAGTGATCCCGGTCGGCCTCAAGAGAGAAAGATGGTTCAAAATGATAATGTACGGGATCCGATGCGAGCGGCCACTGTCAGGAGTGACAGTCGTGGTTTAGTGTGCATCGCGCCGTGAAAGATCCCAAGGGGTGCTGGGAGAATTGGTTTCAGATCTAGTTTGAGATTTTCTCCTTTTTCGCAGCGGGCTGCACTATAGAAGCGGCTCCCTTAGACTCAGGACCTCTTCGATCAATCAACCTTGCGAAGTCCTCGGCTTTGAACGGATACTCACGACGCGATTGTTGCCCGGTTGTGCTCAAAGTAATATCCACGCGCCGATTGTTCGCCAAAACGAGAGTGTCGAGCATCAGCATATCTTTTTGCCGTCCCGCATCGCTCAGGTTTGGGTTTTCTTGAATCAGTTGCTTGACGTCATCAGTGCTCAGATTCTGTTCTTCGCCGAGAGCCTGTGTGTCGAGAGCATCGGCCGAAACTCCTTGCTGGGTTAGAAATAACTTCACCAGTTGTACGCGGCGGTCCGACAAACTCTTGTTGTATTCATTCGCCCCACGCTCATCAGCATGGCCGGAAAGGCTGAGGCGTGCTCCCGGTGTGGTTGCCACATATCGATTGAATGACTCGGCAATCGACTTGAGCATTTCCTGCTCGCTCGGCAGGAGTCCGTTCTCTGCGTCCTGGGCCGTCGGAGCATTGGTCTCGAAATACACGCTGCGCATGGCAAGCTCCGGAGGAGGCTCAATTGAGCCAACGATGCGGAGAGTGGCGGTCTCGGTGGTTGTTCCGCCACATTCGTTTGCGGCGTTGAGCGTGTAGGTAACTGTTTCATCGACGGAGCCGGGATCGGTCTTTTGCGGTTTTATCTGTAGCGTCCGATTGCCATTGCTACTGACTGTCCCGAATTTATCGATCGAGACCGTTGCGGCGTTTGTAGACGTCCAGTGCAAGACTGTACTCCCCTCCTGCACGACCTTATCCCCAATTCGTTTGTACCGAACTTCTGGAGATGAGAGCTCGAGGTTTGCCTGAACGGCTGTATTGACATTGACGGTCGCGGAGGTGGTCACCGCACCCCCAGGTCCCAGTGCATTCAGTTGATAATCGGTGGTTTGCCTGGGTTGGACTGCCTGTACTCCCGAAATAGGCACCTGTCCGACAGAAGCAATCTCAACCTGCGGGGCATCGGTCGAGGTCCACTTGAGCTGTGCAGAGTCACCACAGTTGATCTGGGCAGCGCTGGCCGACAACTGGGCAGTCGGCTTGGCAACTGCCACAGTCGCGCTCGCGGCGCCCGACGTAAAGCGTGGAACCGATGTGAGCGTCTCGCCGCGGGGCCATGCGACCGTCTTGCGAACTCCCTGGGGCACGCGAATGACGACGCGCTGATTGGCGGGAACCTCAACCGGCTCCGACCACGCCTCCTTATCAGCTTTCAAAACTGTAACCTGATATTTGCCGGGAGGAACAACCAATTCCTGTTTCCATCCCCACTCGTGGTTGAACTCATCCCCGTGACCGACGAAGAAGTCCGGCGTCTTCCCGTTCAACAGCACTGCACCGTGACTGGCACCCTCTATCGTCAGTGCGCCGAAAGGTCCCGAGACACTACTTAAGTCTGAAATCAAGCTGACGACCAGATCCGTGGTTTGCCCTGCCGTAATTGTCACATCACGCTTCGCTGGGGCAAATCCGTAGTTGGCCACTTCGATTGTGTGATTGCCCGCGCTAAGTTTTAAAGAGTGACGTTTGCTCACTTCGCCGATCGCACGCCCATCCACAAAAATGTAAGCGTGTGGCGGCATGACTTGCAGCTTGAGCCTGCCGTCCTGTGCCTTCATCGAAATGCTGCCGACAAACCCAAGCAGAACGACACAGACAGATACGCTCGTGAGATGGTTTACAGACCGCATAGAGGCTCCCCCTGCACCAAGTAAGACTAGAGAATCAGCGCGACATCCCCAACTATCAGAATTGACAGGCGGCAAGAATAGGGAGACGCAATGCGTCAAAGTCCGTCGATGGAAACTCTAGCGGGCGACGATCCTTCAGAATTGCCCGCACCGAGGCTGGGTCTTTATCTTTATCTTTGTTTAAGCCTTCTTCCGCAAGCGGGTGATCCCAACCAAGATCACAGCTTCGACGAATGGAACCATGATGGAACCTATCATTCCGCCACCACTCGAAAGACCGAACAGTCCGAAGACCCAACCACCAATAATGCCGCCGAGGATACCCAGAATGATGTCTACAACCACACCGTAGCCGCCATCTTCATCAGTTGACCCGCAAGCCATCCCGCAACAAGTCCAACTACAATCCAGGCGACAAATCCCATGGCTCCTCCTTAACTATTGGTGATTTACGAGGGAGAACTAGCATCGCCATTGTCCATCGTCTTGCTAACTGTAAGTCGTAACAGCAGGTTCGGGGAAAGCGAGTTCGCGGGGTCAACCGACGAAGCCAGCGTTTAGCCGACCATTGCCGACGGTGAGTGAGATAGGGGAGTTCTCACAACGAGCCAGTTTGTCATTAAGCGGGCGATTTCACTCGTTTTCTCCGATTGTCGGACCTTATTGTCAGTTGAGTGCAGGTGGGGTAGCGCCGATTGAGCTTTTTCTTCATAATTCGCGGATGGCTCTCGTGGTCTTTCTTCGAGGCGTGAATGTTGGCGGGCACCGAAGCTTTCGTCCAAGCGTTCTGGCACGTGAACTGTGCGACTACGATGTGGTGAATATAGGGGCCGCCGGAACATTTGTTGTTCGCAAACCAGGGTCTCGAGCAAAATTCCGAGTTGCGTTGCAGCGTAAGCTGCCGTTTGTAGCGCAGATTGTGATGTGCGAAGGCCGCGAGTTTATGCGCCTGGAGATGGAGAATCCGTTTGGAACCAAACCGTGCCCCTCGGATACTGTTCGGTTCGTGAGCATTCTGTCGAAAGCGGGCGGCGTCCAGAATTCGCTCCCAGTCGTATTTCCTTCCGATGGGGAGTGGTTGGTGCGGGTTATGGAGGCGCGAGGGCAGTTCGTATTTGGGATGTACCGCCGGCACATGAAGACCATCGGTTATCTGGGCCAGATCGACAAGCTGTACGGCGCACCCGCGACAACGCGGAACTGGAATACAATCGCTGCGATCTTGCGAGTTCTGAGGAGTCCAAAGACCAGCCGATAGACGGCCGGCGTATTTCAGGTTTCGGGCAATCCCGCCGCTCCGTGATCGATACGCATGGGAGCACAAGTTTAGACTCTCCCAGATCGGTCCGCTCTCGCGCTCTATTTGATTGGGCGCAACTTTCCCAGAAAAAGATTTGAGGACATGAGCTGATTGGGCTGTTTTTTGCCGCCTTAATGGATAGGCGAGCAAAGTTTCTAGCCGCCGTGGTCGGGGAGTTCAGGGGAAACTCGCCGCCAAGGAGAGATTTTATGAAGAGGGCTAAGTATCCGTTGTTGGCGGGCGTTCTAGCGGCCATCGTGTTTGTGGCGGTATCCGCGAGTGCGCAATATACGGAGCTGTACAACTTCAACTGGCATTCAGAAGGGGCCAATCCTTTGAATCCGGCGCTTATGGCGCAGGGGCAGGATGGGAATCTGCATGGGACGCTGCAGAGCACGCTGACCGGGGTCGGCTCTGTGTTTTCCTGGTCTGTGCCGACCAGCACCATCGCGAAAATCTACGGTTTTTCCGGAGCGGACGGGAGTACTCCGCAGTCGGGGCTGACCCTGGGACTAGACGGGAGCTTCTACGGCACCACGGAAACTGGCGGGATGTTCGGCAAGGGCAGCGTCTTCAAGATTAGTTCCGGAGGCGTTCTGACACAGCTCTACAGCTTCACTGACGGGACAGATAGCGCTTACCCGTGGGCGCCTCCGGTGCAGGGCCCAGATGGAAGCCTTTATGGCGTGACCTACAACGGGACGAATCCGGGGCGCGCTTACAGGATCACCCCGGCGGGAGCGTTCTCGGTGATCGCGACTCTTCCATCAAAGACCCAGGCTCCGTTGGTCTTTGCCAATGATGGGAACCTCTACGGAACGACGCCTTACGGCGGCACCTACAATCGCGGGACCGTTTTCAAGATGACTCCGAAGGGTGTTCTCACCATCATCCATAGCTTTACGGCGGAATTGCCTGCTGGTCCGGTAATGCAAGCCGCCGACGGAAAACTCTACGGTACGACGCCTTGGGGTGGAACGAACGGCGAGGGAACGATTTATTCCATGTCCCTGAGCGGCGGAAGTTTCAAAGTGTTGCATAACTTCCTGCTCAGCGAAGGCAACAACTCACAGTCGGGGTTGGTGCAGGGCAGCGATAAGTTCCTGTACGGAGTGGCGCAGGTTGGCGGCGGGAATGGCCTGGGATCGTTGTTCAAGGTCAATACCGTGGGAACGGTTTTCTCCGTGCTCTACAGCTTCCAAGCGGCGCTCGGCGATACCCCAATGAGCACGCCGGTGCTGCACACGAATGGGATCATCTACGGGACAACCAATCATGGCGGGCCTACGAATGTGGGATACGGCACTCTCTTCAGCTACAACGCGGGGCTGAAACCGTTTGCTTCGCTGGTCATTGTTTGGTCCGGCAAGGTGGGCACCGGAGTCGGAATCATCGGTCAGGGCTTCAATTCCGCCACCGGCGTGAAGTTCGGAACCGGCCCTGCTACCTACAAAGTCTTGAGCGATACGTACATGATTGCGGCTCCGGCAGCAGGGGCGACCACTGGGCAGGTGACAGTTCTTGAGCCGACCGGGAATCTGGTCACACCGCAAACCTTCAAAGTCCTTCCGACGGTCAGCTCGATCAGTCCTGCGGCCGGACCGGTCGGGACCTCGGTGACGATTTCGGGTATGAGCCTGAGCCAGACAACCGCGGTTACATTTGGCGGCGTAAAGGCGACCTTTACGGTGAACTCCGATACTTCAGTGGTGGCTGTGGTTCCTGCTGGCGCAGTCTCGGGCAAACCTCACGTGACAACGAAGGGCGGAGGGGCCGCATCCCCCACAGTCTTCACCGTGCAATAAAGACCATCCGAATCGAAGCCTGGCCGGCGATTCCCCCGCCGGCTGAGCTATCAGCGAACCAGGGAGATATCTATGTCCAGTTCAAAAAAATCAATTGCAGGATTTTTGGGGTTGGAACTTGCGGCAATTCTTTGCATTGTCGTCGCGACGGCGTCGCAGCTTCGTGCGCAGACCTACGCAGATGTGCACGAGTTCAACTGCGCCGTCGAGGGCTGCTCTCCGACCTATCCGGAAGTGCTCGCTCAAGGCCGTGACGGCAACCTGTATGGGACGACGGACTCCGGGGGAACGTCGGGTATGGGAACAGTTTTCATGGTCACGACCTCTGGGACCCTGACTACGCTCCATAACTTCTCCGGGCTTGACGGGCAAAATCCTGATGGTGGGCTTGTGCTTGGCACCGACGGGAACTTCTATGGGACCACAAGGTTTGGGGGTGCGAGCAATCTGGGGACGGTTTTCAAGATCACTCCGGCGGGAGTGCTGACTACTCTTCACAGCTTCAGCGGAACGGACGGATCGGAGCCGCGTCCAGGGCTCGTGCAGGGGAAGAACGGAGCATTTTATGGGACGACTTGTGGATTCAATCCGCCGTGGACTGCTTACTCGATCACATCGACGGGAGTGTTCAAGACCCTCAATGCAACGAACGATGTGAGAATCGCGACTTGCAGTTCTGCGCCTTTGATATTGGGCAACGATGGGAACCTCTACGGCACAACCATGTCCGGCGGAGTTACTGAGACAGGGACTGTCTTTCGCATGAGTCCCGCAGGTGTTTTAAAGACCATCTTCACCGGCGATTTTGCACATGGCACGAACCTGACCGCGCCCGTCGTGCAGGGGAACGACGGCCTTCTCTACGGGGCAACAGTCGCAGGCGGGCCGGGGACGTTCGGCGTCTTGTTCAAGCTTTCAACGGCAGGCAAGTACACGATCTTGCACGAATTCGGGCTCGATCTCATCCACGATGGGATGTATCCATATTCTGGGCTGGTGGCGGCGAGTGATGGCAAGTTCTACGGTGCGACTTCCGCAGGGTCAGGTTCGGGTTCGGTGCAGTATGGCAATTTGTTCAATGTGACCAGCGCGGGAACCTACAACATGCTCTACGCGTTTGACTACCTGCACGGATATCTGGACCAGGCGACGCCCATGCAGCACACGAATGGAAAGATTTACGGTGTGGCAGAGGGTGGTGGGCCCCACTTCAACAGTGGAGTGCTCTATAGTCTGGACATTGGTGCGCCTGCGTTTGTGCGCTTAATGACGAAGTGGGGTACGGCGGGGCAGACAGTCGGAATTCTTGGAAGCGGCCTAACGGGAGCATCCGCTGTGAAATTCGGTTCTGGTTCGGCGAGCTTCACTGTAGTTTCTGATAGCTATTTGACGGCAGTAGTACCGTCCGGGGGCACTGCCGGGTTTGTGACGGTAACCACGCCTTCTGAAACGTTCACGAGCAATCAGAAATTCAATGTTGTGCCGACTATTACTGGCATCGCTCCGGGGAGCGGACCCGTGGGATCGCAGGTCTCGATTACAGGTGCGGGCCTAGCAGGGGCGAGTGCTGTGAAATTCGGAGGAATAAAAGCGACAAGTTTCACGGTTAACTCAGGAACATCGATTACGGCGACCGTGCCAGTGGGGGCGCTGACGGGAAAGGTTTCGGTAGTAACGGCAGGGGGGAGCGTCAGTAGCAAGACTGTCTTTACGGTGACGCCGTAAACTGACCTTCACGTAAGGATGCATCTGGGTTGAGAAGTGAGAGACACACGATTCGCACCGTCTGTCTCTTGAACGTCTGATCCTCGCTTACGCCCTACTGGCACCTGGCTTACTTATCAGTGGTAGGCGTTCGTTGAATCTGAGCGAGACGCTGAAGGAAGGGCTGCTCAGTGTCTGACGCATCTCGGTAGAAATCGAGCAGATGCTTCTTCAGATCGGCGGGG
>AP72_2010_repI_A100DRAFT_1000203_pt1 | contig 10878 bp, 11 predicted proteins | sample AmaPasrepliIA100_FD_9193 | JGI IMG/M metagenome (IMG submission 9193)
CATGCTGACGCGGCTAAGGTACTCGGCTGGACGTTAGGAATTGTGGTTGGAATGCTTGTCGCGGCTAAGATTCAGGCTGGACTGGCTGCTGCGAAATTTGAGCTTCTCGCTCTTAAGACGCTTCTCGCTAATACGGCTATGACGACGTTCGGCAAGGGTACGGCAGCAAATCAGGTTGGATGGATTGTCAACCTCAAGAAGATTATTAAGGGTGAGGAACTGCTACAGCGGAACAGGACTGCTGCGGAAGGACTTAATGAGCGTCGCGGATTGAGAGCTTTGCGTGGTGGGGGTATCCTCGGTGGTATCTTCGGTCGCAAAGTTACCTACGGTGATATTACTAGGCGCGAAGGCGGCCTCATTAAGTGGTTCCGTGGTGAGATGGTTCGCGATGTTGGGCCACGCGGCGGGTTCAGAAAAACATTCCACAGGGAGAGTGGATTCCTCAACTTCCTGGGAAGTATCAAGAACGCGTATCGAAAGATTCGTGGCGAAGGAACTCTGATTCAGAGGATTACGCAGCTTTGGGCTGCTGGCCTTGTTAAGCTGAAGCCGATCTTCACCTTTATCAGAAGCGGAATCAACATGGCTGTCAAAGCGATGAAGAGGCTAGTTGGCGCAACTATCGCTGAGGACGAAGCTGCGTCTGCTAACCCATATGTCATCATCGCTATGGCAATTCTGGCAATCATCGCTGGCGTTGTCTACTTGTACTTCAAGTGGAAGCCGTTCCACAGACTTGTCAATAATACAGCCAAGTGGTTGTGGAAGCACTATCTCATCCTAGCCATGATCGTCAATCTTCTGATCCCCGGCGCCGGAATCGTAGTCATCATCGTCAAGAACTGGAAAACTCTCTCGGGCTGGGCACAAAGTATCTGGAAGTTCTGGAAAGGAATCTACGATTACATCGTGAAGATCGCCAACAAGCCTATCAGTTGGTGGCATAGATTCGAGCGATTCATCGGTCTTGGTGGTAATAAGGCTACAGCACCGGGAGGATTGCAGACTGGTGCTGCGACTCAGGTATGGGCGCACGCGCAGATTGCGTCCAGACTTAGTACAGGTCAGGATGTGCCGATCAATAGAGCCGGACTACCGATCCTCGATACAAGTATGGCAGCCAAAGAAACCTTGGCGATGAAGTTCCAAGGACTCAAGGTTACTGTCGAGCCGCAGGGGATCTATCTCGATGGTAAGAAGATTGCTCAGGTCGTGGCTAAGCACAAGACGGATGCGGATGCTAGGCGATGATTCTCGACGATAAATATTACGTGACGTTCACGCCTGATAACGACATTAACGGCGACAAGTCTGTCACTGTGTTGGTATCTGCTAGTAGCCCGAACTGGACTGGTGGTTTCGGAGGTTGGGATATCGTCGAACGTCCGAAGCGTAAATCGGTTACTCGCTGGAAAGGGCAAGACCCACGCACACTTGATCTGCCAATTCTGTTTGATGGACTGGTTAGCGATGAAGACCAAGAAGATGACATTGCCAAGCTCATTGACATGAGCCAGCCAGATAGCGCGTTTAACACGCCTCCACCGACTGTCGCTATTCAAGGGCTGACGATGGGGAATAGCTACAGTTGGGTGATTCAGGATATCTCTTGGGATACGGAGGGTGTAATCTGGGATCACAGAGATGGTGAGGGGGCGGTTAGACTTAGACAAGGAGCTACGGTGAGTCTGCTGGAATTCGTGGATGACCAAGTTATCCTCACTCAGCCTACTCCGGTGATCTGGAAGAAGAAAGCTCCGACTAAGCCGATCACGACTAAACAGCATGACACGCTGGGAAGTCTGGCTGTCACGTACCTGAAGAATTATAAGCGATGGGTTGATATTTGGGAATTGAACAAGGCTAATGCTAATGCCGCTGCTTTTGCGTCGGGAAGAGTTTTTAAGAAAGATCCGAGAGCTGAGCTAGCTGCTGGTATGTTTCTTCTTATGCCATCTCCTAGCGGTATAACGGTCGTTACTCAATGACTAGACCTTGGGATCCACTCTCAGCTTCGAAGCTTGGGCCAACTGTCCAGATGGACGGTCTTGGGCATGACGTCGATATTGATACCTTCAACACACAGATGGAGAAGGTCGGCGGCATCATGCTTAGATCAGCGATCACGGATGCTCAGATTGAGAGGACAATCGAAGGCGCTAGTACATTGACGGTTACTTGCGACGACGATGCTAAGCGCAGTATTCAGAGAAGTGGACGGTTGGGCAAGCCAACATGGGTAAAGCTAGACGGTCTATGGTTTGCCCTGTGCGGGGTTTCTAAGAGTGAGCGCTCTGTGAGTCTCAAGTTTGAAGAGCGTGAAGTCAATATCTTGCGTCACTACGATAGATTCATCAAGGCTGATAAGCGGAAGTTTACCCGAGCTGAGTTTGCTCTGCGTATGATTCAGGAACCGACAGAACTCACGATTCCGTGGGTCATTCCTGAACTACATGATAAGCAGCTTATCAGCGATATTGGCCGTGGAGACGTACTAGTCGATTCGACAGGCAAACCGCTTACATCGCTGGCTACACTGGATCAGATCAATTCAGCGGCAGATCAGACAGTCAGGCAGCAGGGTATTCCGGCGGCTCAATCGGGGTTGAAGGTCAAGGGTAATCCGGCCACGCCAGAGCAGCTTAACAACGCTAACGCGATTCTCAGAGCTGGGCTGGCTCTCCATGCTGGGCCTAAAGTCATGGTCTGCGCGATTATGACGGCCATTCAGGAAAACAGCCTCACAGGGAGTGTGGGTGTTAAGGCATATGATCGCGCTAGCGGCAAACAGTACAAGTACAACGTTGGCACGTTCCAGCAGGATACTCGCTATTGGGCATCTACGAATGATGCCGGTAAGGACGCTGGTGGAGTAGCTAATCGAGTCACTGACAGCGACGGCATTGAACACGGTACTCAGGGATTCTTCCAGTCATGCATGGAGAACAATCAGAAGTACCCGAATCTGTCTTACGCGGATCTGTGTCAGGCTGTGCAGGGAAGCGGTGCTGGCGCCAGTTACTACGCTCCTCATCAGAAAGAAGCTACAGCATGGGTTGAGGCGTTTGGGCAGGCTGCTGGACAACCGCTAGCCACGCAGTCTCAGGCTGATATGAATGCAGCCAATAACATGCGGAGTTCCGATCAGTACGCTACAGGAGCGCAATACTACTTCCGTGGGTCAGTGAGCCAGTACAAGGATGGTTCCAACAACGCCTATCTCATGCAGAAAGAGAACAGTTGGGACTGTTTGCAGAGATTGGCTGGTGACGTGAACTGGCGCTGTTTCGTGGTTAGCGGGACAATCTACTTCATCAGTGAACAGTGGCTCTTCAAGTCTAAACCGTTCATGGTCATTAACGAGGATTCTCTCGGCATCGACTGGATTGACTATGACTACGATGAAGGCAAGAAAGTCGCTACAGTGACAGTAACCGCTCACTTAGGCCGTTGGTCAGCTCCACCAGGTTCAACGGTTCTGATTCAGGGTCAGGGGCATATCGTAGATGGCAAGTATCTCGTGAACACGGTAAGTAGATCGCTATTTGATACTGTGGCTGAGATTCAGCTTAAGAAGCCGTTGCCGCTTATTCCAGAACCCACATCAGGAGAGGGTGTTCCGGCTGGTTTCATGGGTACTGGAAACGCAGACAAGGCAGCAAATGCAGCAGCCGCAGCGGCAGGAGCCAAATACGACGGTGGAGCAAGTCTTGTCAAACCTATCCCAGCTCCATACCTAAAGAGTGTCGGTGGATATCACCTAACTGGCGGACTGGCTGGTTATCCTGCAAACGACTATTTCGCTGCCTGGGACTCCCCTGTGATTGCTGTTGAGAGTGGGAAGATCAGGCGCTTTAGTGGGTATGATCCTTCGACTGGTTGGCACGACAAGCCTGGTGAGGCTTTTGGGTGGTCGATCTATCTCGCTGGCGACACGGGAACCGATTATTACTACACCCACCTTCAAACGAGGACTTGCAAGGAAGGTGACATTGTGAATGTCGGCGATCAAATCGGTACGGTGGCACACATGCCTCCTAGCGATAGAGCGCCACACTGTCATCTTGGTGTGCATCCCGATCCTTCAAAGAATAGTCCTACTCAGGCGGATATCGCGGTTGCCGCAACAGCCCAACTCTCTACGTCGGGCGCGACTGACAAGTCAACTAGCACAAAGAAGAACAAATGAGCGGCGACGTTAGAGACTTGATTCCTGATACGGAGCGATACCACGTCGGTTTCGCTGGAATGTGGTACGGCTATGTTAGTCGCGCGCCTGCCGATGATATCACAGGAGAGCTTTGGGTCATCGTTCCCGATATTGACGTGAATACGGAGTGGGGGCCGTGCTATTGGGCACCGCGCATCATAAAGCACACCTTCACTGTATCGCAGCCTCCTGAGCCTACTCTGACAATTGATGCAACTCAGGAAGTCTTGCCTACGGCGGGAGCTAGCTGTCTAGTGATCTTCGACAATCGACAGAATGTGTGGGTGGCACAATGGGCATGAATTACGCTCCTGTTCCGCATTTCGATCTTCCGTTTAGATACGAGAATCTGCGAGCTGCGGTAGTTCAGCAGGATACGAAGGCTGACGTGACTAACTGCGTCGAAGCGACTGTCAGGACTGTGATCGGTACGCGCGCATGGGTGCCTACGTTCGGTATCGACGACGACACGTTTACGCAGCAGCCGGTCAATACACAGAAGCTCTCCAATCAGATTAGGCGTAACGAGCCTAGAGCCATTTTGAATCTCAAGCAGCGAATTCCCAGCTTTGACGTTCTTGCTGACTACATCGTAGTAGGAGTGCAGAACCTATGAGTACAGGGCCTTCCGCAGGATACTTCGGTTATCCATTCGTCATTGATGCTCAGGAGTTGATGAGTGGAGCGTTTGACTACCTGCAATCGCGTATTCCAGGTTGGGAACCTTCTGAGGGTCAACTAGACGTATGGCTGATTGAGGCGGTTTCGAGTGAAGCCGCAGATATCGGCACGCTAGTCAGCGAAGTGCCTAAGTCAATCTTTAGGTATCTGGGCCTGCTGATGGGCTTTCCGCCTCTACAGGCAACTCAGGCAATCACAACCTCGACGTGGTATCTGAGTGACGATCTAGGACACGACATTGTGGCCGGTACTCAGGTTGCCATCGTGGATCATGCTGGTAACGAGCAACCGTTTACCGTGTTGACCACCGAGACTGTGCCTGGTGGACAATCGATCAGTGATCCTGGCGAAGTCGTCTTGATTGCCACGTTCCCAGGCTCAGCCAGCAATGACATTGGTGGAGCAGGAGAGCACGCAATTCTGCTCGATACGATTCCGTGGGTTGACGATATCATCCTGACAGGCCCGACTACTGGCGGTTCAGATGGCGAGACAGACGACCAGTACCTCAGTCGTCTTACCATGCTGTTCCAGACAATCTCGCCTCGACCGATTCTGCCTAGAGATTTCGCTATCCTAGCTCGCAACGTACCAGGAGTGCAGCGAGCAGCAGCGATTGATTTGTACAATCCTGTGGACAACACCACAGGCAATGAACGAATGATTACGATTGTCGCTGTGGATGCGGCAGGTAATCCAGTATCTATGAGCGTCAGAACTGCGATCCAGACATACCTGGATTCGATGCGTGAGATCAATTTCCAGGTTCATACGATGGATCCAGTTATGACACAAGTGGACATTACCACATCGTTCACGGTTGGCTATGGCTTCACCAATGCAGATGTGGTGAGTAGAGTCGAAGATGCGCTCGCTGCCTATGTCGATCCAGCTCGTTGGGGAACTACCGAGTTTGTCGGTGATGCAGCGGGCGGTACACTAGCTCAGAGTTGGCAGAACGACACGGTAGTCAGCTATCTCGAAGTTGCAACGGTCATCAATAATCAGATGGGTGTCGATAGAATCGTCAATTTGACCATCGGTAAGAATGGTGGGCCACAATACCCAACTGACCTAGTTCTAAGTGGCATGGTGGCTTTGCCGTATCCCGGCTCTATGGTAGTAACGACAATCTGATGGCTAAACCCGATCCCGTACCGAGCTTCGCACAAGCGGTCTACGACCAGCTACAACCGCTGCAATACGCGGAAGAGAGATTGGACTGGCCTCTTCTGGTTTACTGTATTGCTATTGGTCAGATGTTTCAGCAGTTCGACTTCTTTGCCCATGCCGACGGTGATCTAGAACCTTGGGCTAAGTTCCTAGACATTAACTCAATCCCCTGTGAGGGTGTTCCCTGGTTTGGGCAACTCGTCGGTGTTATCGTAGATAGGTCACTCAGTTGCGACGATCAGCGTCAACAGATACGTGATCTAGAAGGATGGGATCGTGGCACAGTAGCCTATATGCGGAAGATGATCCAACGTAGCGGCGGTCTAATAGGAAACATGAGTGTCATCATCCGCGAACGTTTCACTGACGCATACAACTTCCGCGTCTACACGTATCCAAACGAGACACTCCAGTACACAACCACCCCGTTCTACTCTACGATCTACGATGGTTACCCCAACTATGCTATGGTGTTCAGTGTTCCTAGTTATGCTGATTTGTACTACAGCAAGGGTGAAGGACTGGTTTGGGACGCTATTCTAGCTAGCAAGCCTGCTGGACTCGTAGCAACATACGAAGTCACGTACCCACAAGATTACTGGGGTCTGTGGGTTGACTACGCTACATACCAAGCCATTTACGACGGCTTCGCCACATATGCGGCTGTCTACAACTACTCCTCTACGACAGGTTCACCTGGTTTCGTCGATCCTCTATACGATCAGACGATCTACCCAAGCTACTACAGAATCTTCACCAAGTACGGTTCGTATCAGAACGTCTACGATACGTATCTGACGTACCAGTCAATGTATATGGATAGCCTCCCGCCGAACTTCGACACCGATCCTCCGGTGTACGTACCGATGTGGAACGCAATCAATACATACGCGGATATCTGGGAACGCTATCAGCTCTACCAGGATCTTTACGAGCAACACACAACGTATTAAGGAGGGTCGATGCTTACTAGCACCAGGCGAGCGATCAGCTATCCGAACCCGGATAGGTCTGATCGTCCTGATATTCCAGCACATATCCTGAATCTGATTAATGCGCTGGAAGTTGATGTTATCTACGTCCAGGGCACGAATGCAGCAAGACTCGCTGCTACACATATGGCGGGCGTGATTTGGTATGCGACGGATACTGGTTTCTTCTGGTGGGATACTGGTTCTACCTGGATCAACATGACCATTACCCCGCCAGGGACGGAACTTACATACAATCAGATCACGTCAGATGTACCGACAACTGCAACTACGGAAGGTACTGCTGTTGTCGCGATTACGGGTAGTACAATCGCTTTTGATGGTACCAAGGTTTGTGTTGAATTTTTCTGCGCACAAATCACCAACTCGTTGAACAACAACCCTACTACCTTTGTTCTGTTGAGGGACACCACAAAACTCGGACAGATCATTGGTACTCTAAGCAATAACTCTACTGTCAATGGTGAAGGATTCCTCTTCAGATGGTATGACACACCAGCTGCTGGTAGCCACTTTTATGAAGTCAGAATTTTCACATCAGGTTCATCCACTGGAACGGTGAAGGCTGGTCTTGGCGGCTCAGGACTTATCTTGCCAGCCTATCTCAGAGTGACGAAGGCTTAGAAAGGACAGCAAATGCCTGACGCTCCAGACTTTGCAGGGATTGTTTTGCCGTTTGAACCTACCTCGTTCTTCTATGAGGGTGAGTACGATCCGGCCGCTCTAGTCGAAGCTATCAAGACTAGTCCTGAACTGGCTGATTTCAAGGACGAAGATGGAAACGCTCAATCAGCCGTTCGCTTGGACAGCGATGAAGCTGGAACCGGCTATTGGATCACGGTTCCCAATACAGTTGACAAGGGATCGGTTGACGCTGGTCTAAGTAAATACGATGAAGTCAAGACTCAGATGGATGCCGATGCTGAATCAGCGCCCGTCGATCCGCTTGCTGCTGTGGTTAAGGCAATTACAGACGCAAGTGATTTTGATGAAGCGAAGAAGAATCTCGCTGCTCTTACGGCATGACTCCCATCCCGACATACCATCTGGCTAACCCGTACCAGCAGGCTAACGGGGTGAGAGAGCTGCAAACGGCGCTTGTGGCTAACCATTTCTACTATGGGCCAGTTGACGGAATATTCGGAACTGGCACCGCTGCCGCTTGCAAAAGGGCCAAGTATCGGCTAGGATACCCTATCGCCGCCGTGCAGCAGACGGGCGGGCAGATGCTTCTCGATTTTCTGACAGGTCAGGAGCATTTGCCAGCGGCGTATATGGCGCGTAGAAAGTCACGCGGCTACGGCATTTCAGCGGAGGACAAGGTACGCGCGGAAATCGTGAATTGGCTGGAGTGGGGCGTAACCCACAACAGGGACATTCACTATACTCAGGACGTTAGACGTGATGACGGACTCAACAAACCTGCTGGCACTCTCCCCATCTACACAGATTGCTCAGGCTTTGTCACGTTCGTCTACAAGTGGAGCGGTGCGCCCGATCCTAACGGATTTGGCTACAAAAGGCTAGGCTACACTGGAACCATGCTCCAACATGGATTGACAGTTCCACTGTATCAAGCAGAACTTGGCGATCTAGTCGTTTGGGGATGGTATCCGGGTCATCATGTTGCAGCCATCTGTGATCTGTCAAACAAAGACAATCCTCTGCTCATCGGTAATGGGTCAGAATCCGGCCCCAACAAGGTTACGCTGGCTGATGAGACTAGAGTACAAAATCGACCGTGGGTCATCAAGAAGTATCTCAGCAAGTGAGCATCTGGTTCTGGATTACGAATGTTTGCTCATTCATAGCTGGAATAGTCGCAGGGGTCTACCACGCCCTCAGAAAAAGAAAAGTATAGAAAAGAGTGGTACGCCTACATTGTTGGGGCTATCCTAACGTTGGTGTGGGTAGCCGCCGCAACCGACGATATCATCCGACACGATAACGCAGCACTCACGTTTGTTACACCCCCATTCATGGTTTTGATCGGGTGGCTATTCGGCGTAGAGATCGTCAAGCGTACCCGAAATTCTAAAGAAAGTGAGGTGGCACAAGATAAACAACAGTAGCTTGCCAACCCCGAGGGGTTAGGCACGTATCTGTAAGCGATAAAGGGAGACTTTCCTCTTGCGTAAGCTACTGCAAATAGTCACAGTCATTGCTGCCCTCGCCGCCTGGGGAGGCGGCAATTCGACAAGCAGAGCCCAAGCAACACAGTCGAGCGTCACCAGAGCAATTTGCACCACATTCGGAGGCTACTGTAGTCAAGCACTCGCAGTAGCGCGTTGCGAATCCGGGTACAATGTGTACGCACGTAATGGACAATATCTCGGGTTATTCCAGATGGGAACATATGCCCGAGCCCGCTACGGCCACTCATGGAATGCGTGGGGCCAGTCAAGAAGCGCATATCGTTACTTCATCGACTCAGGACGGGATTGGTCGCCGTGGACTTGCAAGCCCTACTAACGGGCAATAGACCAGATATAACACCAGCACAGGTAGGTGCGCTGGTAGTAATGGTAGTAGGTCAGCTAATCGCATGGGGCTGGGTCAGCAACGACAATGCCCAATGGGTAATCTCCATTGGAACATTCGTGCTGGCTATCGCCTGGAAAGCCGTAGATGCCTACTTGCGTGGTAAACGCAATGAAGCTGCCGCAGCCCTCCCTGTGGTGGGGTTGCCTAGTGGGGCCGTGCAATATTCACAGCCAACCACTACAGCGAGTGAATCACGCAGTAGTAGGCAAACTACAAAGAAATAGCCCTTAAAAGGGCACACGTCTTAGGGGCTAGCTGCCGCGCTCTCTCCCGGCTTAAGCTAGCCCCTAAGACTTTTTGTGTCCAATTGTGCCGCAAAGGTCTGCGGCAGAATTGAACACAACGAACGCTGTCAGAGGATCACCAAACGAAAACTCGCAATTGGGTGATCCCACGATCCTACAACGAATTTCACTGTATGAGAGCGTAACTTGGTATCCCATGAGCATGTACCATGAGACATTTTGTACCGCTCCTACCAGCTTATGAAATTCACTCGGATGCAAAATGCTCCAGTTCTACTAGACGTGCGAAGTCTTGACGTGTACCGATGAACTGGTTTCCGAATCCAAACGTGAGCCACTGAAGTAAATGCCTGCTGGCATCCATGCCATGCGGAAGCGCACGTTTGTAGAGTCCCTGCCCTTTCAGCACATTATCGGTGTAATACGCCTTCCCTGTGCTGGCTTTTTGAATAAAGAGCCGCGGCAAATCAGGCCCTTTAGCAAGAAGCTCGTACAGCCTAGCTACACCGATTAGTTGCACCGGAAAGAGATCGAGTCCTGCTGCACCTGCTTTACCGCGACGGAACTCGAAATCCTCGATAATGACGTACTTCGGTGCGAACTTGAATAGACGATGCCAGAACTCGTCAACATCGTCTACCATCTGAAATGGACAGTACACCATTTGATGCTGTACCTCGTCCAGCTCTGCATAGCAGTAGCCTGTTGTCCTACCTGGGTCAATTGATATAATTCTCATTCTGTAAGCTCTCCTGATCCTGCTCTACGTCCTGTTTCAATCGCGTTAGCGAACCAGGCGAGCATCAATCCTGTATCTCCGCCGTGCAAACGAACAAACTCTTCTGCCCATTTTAGAGCGTTCGTGGTTCCTAGAAGAGCCATAGTCGATTCGTCGTATTCTTGATCTGTTGTTCTCATAGCGAGGGATTAGGGGGTGGTGTTACCCACCCCCTGTTTCCTTGTTACTGCGTACCCTCGGCAGGTGCGCCAGTAGAAAACTCAACGCTACCTACAGTTGCGTCGCCAGGTG
>AP72_2010_repI_A100DRAFT_1000205_pt1 | contig 10866 bp, 16 predicted proteins | sample AmaPasrepliIA100_FD_9193 | JGI IMG/M metagenome (IMG submission 9193)
CTCGAGCTGCGCGGCGTTCACATCGTCGCGATCGGGATCGAGCAAGTTTCCTCGGCCGGGCAGTTAGCCGCAATTCAAACGCACCGCTCTTCGGCAACAAGCCCGGCCGCGGAATTGGAGGTGAAGGCAGCATGACGGTTGAACTCTGGCAAGCAATCCTCAAACCGGGCGGTCCGCACTATGCCGAGTGGTTTGAGATTTTCGGCGAGTCGCGAGTGCCGCTCGAAAGCTGCAAACCGCAGATGGCCACTCTCGGCGACGAGAAGAACATCGAAGTCTACAAGCTGAATCTTTCGGCAATGACTCTCGAACAACGGGCGCGGCTCTTGGGCTCGATCTCGAAGCGGTTTCAGGTTCCGATCTATGAACTCGAAGCCGAGATTGCCAAAGTGGGCTTCCCGATCCGCGCAGCCGATTTGATTGTGAGCTACGACATGAGGGCCTTCGTATGAGCGATCTTCGGATGGTCGACAAGGAATTGATCGAAGCGCGACGCTTGCTGGCAGCCGCATCCCGCGCACTGCGCAGCTACCAGTACGGCAACTCGGCCACCGAACTGGCGGCAGAGATAGCCGACGCGATCGACAACTTCCTCGAGACGGGCGAGCCGCAGACGCTTGAAGGAAAGAAGGCGCGATGAAATCTCTCTTCTCCCAAGCCGAGAACGATCAGCGCGCCGCTTCCCTGGTGACCAGCTACGGCGTCGGCACGCGATCGTATAACCGCTCCGCCGAAAAGCGCGAGATGGATCGGCAACGCGCCGAAGTCACAGCGCAATACGAAGCGCAGCCTCGCATGGAAGTCGAAGCTCCCCTGGTCTGCCGCTGTCCCCAGCGCGACTATCCGCACGAACTCTCGGTGCACGCAGCACTGCGCTCGGAATGGTGGGCGCGCGACAAGCGCGAGCGCTGGCCCTGGTCGCTGATGCTCTCTCCCCGCGAGGAGCCATCGACGGAAAGGAAGCAGGCGGCATGACAGATCTGCGCAATCGCAAGCCGATTCTCTGTTTGGACTTCGACGGAGTGTGCCACAGCTACACGTCGGGCTGGAAGGGAGCGAATGTAATTCCCGATCCGCCAGTAGAAGGGCTCTTCGAGTTTCTGGCCGACGCTGGCCAATTTTTCGAGATCCACATTTTTTCCTCGCGCTCACATCAGCACGGCGGCCTAGTGGCGATGCGCAACTGGTTTCGCGATCGCTACATCGCGTGGCATCTCGCAAAGTTCCCCGCCGACACTCATGAAATTGCGGGGGATCAGGCTACGGCGATGGTGCGGGACGTCTGGAAGTTTCCTCGCGACAAACCGCCAGCATTTGTCTCACTCGACGATCGCGTGCTGACATTCCGCGGCGTGTGGCCGAGCCTCGATGAGCTGAAAAACTTCAAGCCGTGGAACGCGAAAGGCGTGTGAGCAGTGGAGTCCAGTGACATCTTCGCCGCATTCGCCGGCAAAACGTGCGCTGGCTGCCAAGGCCCCAAGCGGCCGTACAACGGCTTCTGCACGAAGTGCTATCAGCAGTTGCCGCCGAAGCTCAAGTCCGCGCTCTGGCAGCGCTTCGGTTCAGGTTTCGAGCAGGCTTACATGGCCTGTCTCAGCTGGTATCGCGAGCACCCGTTCCAAGGGAAGCATCGCGCCAACCAGCAACGATTGTTCGAGTAGTCACTCTGTCCGTTCTGTGGAGGTACGTATGTCAACCAAAACACGCGTCCGGTTGTTCCTTCTCGCGATGATCGCAGTGATCGCTCTCGCCTGCTTTGCAACCGCAGCTTTCGCCGATGGTGGGCCGCTGATTTTGTGCCCACCAAAGTCGAAGACCTGTAAGTGCACGTTGCCGCGTTGCTGAACGTGATCGAACTCGCGCCGGCCTGCAACGGCGCGAGCTGGAAAGGAAGAGTGCATGAGCGCCGAGGGTTACATCTCCGCCCCCCTCTCCGATGAAATGGAGAGACGCATCCGGGAAAGAATCGCCGAGTATCGCGCCTTCATCGTGACGCCCTACCACGAAGCGGCGAGCAATGCGATCTCGACTCTGGAGTGGGTGCTCAGTGAAGCCGAGGTGATCAAGAGCGATAAACCCTCGCGCTTCGATCAAATCTGCCACTTGTGCGGCCACCTCCATGCGGATGTTCAGTGCGGGATGCCCATGGGCGGAGCAGGAAAGTGTTTGTGTGAGAGGAGGACGGCGTGAGCGTGAACTGGGAGACCTTGACCTGGCGCTGCGACATCTGCAAGCAGGAAGTGAAAGCAGCGGCCCGCACTGCACCCGACAGTGAAGTGCGAGCCTAACCACAAACCCACCAACTCAACTGGAGGACTTATGGCTCAACTGAGAATAGCAGCACACTTTGCTCTATTGTTTTTGCTCACCTTGCCCTATGCCTTGGCGCAGACGATGACCAGTACCCATTCCCACTCTGGTCAACTCGCTTTGGTCGATCATCACCCGTACTGCGGTGGATCAGGAACGCTTACCTGTTGGCACCAGGAATCGTCGACCTTCTCGGGGGTGTGGGCGACCACACGAGGGATGTTGGCCACGGACTCGAGCGGGTGTATCTACACGGGGTCCAATCCGGTTGGACTGATGACGTGGACCAAGCAGACCTCTTTGGGCTGCAGCTGGACGAATCCCCAATACGACGCTAATGGGGTGCTGTACGCATTAGCTACGGGGACTGGAAATCTCTCACTCAAGGACGATCCGAATGGAACGTGGCAAGGGGTGAACGGAACCACCGCTATTCAGTTCAGTGTCGCGGCAAACGGGGAACAATTCTTCTGTAAAGTGAACTTGGCAGGGGCGTTGAATTGCACGGCCGACCCGTTGCATGCATGGACTGCCGAAGGGTCCGGGTATAAGTATGTCCAAGTCCTGTCTAGTCAAACCTGGCTCACAGTCAAAACAGATGGGACGGTGTGGGTAACCCATAGCGGGACGTCAACGCGACTGGGAACGATCACCAATGCAGTACAGGTGAATGGGGTACTCCAGACTGATCTGAGCGGGAACATGCTGGTGTACTACCGAGGAACGGACGGGTTCATCTATCACAAAGACCCCTCATCCGCCAGTGGATGGACCAAACAGAATGGATCGGGAAACACGGCCTTAGCCGTGGGGGGTCCATTCCAAGTAATGTCACTGGGGGGAACCGGAGGAACCCACCTGTATCGGTTCGGGGAATCGAGCCCAAAAATCTCGATCACGTACAACGGGACTGTAAACTGCAATGTCCCGAATCCCCCCGGACCGGGATACTGCAACCAATTCACTCACACGGCCTTCATCAAATCGTGTTGGGGAACGAAAGGGTGCCACCAAGTCAACGCGACGGGATGGAGCGGCGTGGGGCAATGGGGAGTAACTGCGACGTCCGAGCCGCAGGAAGACCCGATTGCGTGTTTGGATAATCCGCTGATGGATGGATGTACACCCAATGAGAACGGGGCCATGAACTGCAGCGGCGGCGGAAGCGATACGCAGAACAATGACTTCGACTTCGGCATATCGAGAGATGTTAGAACTTGGGATGCCGATGAGCCGGGGTATCCTAGTGGGCCAACTCTGTCGGGGAGTCCCGCTGGCCCGGGAACGTGGACGGGGTACGACAACTTCACCCACCACGACTCGTGCATTGCAGGGGCACCGACCTGCGAAACTCCAAATCCGCTTCTGATCTACGACTCGTGCGCGTTCCCAGACTCGGCGTGGTACCCGATATGCTATGAGCAGGTGTACAGCTACATCCACAACGTCCCACAGACTAGCAGCCCGTTTGTGGAAAATGCACAGTGGATAGAGGAGATGTCCACGGGGATACTAGTATGCGTCCAAGACCCTGTGTTTTGGACTAGGGGCAACTATGGGCTGATCCCAGCGGTTTGCCAGTGAGGTAAAACCATGAAGTGCATCCAGTGTGAAAAAGAGCTGCCTAAGTGGACCGATGAGGTTGCGGCAGCCTGGACAAAGAGACGCAAGGAAGCTGTGACGCGTACGGGGCCAGGTGGTATCCGTATAACGAGCGGTGTCCACCAGCAACCAACTGCGTACTGCAGCAAGAAGTGCCGGGAAGACTACCGGAAGGCTTCGAATGCCCGAAGAGAAAAGTGACGAAGGGCGGAGAGCCTGACACTCTCCGCCGCCATCGGGCCAGCGGATCGCAGCTCCTCCGTAAATCAGCTCCCAGCGCAAACTGGGAGCCTTTGGCTTGGGCTCCCAGCGGTAGGGCTTGTGTGGAATCGGTCGGCGGCGGATCAAAACGTCTCTTCTTCCTTCGGCCAGTCGAGAACGTGGCTCACCACCTGCGGACCAGGCGGCAGAGCTTTCAGGACGGATTCGCACTCCCGATTAAAGTGCACGACTTCGCCTTCGAGTGTGGCGATGAATTTGCGGTTCTGTTCGTTGCGCTCGAAGCGCCGGATGAATTTCTGCAAGTGCTCGGGGAGCCTTGGATCGTAGCTCATGAAGTCGATCCACTCACGCTTCGGGTTGCAGGCGAGCTCGGCCAGCAGTTGCGGTTTGTGTTCGACTGGAATCACTCCACCCATCAGCCAGCCGAGATGCGTCGTTGTGTTCGGGCACTTGAGCTGGAGCATGCCGCGATCGCCAACGTATCCGTCAGGGCTGCAGCCGAAGAAGGGGTACTCGGGGTGAATGACGAAGCCGACCTGGTCGACGAATATCGCCTGATCCGCCTCGTAGGCGGCGCGCGCGAAGGGCTCCTGCTCGAGCCCGAAGCGCATCTCCTTCGTCACAAACTGCTCGACTGGGATCCCGGTCAGCCGCTCCACTAGGATTTCAGTGCGGTACTTTTTGCGATCCGCACCTTCACCTTTTTTGGTCATGTCGATCACGTCCTTGGCTCGGGATGCGGTGATCTTCCCGCACCTGGCCAGCTTCCAGGGATCAGTTCCCTGCTCGACGTCGAGGATGATGGGCTCGGTGCTCATTGCAGCTCTCGCTTTCTTGCGTCCTTCGTGCGCATGAACAACTGCTTCGCGGTGGCATCTTTGGCTTTTTCGGCTTCGCGGTAGGCGGCGAAGTAAACCGTCTTGAGTTCAGCTTCCGTCGGGGCGTTGGCGATGGCCTTGCCCAGTTGATCGACGCGAGTGTCGCTCAGTCCGGCTTCGAGCGTGACGCCGCGGCCGTCGTTGTCGGTGCCCTTTGCAGCGAGCCCGCAAACCGCGAGCAGAGTGTAGCGCTGCAGGTAGGTGACGGTGGACGCGATCTGCTGGACGGGATTCTTGAAGCCGGTATTGTCCGGCGTTCCCATCAGCGATCGCTCTTCGAAGTGCCCGGCATCGTGCTTCAGCAGGCAGGTGACTTTGATCCACTCGCCGTTCTGCTCCATCTTCCAGTCGTGATCGAAGCCGTGCTTGGCGAGAAGCGGAATCACCTGGTCGCAGACGTGATCGAGTGTCGCGTGATCGTATTCGGCGACGCGTTTCGTCTGGTCCTTCGGTTCGATCTTCACGTGTTTGTTGCGCAGGATCGCGGGCGCTTCGGCTTTGAACGCGGCTTTCGCCCGGATATACGCCTTACGGGCTTCGTTCGCGTCCCAACGCTCGTACATTGCCTGCAGGCGTTCGAGTTGTTCAATGCTGACGCCCTGCAGGATGGCCTGCTGCAGGAGATCGAGCGGCGTGGGCGTGCTGAGAGTCAATGCCTCCGTCTGCGGCGGCATCTTCGGAACATCAGAACTAACAGGAATGGTCGACATGTTATTTCTCCTCCGGCTTGGTGGCACAGTCATTCCAGGCGGCGATGAAGCCGATCACGACCGCCAGGACAAAGGGCGAGAGAATCAGGAACCAGGCGTTCATTGGCCCGCCTTCTTCGGCAGCCGAGGGAGAACAATCTTTGCGGCAACGTCGATCAGGCGCTGGAGTGCGCCGGCGAGTACCTGTGGAAATTCCGGGGAGTGGATCGAGTGTAAAGTGGGTGCAGCCACGAAGCCTCCTTGTTAGGCTTTGGGGTTAGGGGGCTGTAGGCACTTCGAATGCCTGCAGCTCCCGACTACACATTTACTATGCGCTTAGTATCGGCAGAAGTCAACCCCTTTCTTCGTCGCCTTTTCTTTGCCTTGCGAAGCGCTTAGTAACGTGGTATACCTTTCGCCATGGCAAAGAATCCCGCAGCCGTGGCACTCGGACGAAGGGGCGGCAAGGCCCGGCTCACCACCATGACCGCCGAACAGCGCCAGGAGATCGCCCGCAAAGCTGTTAATGCGCGCTGGGCCAAAGCGAAGAAGAAGAAAGCGGCGGCGAAGGGCAAGCGGAAATTCGCCCCGCTGGGGAACCTGGCGCAGCAGCTCAAAGAAAAGCCGTGATCCGCACTCTCCTCCACCGCTTCAGCCGCGGCAAAGTCCTGAAGCGCCGACTTCCCCCAGAATTCGGCCGAGCGCCGATCTTCGTTTCCCCCGAATCCGCCCTTCCCTACTGGAAGCGGGATCTAGGGAAGGTCGATCCATTCCTGCTCTCGATGGCCCGTGAGCTCGTGCGCCCCGAGATGAACGTTTGGGACGTCGGCGCGAATGTGGGCTTGTTCGCCTTCGCCGCGGCAGGATTGGGAGCGCGCGTGGTGGCGATCGAAGCCGATCCTTGGCTCGCGCACCTGCTCCAGTGCTCGGCTCAATTGAATGGTCTACCGGTGACCGTCGTGGCCGCGGCCGCTGCAGCTCAACCTGGCTATGCCGCGCTGCACATCTCCGTGGAAGGACGCGCCTCGAATTCCCTGCTCGGCGATGGGCCTGCACGCTCAGTGATGGCCATCACTCTTGACGGGCTTCTGGAGACCTACCCTGCGCCCGATGTGCTGAAGATCGACGTCGAAGGTGCGGAATATGCGGTGCTCGAGGGAGCCCGCCGAGTGCTCGCACACAAGCCGGTGATCTTCTCGGAAGTGTCGCGCGATTACTTCGAGATCGGGACGCTGCTGCGGGATGCTGGGTACCAGTTCTACGCCGCGCGCTCGAGCGAGCGAGTTCCCCTTCGTCGGCCGTCGCGGGATACGCTGGCGATCGCCGCCTAGGCGTGCACTGCGGACAATTCCCCGGACAAATCGGCGGACATCGCAGGAACGACAGGCTTTCTAACTGATAGAATCTGTTGCTCTTCGGCCCATCTGCAGGCCGGACAATCACTTACACACTGATCCCCGCTGCCGTCGACTTCGTGTCGATAGGGCGACAGTCCCGCCACCTGAAGGGCGCGCTGGGCAAATTCGCGGGTTGAAAGCTCGTGTCGCATCGCTCTGGGACAAAATGTCTCATTGGCGCTACTCCACCCCTATCAGGCATTGACCTTAGTAGCAACACACCCCCGGTCATGGCCTTTAGTAACCACCCCTCCACGGAAGTAACTTGCGGAGCCTCCCGGGCTCGGCTTTAAGCTAGTCCCCGACAACCGACGCTTGACCATGCCTTACCCGGAAGGGCCTGTCAGAGACCTGCAGGCTCTTCCACTCCTAGCACGACCGCCCTTTGCGCGCGCGGATACGAAGCGCTGCCAATTGCGTTACCCCTCATGAGAATTCCTGTGTTTGCTCGCGGGTCGAATCCCGCAATGGATAAACCCAATCAGCGCAAGAGCTTTACCTATGCTTCAGCTGAAGTAGAAGCCGGACGTGCCGATTGGATCGATCCCGCCGTGCCCGCGAAAGGCATCCTGTGCCGCGCCTTTCTGTATTCTGGTCAGCAGCTTTATGCTGCAGCCCCAGAAGCGATCTCAAAACTAGCCCGGCCGCGTCGCTGTCCCCTGCCGCCGCTCGAAGTCGAATGCACGCATTTCGACGATCCCCAAGCGTCGGAGACCACACGCCGGGAACGGATGCGCCTGATTTTAAGTGCACGCGCTATCGCCTATTTCGACACCCCGCTGGACCTGGTGCAACAACTCTGAACCATGCGTGCAGGATTTCTTCGACAGCGTGGACCTGGTGAAGCTTCGGCGCATCGTCCAGCCCGAGCTCTACCCCTACCGCGTCGAGATCCTGCAAAGGGATTTGCCGCGGCCGATGACGGAACAGATGACGCTTTTGCTGGCCTCGGTCCTCTGGTGTGGGTACACCCTTTTTGACAGCACTCCAATGAGCGATCCCGAAGTCAAAGCCAAGGCGATCGGCACCTATAACGTTCTTGATCGTTCCAAGCAGTACACCCGCGAAGATCCCCGCGAGCTGCTGCGCGCCGTCAACGAAGCCTGGACCAAGATCCGCACGCTCGAAAAGGAATCGACGAAGAAAGACGCCGCGATCGCCGAGCTACGCTCGAAACTGCGCCGTGTGCAAATCGCGAATGTCGCTCTGACTTCGATCATCACTGCGCTCGCCATGCAAGGGCTCAAATTTCTGTTTCAGGCACTGCGATGAAGGATCCCGATCGGGAATATTGGCGCGGCTTCATCCATGGCGCACTGATCACCTGCGGGATCTGCATCGTGGTTCTGCTGGTGATGGCTTACTGAGCGCGCAGGTTACATTTTGTAGTTCTGTCTCCTTTTTTGATTCTTTTTGAATTCCGGTTTGATTTGGACGCCCTTTCAAAGTCGGAACTCCTGGCTCTTCTCAAGGCAGCGCGCGCCCACTCCGAGCGCAATTTCCTGATGATCCTGATGGCCTATTCCCACGGTCTGCGCGCCTCCGAAGTCCTTTCCCTCAAACCGATTAGCGTGATCGATGGCCTGGTCGACGTGCGCCGGCTGAAGGGATCTCTGCACACCGAGCAGCCACTGCTCGAGAGCGACGAACCGCTCCTGAATGAGCGAAAAGCCTGGTTTGATTTCACTTTGAAAATCCCCGCGAATCAAAGAGTGTTTCCGATCTCGCGCCAGCAGTTCTGGCGCCTGATGCAGCGCTACTGCGACGCCGTTGGGATCCCGAAGCGCAAGCGTCATCCGCACGCGCTGAAGCACACGATCGCGCTCGAAACTATTCATTCCGCTGGAATTGAGAACGTGCGCCAGTATCTCGGCCACAAGTCCATGGCGTCGACTGGTGCGTATCTGAAGCGCACTGACGCCGAAGCGAGCGCTGCCGTCGGCGAAGCTCTCAAGGGCTGACCACTTTTGAATAGTTTGATTGATATAGACGTTTTCAAACGTGACTGACGACCAGAAGAAGGCTCGCGGTGGGTCTCGACCCGGAGCCGGACGGAAGAAGCGGGAAATTACGCCGGTCACGCTGATCGATGGCCGCACGGTCACCGGTCAGCAGCATGCACAGTGGCTGATCGACCGGCTAAATGCACCATTCGACCCCAAAAAAGAGACGCTCGAGCTCGCCGGCTGGCGCCGCCTGTGGGATTCACTCGACAAGCGCATCGCCCTCGAGTGCCGGCGCTATCTCTACGACAAGGCCCGCGGCAAAGCAACGATCACAGTGAACCATCTGCACGACAAGCCCCAAGAATTGAACGTGAACCTGCAGCTGAGCGATCGCTTCCGCCTCGCCATGCAGAAAGCCGAGGAACGTGTCCGCAGCGTCCAGTGAAGTTCTAGTCGTCGACGATCCCGAGCAGCTCCTGGTCGAGCGCATGCTCAGCTTCCGCTGGGATCCGCTCGGCTGTGCCGTCTATTCGTTCCCCTGGGGCGAACCTGGCAGCGAGTTCGAGCACGACCAGCTGCGCAAGTTCCAGGTCGAGTTCCTCGAGCAGCTCGGCAACCATCTGCAGGATCCGGCGACTCGCTACAAGCCCTTCCGTAAGGCTATATCGTCCGGCCACGGCATCGGGAAGTCCGCGGTGATCGGAATGGTCTGCCACTGGGCGAAGTCGACGTGTCTCGACACCAAAGTGCTCGTGACCGCCAACACGGGCGACCAGCTGAAGACTAAGACGCAGCCCGAGATGGCGAAGTGGTTCCGCAATGCCATCAACAAACACTGGTTCGACGTGCACGTGACGTCGATCAAGGTGAACGACGCGGAGCATGCGCAGAACTGGCGCACCGACTTCGCCACCTGGTCGGAAGACAATCCGCAGGCCTTCGCCGGCGCCCACAATAAAGGCAAGCGCCTGGTCATCATCTTCGACGAAGCGAGTGAAATCTCTGACACGATTTACGAGACCGTCGAAGGCGCGCTGACCGATGCGTTCACCGAGATCATCTGGCTCTGCATGTCGCAGTCGACGCGGGCCGAAGGCGCATTCTTTCAAGCTGTGCACGGCGACCAGCGGCATCGCTGGAATCCGGAGATCATCGACTCGCGCGAAGTCGAAGGCACCAACGTCGACGAGATCAACGAGACGATCGCGGTTTATGGCGTTGACTCCGATACCGTGCGCGTTCGCTATCGCGGGCTCTATCCTCTCGCCGGCGGTGGCAAGTTCATCGATCTGGATCTCGTGAACCAGGCGCAGGAGCGCGCAGCCTATTCCCTGCCCACGGATGCGCTCGTCGCCGGCGTCGACTTCGCCTGGGGCGGAGCTGACGACAACGTGATCCGCTTCCGCAAAGGAAACGATGCGCGCTCGATCCCGCCGATCAAAGTCAAAGGCGAATTCACCAAGAACCCGGCTGTGATGGTCGGCAAGATCGCCGACGTGCTGCGCCGCGAACACAATGGCGACAAAGTCTCGATGCTCTTCTTTGACTCGGCCGGCATCGCCTCGAGCGTCTACAACGGCGTGCGCAATCTCGGATTTGATCAGCGGATCACGCTGGTGAACTTCGGCGCGGACTCTCCTTCGCCGCACTGCGCCTACTGGCGCGATTACATGTGGGACGCGATGAAGACCTGGCTGATGGAGGGCGGCGCGATTGACGACGATCACGACCTGGCCGCGGATCTGCAGAAGCCGGTCCTGATGCCAGATCTGAAGCAGCGTATCAAGCTCGAGCCGAAGGATCTGATGAAAAAGCGGCTGGC
>AP72_2010_repI_A100DRAFT_1000206_pt1 | contig 10865 bp, 9 predicted proteins | sample AmaPasrepliIA100_FD_9193 | JGI IMG/M metagenome (IMG submission 9193)
GCCGTGGCGGCCGGCGGCGGTGTTGTAGATCGTCAGGTTCAGAGCGGGATCGGTGCTGGCAGGGAGGACGACCGGATAGAGCGCGAAGGCGGCTCCGACCAGCATGCTGACGATATAGAGCGCGGAGCCAACGAACGCCATCTTCTCCTTGGCCGTTAGTATGCCGTGCATCATGACAGCGAGCGATCCGAACACCAGCACCGGAATTACAAAACCAATTGCGTGATGCTTGTAGTTATCTAGCACGCCACGATTGATTGAGACGGTTGCGATCAATCCGACAACTGTCAGGAAAAGTTGCACAGGCCAGAGCGACTTTGCAACCGTGCGGGCCCGACGGTTTAGATCGCCTTCGGTTTTCGTCGCGATGTACAGCGAACCATGGGCGGTGAGTGTAACGAGCGCGATCACTCCGGTGAGGACCGTGTACCAATCGAGGATGCCATTCACGGTGCCGCCGGTCCCGTGGTTGAGGCGGAAGTTGGTCCACAGGGGTTCGAAGAAATATTGGTCAGGCCCAAGCGGAACACCGCGGACAACGTTGCCAAGAGCCGCGCCGAAGAATATGCAGAGCAGGATGCTTGCGACACAGAATATGACGTCGAAGAATCCACGCCAGACGGGATTGCCCATGTGCCCGCGCAGTTCAATGCCGATACCACGCAGCATCAGGAGCCACAAGACCATCATCAGCGGCAGGTAGAAGCCACTGAAGCTGGAAGCGTAGAGCAGAGGGAATGCGAAATATAGCGTACCTCCAGCGGCGAGCAGCCAGACCTCGTTGCCGTCCCATACCGGTCCGATAGCGCGCATGATCTTTTGGCGCTCGACCGGCGTTCGCGCGGCGCCGAGATAAATGACTCCGGCACCCAGGTCAAAGCCATCCAGCACAACGTAGGCGGCCACCATTACTGCGACGATCATGAACCAGAGTGTTTCCATTGCAATCCTCAGACTTTTTACGGTGAAAGACCGGTTCCCGGTCGTTTGATTATGTCAGCGCTCCGCCATCACCAGATGTGAGACCACCGTGGGAATGTGCTGCTTCAGGCCCGGTCTCGATTTCCCGACGGACCAGGAACAGGAAAAAAATCGCGAGCACGGTATACATCCCCATAAATCCCAGAAGCGTGAAAATCCCGTTCCCAGCGGAGACAGTTTTGGAGTAGCCGTCGACGGTCCGCATCAGCGAATAAACGAGCCATGGCTGACGCCCGATCTCGGCGGTGATCCAGCCCGCTGTGTTTGCTATGTAAGGGAAGGGCAAGGCGAGCAGCAGAATCCAGAGCATCCAGCGACTGGAAAAAAGTTTTCCTCGCCAAAGCAGAAGAGCAGCAATGATCATGATCGCAATGAAGATTGTGCCCAGCCCAACCATGATGTGATAGCTGAAATAAAGCAACTCGATGTTTGTGGGCCATTCATCCTTTGGAAAGGCGTTGAGACCCTTCACCTCGGCCTCCCATGCGCGATAAGTGAGAAAACTCAACGCACTCGGAATCACGAGCGGGTTGTCAATCTTCTGTTGAGCGACATTTGGCTGACCGATTAGGACCAGAGGGACTCCGGATCCGCTGTCAAAAAGACCTTCCATAGCGGCGAGGGTGATGGGCTGATTCATGGCGATCAGCCGGCCCTGTCCGTCTCCGGTCGGGAACAGTTGGAGAACGCTGAAAATCAATCCGGCAACAACGCCTACGCGGACGAAGATACGTCCGTAATCAACGAATTTGCCCCAAAGCAGATAGAACGCCCCTATTGAGGCCATTACGAATGCACCGGTAATGGCGGCGCCGCTCATATTGTGGGCATACTGCCACCATGCCCAGGGATTCAATAGGAGGTCCCAGAAGCTTGCGAGTTGAACGGAGCCATCAGCGGCCTTGACGTATCCCACCGGATGCTGCATCCAGGCGTCAGTGGCGACGATGAAGAATCCCGACAGCCATGATCCGACAAAGACCGCAACAGCCGACCACCAGTGTGCGCGGGGACTCAGTCGTTTTTCACCGTACAGAAACAGTCCGAGAAAGGCCGACTCAAGGAAGAAAGCAAACATTCCTTCCATAGCCAGAGTTTGACCGATTACGCCTCCGGCAAATCGCGAGAAGTGGGACCAGTTCGTGCCGAACTGAAATTCCATCGGAATACCAGTCACAACCCCGATGACGAAGTTGACGCCGAAAATCCGCGCCCAGAAGCGCGCTGCCTGGTTGTAAGTTTCGTCGTTACGACGCAACCCCAGCGTCTTCAGGACAACGATCAGGGGCGCCAAGCCCATCGTAAGTTGTGGAAACAAATAGTGAAATGTGACGGTGAAGGCGAAGTGTAATCGATGAACTAAGAGGGCGCCATCCATTCAGAACTCCTCGCTGACGACTCAGGCTAAATGTTGGGCCGAACGCTCGATGTGATTCAAATCACAGTTTGCTGCAAAAATCAGCGTGCCTTCTTTCTTCTTTCTACCTCTGCGCGGCGGATATCGCGGCGACGGCCGGCGTCATCGTAACGCCGTCGTTGTTCGTCGGTCTCAGGGATAACGGCCGCGACAGGCACGCGCTTGCCCTCTGAGTCGATGGCCACGAATGTAAGGTGCGCAGAGGCGACGTGTTTGGCGGTATCCGCAATGTAGTTCTCGACATAAACTTTTACTCCGACTTCCATCGATGTGTGAAATACGCGGTTTACGGACGAACGCAGAATCATTAGATCGCCCACCCGTCCGGGAACCAGGAAATCGATATGGTCGACTGACGCGGTTACGACATGATTGCGGGAGTGCCGATGTGCGGCCATCGCTCCTGCAAGATCGATCCAGTGCATGATGCGACCGCCAAGTAGTGCGCCCAGCGGATTCGTATCATTCGGCAAGACAATCTCGGCCATTTCGGACTGCGAGTCCCGGACCGGGCGCGGTGTGAGGTTTGCTTCGGACATGGGCCCCTCGCCTGTTACAGGCTTAAATTGTGGTTCAACTCTTTCTACCTACTCAGATAAGTCTCCAAAAAACATTCCGCCATCTTCTGAATGCCGGCTTCCTGGTGGCGGGTAAGCCACGTCGAGTTGAGAAGATCGAATTCCAGTTCTCCCTGGCCTGCGGGTCGATGGTCGCGCTCATATACATAAGTGACACGAAGAATCCGCACTGGCGCTGTTATTGGGGTCTCCGCTTCCGACTTCCTGCCCGCAGCGGCGATGGCGAAGCGCACCGAGTCGCATAAGCGCTGCTGCGGTGCCCAACTGCAGTTGCTTGCGTAGCCGAGATTGCAGAATGATTCCAGAACCTCTTGCCCGGGAATAGATTTCTCGTGGCCAGGAGCGGTGCAGTGTCCGCTCCATCCTCCGCCGAGAGGCAGGCGGGCAGGATGCGGCCAGTTACCGTTCTCCAGTTTTGCAATCGGCATAAAGTAAGGACAGGCCAAGTCGACCCCTGCGGTCAGAATTTGTTGGGACCAGCCATTGTAATCAGGCTCCAGCACGCTGGCTAGTTGAGCCGGGATGGTCCGTTCAGCGCGGACGCTTTGTAGTAATCTCGTTGCGGGAGACGCCATATCATGGACCGTATCGCCGCACTCAATGACATTCTCACAGAGAACCCCAAAGATGCGTTCGCACGGTACGGACTCGCGATGGAGTATTCCAAGCAGGGCGACTTCGATCGCGCCCTCGCTGAATTTGGAATCCTATTGGAGCGTCATCCTGACTATACGGCCGGGTACTTCATGGCTGCGCAGACGCTGGCGAGAGCGGAACGCGTAGAGGAGGCGAAGAAGATGCTGCAGAACGGGATTGCCTCGGCCCGTCGAACCGGGAATCTGCACGCACAGTCAGAGATGGAAGCGATGCTTACCGAGTTAGGTTAGCAAAACCTTTAACCACTAAGGACACTAAGGTTCACGGAGGAAAACCGACATCATTTGGCCATTCCCCCCATCGCTTTCTCCACCAATCCTGGAAATAATTGATACAGCTTCACTGGAACATGCATTGTCCACGGAACGATGACTTCCCTCTTCTGCCTCAGATAACCATGCAGAGTGGCGCGAGCTACGCGGGCGGCAGAAATCCCACGGACGGAATTGGGCCGAACCTTTTTGAGTTCGTGACCCCGGATTGCGTTTTCTCCCAATGATGTACGCACATAGCCTGGGCAGACAGTCAGAACGCGAACGCCTGACTTCTTTAATTCCACGCGAGCCGCTTTGCCGAGCGCGTTCAAAGCAAATTTTGTTGCGCTGTAAGCCGCGTAGAACGGTAGCGGGATATGTCCGGCGACGCTCGAAATATTAATGATTGTGCCACCTCCTTGCTTAGCCATGATGGGAATGACTTTCTGCATTGCAGTGACGGCACCGAAGAAGTTTGTTTCAAACATCTCGCGGTAAGCCGAAGGCTCCATCTTCGAGACGGAGTCGAGTAAACCGTGACCAGCGTTGTTGATCCAGACATCGATCCGCTGAAAATGGTGGAGGGTAAGGCTGAGAGTTCGGTCGATCTCCTCTGCGTGGCGAACGTCGCAAGACAAGGCCGCTGTTCGCTCCAGAAAGCCGATGCGGCTCCGTGCTGCTTCGGCGCGTGTTGAATCCCGCGACAGTAACACCACGCTCGCACCCTCTTGCGCAAAGAGCGTGGCGATCGCCTCACCGATTCCCATCGAAGCGCCCGTCACCACAACCACTTTCCCTGAAAGTTCCATGCTCGGGTTGTATTCGGCTAGAGCGATCAAGTCAAGATGGGGCTGCGCGATGACGTAGAATCGAAACACGGAGTTTTCGGTCATCCTGGAGATTGTGTGTCGCTACTTCCCCTGTTTCCGCTTGAATTAGTTCTGCTGCCGGGCACGCCCTTGCCGCTTCATATCTTCGAGCCGCGATACAAAGAGATGATCGGCGAGTGCTTGGCAAAGGATGCGCCCTTCGGTGTGGTTCGAGCCGTGGAAGAAGGAATCGCTGACATCGGATGCACTGCCGAAATCATTACTGTCACCAAGGAATATCCAGATGGCCGGATGGATCTAATCTGCGAAGGGCGCAAGCGGTTCGAGGTAGTCGAGGTGAATCGCGATCGCTCATTTCTACAGGCAGAAGTATTAATCGTTCCTGATGAGCCCGGAGTTCCGCCTCCCGACGATCGCGTGAAGGCGGTTCAGCTTCATTTGGAGATCCTGTCTTTGGCGGGAGCGGTGCAAGACCTTTCCGCGGCCGACCAGAACCAACTCTCCTTTTACCTGGCTGGATCATTGCCGCTGGATCTTGACTTCAAACAAAAATTGCTGGCGATGCGGTCAGAAGGTGAGAGGATTCAGGCGGTCGCGGCGTTTCTCGAGAATATCCTTCCGCAACTGCGCCGAGCCGCACGCGCCCGAGAGAAGGCTGGCGGCAACGGGCACGTTCATTGAAGCGATTGGTTAGTTTGGTTTAAGGCCGGCCAGCAGCTTTTCAAATTCAGGATCGCCTTTCAGTATCTGCAGCCTCGTATCTGACTCGATCACAGTTGAGTCTTTCAGCCCTCGACGAACGGCTTCCTGCAGATCTTTGATCGCCAGCTTTCGATTGCCCGAGGCGGCATGAGTATCGGCCAAGAGAAGGACTGGCCAGGGATCGTCCGTTACCTGCCTCATCATGTCAAAGTATGTTTCGGCCTTCTCGAAGTGACGGCTATCCAATTCCTGCTGTCCATCCTCGATCGCTCGCACAAAAATGCCACTAAATGCCCGGCTTGAGATTAATCGCTTTGTTTCATTCTTGCTGTGTTTCGCCTGATCGTAGAGTCCGCCCATCTGTTGCCTTATTTCAATGCGCAGCGCGTTCGCATCCTGGACGGAATTGTTCGCAAGCGATTCGATTTTCGGCGCGATTTCCTGTTCCAACCTGGGTTGCTCCGACATTTGCTCGCGTTCGTTCTTGAGCGCAGTCTTGAGAGCGGGTGATTGCTGCAGGGCAGCCAATTTGGAATTTGCGTCTTTGACATCGCGGCTTGACAAATCTGAGACCAGTGCGCGATATGCATTCAACTGTGCAATGGCGTCACTAAGGGCCTCGGCGTTCGATGCCTCAGTCTTAAGCTCATTCAATGCGTGATCGATGAACGCCGAATCCAATTTAAGATGGCCGGCCTGCATCGCTTTCGTATTCATGTATTCCAACGCGTTTTCGAACTCCGCAGCGGGGGCCCATTGATGCTTGCCATGAAATACTCGGACTCGATAAGGCAAGCCGCGCTCTTCACGTTCTCGGCGGATGTTGATCACTTCCGGCCAATTGAAATCCTCATCGCCCACAGCGAAAAAGTACGGCAGGTCGTCCTTGGCTCCTACTCGATTGCTGGGATAACCCGCACCGTGAGCGATGACACCTGCGATTTGTCCCGGCGGCCCACTCAATGCCATCGCACCCGCTACACGAGCTCCGCCGGAAAATCCGCTGGCGTAGGAGCGATGTTCGTCCAGAGAAAGTCGCTCGTGCGTGTCCTGCCAGATCGCATTTACAGCTTTCGCCTGCTCGCTTGAGAAATTGCGGGAATTATTGGATCCGGCCAGGATGAATCCGTATTGCTCTGCTACATCCTTGTACAGTTCCACGGGGCGGCGGCCGCGTCCTCCGGGGTCAAAGAGATAAATGATGGGCCACTGCTTTCCGGTTGCGTAGCCGGAAGGCAGATATAGTGCATAAGTCTGCGCTGCATCCGAGGCACACGTCACATTTCCGATCTGTCCGGGCGGAGGAAGGTTCGAAGGTTGCTGTGCCTGCGCAATTGCCGATTCAAGGTCGACGCGAATCACGCACGTCGCTATCGTAACGACCAGAAAGATCCTACGAAGCTGGAAATATGGAACCATATTGTCGAGAGGCCCTATCGAGAGCGGTGCGGCGCGAAACCGAATTTCCGACAGCGGCGTATAATCACCTCATTGTAGTTTGTGGGGGTTTCCTTTCATGAGTGTTCCGCGCACACTGGGGGATTTGCGCCGCAGTGCCTTTTCTGAGGAACGGTTACGCACACGCCGGGTCAAAGACGAACTTCGCGACAATCTGGTAGCACGTCTAAGGTCGAACGGAGACGCACCTGTATTTCCGGGTATCGTCGGTTATGACGATACGGTTGTGCCACAGATCATCAACGCGATTCTGTCTCGTCACAACTTCATCCTGCTTGGACTGCGTGGGCAGGCCAAGAGCCGCATTTTACGGGCGCTGACAACACTTCTGGATCCAAAGCTTCCGTATATCGCCGGCTGTGAGATTCACGATGATCCTTATGCGCCGATCTGCCGCCGTTGCCGCGACGAGGTGGCGCGTTTGGGAGAGGAAACTCCGATCGCTTACCTGTCCCCAGACGACCGTTACGTGGAGAAACTGGCTACTCCAGATGTAACGATTGCCGATCTGATTGGCGACATTGATCCAATCAAAGCGGCTCGAGGCGGACACGAACTATCGAGCGAATTGACGGTTCACTACGGCCTTTTACCCCGCGCCAACCGAGGCATCTTCGCGATCAACGAGTTGCCCGATCTTGCCGGAAAAATCCAGGTTGGCTTGTTCAACATCATGCAGGAAGGGGACGTGCAGATTAAGGGATATCCCATTCGTCTGCCGCTGGATGTCGCACTCGTATTCAGCGCGAATCCGGAGGACTATACGGCTCGCGGAAAGATCATCACGCCGCTGAAAGACCGCATCGGGTCTGAGATTCGCACGCATTATCCGGCCACGGTTGAGGAAGGAATCGCGATCACTGCGCAGGAAGCGTGGACACGGCGCAACGGACATCCGTTGCACGTTCCTAACTACGTGCAGGAGGTCATTGAGCGGATTGCGTTCGCCGCCCGTGAAGACAAGAAGATCGACAAGCGTTCTGGGGTAAGCCAGCGCTTGCCGATATCCGCAATGGAAAACGTGATTTCCAACGCCGAGAGGCGAGCGATTCGCAACCAGGAAAGAGCGGTGGTGCCGCGTATCAGTGATGTGTATGCCGCGCTTCCCGCCATCACCGGGAAGCTCGAACTGGAGTACGAAGGCGAGGTAAAGGGCGCTGACCACGTTGGGCGAGAGTTGATTCGCGCAGCAATCGCCAAGACCTACGACGAATATTTCACGGGAGCCAATATCCAGCAGATTGTGCAATGGTTCGATCTGGGTGGCGAGGTTCAAATGTCAGATTCGATCGCAGCCCATGAAGCGCTGGAGAAGCTGAAGGAGATTCAGGGTCTGATCGAAAAACTCAGCCCACTTGGCGTATCCACGAAGGAAAATGCCGAGCAGCAGGTTTCTGCGGCTGAATTCATTCTCGAAGGACTACACGCGCATAAGCGCATTGGACGCAGCGAGGAGCGCGTGTTCAAGGCTGGCGAAAAGAAGCCGGAACCGGTCCGGGAGAAGTCATTTGAGGCCGATGATCGGCCGTATCGACAAAGAAGGCAGTTTAACTGAGAATCGTCGTCGGTCTTAGGTCGTTGGCCGTTAGCTCGACTTGGCGAACGACTAACGACTAACGACCAACGACCAGCGACGCAGCTATGAAAAGAATTCGCTACTCCAAATACGTTCCCGACCCTGCCGGGGAAATGAGCATGGAGGACTTGCTCAGTGCGCTGTCGGACTATCTGCTGCAGAGCGGCTTTCAGGATTCGATGTGGTACGAAATGCCTCAAGGCGAGCAGACCATTGAGGACCTCAGGAGAGCGATCGAGAATGCCCTGCTGAACGGCGAGATGTTCGATGAAAACCTTCGCCAGCAGATTGAGCAGATGATGGCCGACGGACAGTTCGATGAACTGATCGAGCAACTCATCGAACGGATGCAACGGGAAGACTATATCTCGATCGACCAACCGCACGACCCGTCGCGGCAATCAGGTGTTGGAGGACAGACTGGCGAGTCACAGCAGGCTCGCTTTGAGATCACCGACAAGAGCCTGGACTTTCTGGGATTCAAGTCCTTACGCAATCTCCTGGGTTCACTGGGTAAGTCCAGCTTTGGGCGGCACGACACACGCGATCTCGCCACTGGCATCGAAGCCAGCGGGACTTCGAAGACCTATGAGTTCGGCGATACGTTGAATCTCGACATCACGGCAACTCTTTCGAATGCCATCCAGCGCGAAGGACTTTCCCTGCCATTGAATATCGAGTATTCCGATCTGCAGGTGCATCAGTGTGAATACCAATCTTCTTGCGCCACCGTGCTAATGCTGGATTGCTCCCACTCGATGATTCTGTACGGAGAGGATCGATTTACGCCGGCGAAAAAAGTTGCCATGGCGCTATCGCATCTGATCCGGACGCAGTATCCGGGTGATTCGTTGTCGCTTGTGCTGTTTCACGATTCCGCGGAAGAGATCCCGTTGTCGCAACTGGCGCGCGTGAAGGTTGGGCCGTACTACACGAATACCCGTGAAGGCCTACGCATGGCACAGCGGATTCTGCAGCGTCAGCGTAAAGATATGAAGCAGATCGTGATGATCACCGACGGCAAGCCCTCGGCTCTGACGCTGGAAGACGGGCGTATTTACAAGAATGCCTTCGGACTTGATCCGTTGGTCGTGAGCCAAACGCTGGAAGAAGTCTCGAAGTGCAAGCGCGCCGGGGTTCTGATCAATACGTTTATGCTGGCATCTGACTACGGCCTCGTTCAGTTCGTGCAGAAGGTCACGGAGATGTGCCGTGGGAAGGCCTATTTCACGACTCCTTACACTCTCGGGCAGTATCTGCTGATGGACTACATGTCGCGGAAGACGAAGACCATCCACTAGCAAAACCATTCACCACAAAGGGCACGAAGTTCCACGAAGGAAAACTAATTCTGGCCACCTTCGTGTACATTCTCGCCCTTTGTGGTTTCATAGAGACACATGGCGAACTGTATCCGATGCGGGCGGCAGCTTCCTCCGCTGAGTTTCAAGAAAATATGCCAGTGGTGTGTGCGCCATGAAGCTGCACAGCGCGGGGAAGACGACGAGTCACAACCGGTCATCACGCAACCATGGGTGCGCGGCGAGTCGACGGTCACGCTGACGAGAGTCATATTTGGCGCTAATATCGCAGTCTTTCTCGCGATGCTCTTCGCCACAGGCCAGCCGCTCGCCTTTCTAAATCCTGAGCAGGCATTCCCCGGGCAGGTTCTGGTTCCATACGGCGCCAACTTTGCCCCGTTCACTCTGTCGGGCGATTGGTGGCGCCTTGTGACTTACATGTTCCTGCACGGCGGAATCATCCACATCGCCATCAACATGTGGTGCATGTGGAACATAGGCACGCTGTGCGAGGATTTGTACGGGCGCTGGACGTATGCGGCGATTTATCTGATTACCGGCATCGCTGGGGGATTGGCGAGTGCAGCCTGGAATCCGCGAGTATTGAGCGTCGGCGCGTCAGGAGCGCTATTCGGACTGTCCGGCGCGCTGATCGCATCCTTCTATCTAGGAGAGTTCTCGCTTTCGGGCATTTCCATCCGAGGCACACTTACAAGTCTGCTTTTCTTTACGGGCTTCAGTCTGTATTTCGGCTTCGTCGACCCGATGATCGATAACGGATGCCATATCGGCGGACTTGTCAGCGGACTGGCGCTTGGGGCAGTGATCGCGCGGATTGCTCCACAATCGGATGCGCCCCTCCGGCGCGCCGCTGTTGTTGGCGTGGTGGCAGTGGCCGTGCTCGCGGCCGGTCTGGGTGTTCGACAGTGGCGCGGCACTCCTATGCGGATCGCGCGGCAATACCAGGAACTGTCGGAAAAGGGAGACACCATTGGCCGATTCCAGATGATCGTGAAGCAGCAACCAAATTCGGTGCCGGCGCGGCTGGCACTGGCTGGAGCCTATTTCAATGAGCAGAAGTTTCCTCAAGCCGAGGCGGAATACAAGCGAG
>AP72_2010_repI_A100DRAFT_1000207_pt1 | contig 10837 bp, 11 predicted proteins | sample AmaPasrepliIA100_FD_9193 | JGI IMG/M metagenome (IMG submission 9193)
CCCCGCCGAAAACAAGTCCCGCGTCCTGATCAATCTTCACGGCGGCGGCTTCAACTCGGATTCCGGTTCACTAATCGAAGGCGTGCCGATTGCGAATCTGGCGAAGATCAAAGTGGTCTCCGTTTATTACCGTCTTGCGCCAGAGAATCCCTTTCCTGCCGCCGTCGACGACGTTGTCGCGGTGTACAAGGAATTGCTGAAGACCTACAAGCCGCGCAGTATCGGAATCTTTGGCACTTCAGCGGGAGCTATCCTTTCTTGCGAGGTTACTGTCAAACTTAAGCAACTCGGTCTGCCGCTTCCGGGAGCCCTCGGAGCCTTCTCCAGCCTCGCCGATTTCAGCAAGCCCGGCGACTCTCGCCAAATCTTCACTCTCAACGGATTTCCTGGTGCACTGCAACCCACCGATCCACATCACCTGACTGACAACGAATACGTCGGCAAGACCGACCGCAGAGATCCAGTGTTGTCGCCGCTCTATGCCGACCTCAGCGGTTGGCCTCCGAGTCTGCTGGTGACCAGCACTCGCGACCTCCTGCTGAGTGATACAACAATCTTCCATCGCGCATTGCTGCATGCGGGAAACGATTCGCAACTAGTCGTTTTCGAAGCTCTGCCGCATGCCTTCTGGTACCACTTCCAGTTGCCGGAAACGCGCGAGGCGCTCGAACTCATGGCCAAGTTCCTCGCCGCAAAAGTTGAACGATAGCCCATCGGCTGCTACAGTTTCTCGTTTCATTCCATAGCGAGGGTCTCGTAATGAAGTGTGCTCGTGTGTTTGTAGTCGGATCTTTTCTCTTCCTTCTTGCCGCAGTGTCGATACACGCTGAGGTGACTTTGCCCTCAGTTCTGGGTGATCACATGGTGGTCCAGCGCGGATTGCCGGTTCACGTTTGGGGTAGGGCTTCAGAACACGAGAGCGTTACGGTGACGTTTCGCGGCGAGACTCGGACGACCAATGCGGACGATCTTGGCCGATGGAGTGTCGATCTCAGTCCGGGAGAAGCGGGCGGTCCTTTTCCGATGGTGATCAAGGGCGCCAACACGATTCAGTTCAACGACGTTCTCGTCGGCGATGCCTGGGTCGCTTCGGGGCAGTCGAACATGGAATTTCCAATGAAGGAGCTCGCCACTCCCGACGCCGAAATCGCGGCCGCCCAGTATCCGAAAATTCGCATCTTCCGCGTCGAGCACCGCCCTTCCGACTATCCCCGCTACGACGTGGAGGCAAAAACCTGGGTTCCCTGCACTCCGAGTACGCCGGCGAGACTTCCGCGGTTGCGTATTACTTTGCCCGCGACATTCATCAAAAAGAAAACGTGCCCATCGGATTGCTCGAATCCTTCTGGGGCGGCACTCCTGCCGAATCCTGGACGAGTCTCCAAACGCTCGCCGCCGATGCCTCACTGATGCCCGTCTTCGCCGAGCGATCGAAAATGGTCAACGAACGCGAATCCTTCGAACTCGGCCTGGTCCAGGAGGAACGCGAATATCAGAAGTCCGCAGAGCAAGCTAAGGCAGAAAGCAAGTCGATCCCCTGGAGAAAATGGCATCCCGACTTCGCCGCGTGGGCTCCCGCAGCTCTCTTCAACGGCATGATCGCGCCCCTCACGCCGTTCGCGATCAAGGAAGTCATCTGGTACCAGGGCGAAGCCAACTCGGGACCGCGAGCTTCCCTCTACGCGCAACTGTTTCCGACTATGATTCGCGACTGGCGCCGCGCCTGGGACGAGGGCGATTTTCCCTTCTTGTTCGTCCAAATCGCCAACTGGAACACCGAACCCGATGGCCGCTGGCCCGAAGTCCGCGACGCTCAGCGTCGGACACTCGCATTGCGCAACACCGGCATGGCTGTGACGATTGATATCGGAAACCCCGTCGACATTCATCCGAAAAATAAGCTCGATGTCGGCCAGCGGTTGGCGCGCGCTGCGCGAGCGATCGCTTACGGAGAAAAGCTGGAGTGGTCCGGTCCCCTGTACAAGCAACTGACTCACGAAGATCACGCGCTGCGTGTCTGGTTCGATCATGCCGCAGGACTCACCGCGAAAAACGGCCCGCTGGTTGGTTTCGAAATAGCAGGTGCGGACGGAAAGTATGTTGCGGCCGATGCAAAGATCGACGGCGCCTCCGTGATCGTTTCGAGCGCCACCGTTCCTGAACCAGTGTCGGTTCGATACGCTTGGGCTCCAAATCCTGCGTGCAACGTCTACAACCGCGAAGGACTGCCCGCCTCGCCATTCCAGGCACCGGAGTAACTCCTTTGCTTTATCACGAATCTTTTCTGCGTAGAATGTAGGCGGACATGCAGCGAGGCAGGTTATGACCTATCTGCGTAATACCCTGAGCGATGTGGCCGCATTACTCATCGCCGTGCTTCTGCCGGGTTTGGCAAATGCATTCCGCGGAATAAATAATTCTAAGGCGACGGGCCTGGCGGCGGTAATCAGCGGACTGTGGGAGAGTTTCTTCACTCCATGGTTCTGGGTCCTCGGCGTTTCTTTCTTTGCTCTGTTCTATGCCTGCAGCAGACTCAACAGTAAGCCGGCAAGAATCTTCCTGTTCTGGACTCCAGTCACCGCCATTTCGACTCTCGGCATCAGCATCGTGGCCCTGCTCACTTACCTTTGGATTCGCTTCTCTCGAGGATAAGGATCAGAGATTGTCTAGTGCGCTCTGTCTTCATTTTTCCGCCGGAATCAGCATGTAGCTGACAAACGCCAGTTCCTTGCTATCCGGCGACCACGACGGCACGTTGATCGTCCCCTGCCCTCCGAACAATTTCGCCAGTACCGTAATCTTCTTGTCAGCGAGCGACATCAGCCGCAGCATCACATCCTTGTTTTCAGGATGGCCTTTCACCTCTGAGCCGTAAGTCAGGAACACCATCCACTTCCCATCCGGTGAAATGTGCGGAAACCAGTTATTCAGTTCATCCGAGAAAACCTGATCCTGCTCGCTGCCATCCGCTTTCATCCGCCATATCTGCATGTGCCCCGTGCGCTCGGAATTGAAATAGATGTATGCGCCGTCAAATGAATACTCCGGACCATCATCCAGCCCCTTCGCCGTTGTCAGCTGCTTCTCTTCCCCGCCCGCAGCAGGAATCGCGTAGATATCAAACTCACCACTTCGTTGGCCGACGAATGCCAGCGCCTTCCCGTCCGGCGACCAGCCATGCCAATACGACGGAGACTTCTGTGTAATCTTTCTCGGAGCCCCTCCTCCGATCGGCACAATGTATACGAGAGACTCGCGATCTCCCTGCGAGTTGTCGCTGATAGCAAGCTGAGTAGCATCCGGTGAGATTCCATGATCGTTGTTGCATCGATTCGCGAATCCGGTGTCGATCGTGACCGGAGTATCTCCGTTGACCGCAAGCCGCTCGATGTGTCCCTCGCGGTTAAACAAAAACGCGCTGCCATCCCGCATCCAGTTCGGAGCCTCAAATCGCCCCTGCGTTTGATAGACAACCCTCCGGTCCGCCGACGCCACATCGACAACTTCCAGCGTGCTGTACAAAACCGGTTGCCCCGAACTCGCAGAAGGCACCGTCAGCTCAACATTGGAAAACACACCCTGCTCCACAACGTCCTTATCGTGCGAGCACACTCCCAACCCCACATAAAATTCACCTTGTAGGGGAATACGCAACCATCCCCCCGAAGGCACAACACCGCCCTCGTTTCCCAGCGCCATGTAAACATACTCCCCGCGTTTCACAATGCGGAGGCGTTTCGGCGCAGAAAGTTTCGACCGGACCTCGCGCGTGACCCCGCCCTTCTCATCCCGGAACTGTAGTGAAGTTAATCCGCTCGCATGCAGCGCGACATCGACATAAACCGAATCCGCGTCAAGGCTCTGTCGCAGTATCAGGGCGGCCTTCTTGTGCTCATTGCCGGTCTTCGTTAGAAATGCGATGTCGGCCGTCAGGCTCACATCTCCTGACATCTTCTTCCATGCGAACTGAAAGGCATCTTTGACCGACCACATGTTCTCCCCGCTGCCGGAGATCGTATAGATCCCCTTGGCCGGATCGTATTCAACCGCACCGGGATGTAGCACGGTACCGACATCACTGTGATTTTCGAACACTCCGACCGAAGACTGCCCGAAGCTCGCAACCCCGGATGCCACGACCAACAGAATGATTGCTGCTCGATACCAGTGTCTGTGCAGCGTGCTCACGATTAGTCTCCTTCCTCGAACTACGAACCAAAAAGCAAGCGAAGATTGTAAATCGGATGCAGCCGAGTTGGCGTCAAACGTCGAGAACAGGTGCGAAGTCGAGCAATTGCCCGACTCCACGGGAGCGCAGCAAAACGTAAGCATTCAGGTGGTCGCTTCCGATTCTTCCCATCCATTGTCGTATTGGGACGTCAGCCGCCACACCCTGATGATTGCTTTCGGAACATACACCGTCTGTCTGCTTAGGTAATTCGTCGAGGAACCTGGTTAGCATCGGTACATTTCAAATCCCTTGATGTATTGTTAGGGCGACACTCTAGCGCGGAGGAGAAACTGGGTCGAGAGAGAGTGGATTTCCGCCAAAGCTCACCGTGATCCGAATCACTGCGAGTGAGCAATTACGAGTGATATCCAAGCAAGGGAGGGTGGAATGGTGAAATACATTGTGATTGCTGCGTTACTGTTGTCGTCCCTCGCTGTACCGGCATTTGGCAAAACACACAAGGATGTCTTCGACATTCCTTGCACGACGCTGTGGCCTGCGATAAAGGATGTTCTCAGAAACTCGGGGAAATATGGGATTATCGGGATCGACAGCCAAGAGATGACCGCTTCGTACAACATTGGCGGCACTCTCGGTGGCAAGCGCACCAACTCGTTGGTCTTGAATTCTCAAGGCGACAAGTGCGAGATGCAGGTTCAGACCGCATACAGCGGTGTCATCCACGACGACTATGGCGACCTGAAAAAGCGCGTGGATGAGGCTCTCACAAAACAGAAAGCGTCGGGCACGCCCCCTGCGGCTGCGCCGGCGCAATCTACGGCGCCAGCGAAGTCCGAAGAGCCCGCAAAACAGTAATCACGTTTCTGAGAAACAGGGCGGCCTCGATCAGGCCGCCCTTCCTTCCCTCATCCCCAAGCTCATTTCATTCCCAAACTCAAAGCGATTCTGATACAACAGTCGCATGAAAATGCTCTCGTCGGTTGTTGCCTCCTGCCTTCTCGCAACTATTTTTTTCTCGGCTGGATTCGCGCAGGAGAAACCCTCTCCCTCAGCCAACCTTGCCCTCACTCCTCCTATGGGCTGGAACTCATGGAACAAGTTCGCCTGCAACGTCAGTGAAGACCTGATCAAAGGCATGGCCGACGCGGTTGTGAAGTCAGGTATGAAAGACGCCGGATACGTCTATGTCAACATTGACGACTGCTGGCAAGTGAGCCGCGATGCCAGCGGAAATATCGTGTGGGATCCCCAACACTTTCCTCACGGCATGAAAGCGGTTGGCGACTACATCCATTCGCTCGGTCTGAAATTCGGAGTCTATTCCGATGCAGGCTTGAAAACTTGCGCTGGACGCCCCGGCGGACTCGGTCACGAGTTTCAGGACGCGATCCAATATGCAGCATGGGGCGTCGACTATCTGAAATATGACTGGTGCCATACCTCCACGCAAGATGCCAAAGCGTCCTACGCCAATATTCGCGCAGCTCTCGACGGCTCTGGCCGTCCCATCGTGCTGAGCATCTGCGAATGGGGCACAGCGAAGCCATGGCTCTGGGGCCACGAGGTAGGCGGAAATCTATGGCGCACGACTGGTGACATCGTTGATCGGTGGGGTGGAAAAGAGAAGTGGCCCGACGGAAGCTGCTGCTCCAATGGCGTTCTGGGAATTCTTGATCAGCAGGTCGGCCTGCAATCCTACGCCGGACCCGGTCATTGGAATGATCCCGACATGCTGGAAGTCGGCAACGGCGGCATGTCCGACATTGAGTACCGCACGCATTTCAGTCTGTGGGCGATTCTCGCCGCACCCTTGATCGCCGGAAACGATCTCCGCAACATGCGTCCGGAGATTCACGACATCCTGACAAACAAAGAAGTAATCGCCGTTGACCAGGACGCACTCGGCCGCGAAGGGGAACGCGTCGCCAAGAACGGAGACCTGGAAGTCTGGGCGAAGCAGTTGAAAGACGGGAGCCGAGCTGTGATCTTGCTAAACCGTGGCGAGTCAGAGCAAGAGATCACCGCTAACTGGGAAGACTTAGGCTATCCCGCAACGCTAAACGCAGCCGTACGCGATCTGTGGGAGCACAAAGATCTGGGAAAGAAGACGGGCAAATACTCCGCACGGGTAGCGCCGCATGGCGTGGTAATGGTGACAGTGAAGCCCTAACTGCGTAAACCCCGAAGGACACAAAGTTTCACGAAGGAGACCAGGAAGAAGGGATTCGGTTTTCCGTGGTGAACCTTAGTGTCCTTCGTGGTGAAAGCTCTTACTGTTTCTCATCCCTTAGACTTCAATTCTTCCATCACGCTCTGAATGAGTTCCTTCGCGTCCGTCAGATTCTTCATGATGATCTGAATATCCATGACAGGCTTGCCCGGCCAGCGCTGGCTTTGGCAATAGACGCCATGCTGTCCCACCAGCGCCATCGCATCGGTGATAGTGTCCATCGTCACGGCAAGGCGACCGCGCGGCACTCCCATCATCGTTTCGTAATGCTCGAGCTCTTCCTGCTTCTCATCGAATACCGGCATCCGTCGATTGTAACCGCGCTGCCCAGTGGAGGATAATGAGCTCGCTGACAAAATCCGTCTTCAACCGTCAAAGTACCTTTGTGGTTCCAGGTATACCAAAAGGAGAAACCATGCAGAAACGAATCGCCCTCCTCGCGCTCTTCGCCTTTGTAGCCACCGTCGCAACTTTCGCCCAGAAGCCTAGCCCTCCGGAATCTGCGTCCTGCGATCTTGGCGCAGGCAAGTCAGTCAAGACGAACTATTCCAGTCCCAGAATGAAGGGACGCAAGATCTACGGCGAATTGGTTCCCTTGGGGCAGGTCTGGCGCACTGGCGCGAATGAGGCAACCACGTTCGTCACCAGCAGCGACGTCACGGTCGGCGGCAAAGCTGTCCCGGCAGGCAATTACACGATTTTCACTGTCCCCAATGCCGACAAATGGACGCTGATCATCAACAAGAAGACCGGAGAGTGGGGAATTCCCTATAAGTATGAAAGCGACGAACTGGCGCGCGTCGACATGAAGGTGTCGAAGCTCCCGTCGCCGGTAGAAAACTTCACCATCGGTTACGAGAAATCGGGAAGTGGATGCACCATGAACATCGACTGGGAATCAACCCGCGCCTCAGTAGATATCAAAGGAAAGTAAGCTGCTGCCCTAACCATCTTGAAGCGGGTGCCCCACTTCTAGAGGATGTTGCCAGAAGTGGGGATTTTCGTTTCTCTACAGCGTCCGCTTGAACAACGGAATCGCAATCCCCAAAGTCACCGTCGCAAAAATACCCAGGAAAAGCAGATCTCCCGATATTGCTGCCAGCGTGGTTTCCTTGAGCAACAGGTTCTTAAATCCTTCCACCGCATAAGTAAACGGATCGCACTTCGCGATCACGCGCAGCCATGTCGGGAAGGCTTGCACCGGAGACACCGACCCGCTCGGAAAAAACAACAGCGTATTGAGAATGCCGAACATGGCCCGTGGCACGAGTGGGTCTTCAATGCGCACCATTAGCAGGAACATCATCGTATTCAGCGCCAATGATGTCAGGACGATCATCAGCAGCAACCCGATTATCGTCATAGGATTGAAAATCGTCCCCACGCCCGCCAGCATCGACCCAATCCCGACGATGATTGTTCCCGTCATCACCGCCTTGATTGCTCCCGCCAGATTCAACCCCAGAACTAATTCCAGCTTCGTGATCGGTGTAACCAGATATCCTTCGTGCACGCCGCGGGCCTTGTCATCGATATAGAGCATTCCTCCGCCAATCATCACCGACACGAACATCGCCAGCACGAGCGACCCGGGTAGCAAATACTTCATGTACTCGATGTAGGGATACAGTTCCACGATGCTCAACGCGGTTTGTTGCAGAATTCGGGGCGAGGCCGTTGGCTCATTCAGAGCGTTAGTCAGACTAGCCATCTCCTGTCCGACCGCCCCGCTCATGATGTTGTCACTGTTGTCGACGACCAGCACAATCTGGGGATGGTTCTGCTCGTACACACGTCGCGAATACTGCGGTGGGATAATGACAGCTCCTTGGAGTTTGCCATTCCGAACATCCTCCGCGGCCTGCTTGTCACTGTCATATGGAATTGGCACAAACGTGCGGATGTTCGCCCGCACGGAGTCGAAAGCCTCGCGAACCTTAATTGCCTGCGGACCGCCATCCTGATCGACGATCGCTACCTTCGCATCACGAATCTTCCCGCCGTAGGCGTTGCCGAGAATAATGAGCTGTACCAGAGGAAAGATCATCGACGCCAGCATGAGTGCAGGCGACCGGAAGAACTTCCGCATCTCGCGCTCGACGATAGCCATCATTCGATTCATGGGTTAGTCCTGAGTCCCGAGTCCTGAGTCCTGAGCGGCCTTGGATTGCAGAGAATTGATCAATCCGCTCAAGATTCGGCCCAGTTCATCGATTTTCTGTACCAGCTTTGTAACCTTTTCGGAGTCCAGATATTTGCGCTGTTGTGCAGTCAGAACCTGCGTTTCGATTTCTGCGAGCGGCCCAAGGGAATGGCGAAGAAATCTCACAAAGTCGCGGTTGGAGTAGTGAGCCTTTCCTTCAGCAATGTCGCTGGGAACCGAGACGGCGGCGCGACGCAGCTGACTAACAAGCCCAAACTGCTCATGCGATGGAAATCCGTCACTGGCGTCATAGATCGATGCCACCAATTCCATCTCCTTCTGCCACGCAATCAAATCTTTATAACTGCTCATAAACGTCACCTTACCTAGACGGCCGTGGCTCGCGACTCAGGACTCCGGACTCGGGACTATTTCACGGTTGCAAGCCCGGCCGTTGCGGCATCGTAAACGCGTAGGCCTTCTGCAATTCATCCCGCAGTTGCCGTCCCGTGTAGTGCACGAACACGTCATCCAGCGTCGTGTTCTGCACAGTCAGCGTCTTCACCTGCACTCCGTTTTGCACGGCCATCTCAACAAGCTCCGTTGTCGTTCGCGAACCGTTACCGGTCAGAACGCGGAACATTCCTGCACCTTCATGCTGCACCGACGTCACTTCATCCATCCCGCGCAGCTTCTGCTCCCAGTCCGCCGGGGGATTCTCAAACTGTGCCTCAATCACGTTCGACCCCGGCACACTCGCCTTCAGTGCCATCGGTGCGTCCAGCGCAACCAGCTTTCCGTGATCCACAATCGCAATGCGGTCGCACAATCGGTCGGCCTCGTCCATGTAGTGTGTCGTAATCAGGATCGTGAGTTGCCGATGCTCCTTGATATTCCCCAACATCTCCCATACCGCAACGCGCGAAACCGGATCCAGACCAGTCGTAGGCTCATCGAGAAAGAAAATCCTCGGATGGTGCACCAGACCGCGCGCAATCTCCAACCGCCGCCGCATACCGCCCGACAGCGTCTTCGTCTGCGCGTCGCGCCACTTGATCAGGTCGACCAGCTGCAACAATTCGTCGATCGACGACTTCCGCTCTTTGGCCGGAACATCGTAGAGCTTGGCGTAGATGTTCATGTTTTCTTCCACAGTGAGGTCCAAGTCGCTGGTCAGGGCCTGCGGAATCACGCCAATCATCCGCCGCGCCGCATTCGCTTCCTTTGCAACATCGTGCCCAGCAATTCGCGCCTTTCCTGCAGTGATCGGAATCAGCGTCGTCATCATCCGGATCAGCGTCGACTTCCCCGCCCCATTCGGACCGAGCAGCCCGAAAATCTCCCCTTCCTTCACGCTGAACGACACATCGTCTACCGCAGTGAACTCACCGTACTTCTTGACGATGTGCTCGACTTCAATGGCCGAGGGCGCATTCGGATCGTAAACCGGTCGTTCTAGCTCGTGGTTCGTCGGGCCTTTCGCGTTGTTTTTGCTGAATTCCGCCATCATTGGCGCTCCGCCTCTTTCACATTCTGCGGGCTCCCGGTGTTGATCTGGGCCGGAGAAACCAGGACTTCAGCGGTCATTCCGGGCACATAAGCACCCTTTGGATTGTCCAGCCGCACTTTCAACACAATCGTCTTGATATCGCGCTTCCGCCGGCTCACATCGCGCTGCGTGGCATAGTCTCCTTCCACGCCTTTGAAAAACACCTTGCCGCTCGTAATCGTTCCCCCGGGAAGCCGCACGCGCAGCACGTCTCCATACCCAATATGATCGGCATAGGTCTCCGGAATCGCCGCCCGTGCCCAGGTATCCGACAGATCTACAATTGTGATGATAGGCGCGCCTATGTTGACGACTTCTCCTTCACGGGCCGCCCGCACTGATACCGTCCCGCTGACCGGCGCATAGACATTCGTGTATCCCAGCCGAACGGCAGCCTGATTCTTCTGTGCAATCGCATTTTTCAGGTCTGCCTCAGTCGCCGCCACCGTACTCTTCGCCGCGTTCGCCTGATGCGTCCGGGCCAAAGCCGCTTTCAATTCCGCCTGCGCCGCTGTGACCAGATCCTGTTGCGCCTGCACCGTCGCCTGCGCCGCCTGCAAGTTCGTCTCAGCCTGCACTCGTTCTTGATCCGACGCAACCCCGGCCTTCGCGAGGGCAACCATGCGGCGACTGTCGCTGTCCGTCCGATCCAACGCCGCTTTCGCCTGCATCAACTGTGCCTTCGCCGACGACACCTTCGCCTCCGCATTCGCTACGTCGCTG
>AP72_2010_repI_A100DRAFT_1000208_pt1 | contig 10808 bp, 5 predicted proteins | sample AmaPasrepliIA100_FD_9193 | JGI IMG/M metagenome (IMG submission 9193)
CCTGCCATTATTGTGATCAATGCCAGCGCGGATGCTTTACGGCTTCTTACTTCAATAGCCCGTCGGTTACGCTTCCTGCTGCAGCCCGTACAGGAAAGTTCACGCTCGTGAGCGATGCCATCGTCAGCGATATCGTGACCGACTCGAGCGGCCGTGCCACTGGTGTTCGTTACATCGATCGCCTCTCCCGCGAGCATCGGGAAGCTTTCGCCCAGGTGATCGTGGTTGCTGCAGCGGCCCTCGAGTCGGCCCGGATTCTGCTGAACTCAAAATCCGCATCTCACCCGCAAGGTGTTGGCAACTCCAATGGTGTCGTAGGGCATTACTTGATGGATCACTTCACAATCGAAGGCGCCGGAGGAGAAATGCCCAGTCTGCGTTCTTCCAGGCGCGAAGCCGTAGGACGACCCTGTGGGTTCCTGATCCCCAAGTACGTCAATACTGCGACCAGTTCGGCGAAAGACCGCAATTCGAAATTCATCCGCGGATATCGCTTTGACGGAGACGGCAGTCAGGAGGTTTACGGCCACGCTTTCCTGCTGCCTGAATTCGGGGATGCCTGGCGCAAGAAAGTGCGCGAAGAAATTCCGTACTATTTCGCCATGGAAGCACAGGGCGAATGTCTGCCACGCTATGACAACTTTGTGCAACTCGACTCGCAAAAGAAGGATGCCTGGGGTATTCCTGCGCTGCATATCAACGCGAGTTATGGAGAGAACGAGAGGGCCATGGGCGCCGCCATGCGCGACGATCTCAGCTCCATTGTCGATGCGATGAATCTCTCCGGCGTAGCCCCGCCGAAATCCGAGATCAGCATCTTTGGTAAGAACATTCACGAGTGCGGCACAGCGCGCATGGGAGCGGATCCGAAGAAGAGCGTGGTCGACGCCAACTGCAAAGTGCACGACACGCCGAACGTCTTCGTAACCGACGGGGCCGTGTTCACCACCCAAGGCTGTTACGAGCCCACGCTGACGATCATGGCCGTCTCAGCACGAGCCGGAGAGCACATCGCGAAAGCATTTAGGAAAGGTGAACTGTGAAATCGAAGGGGTGCCCCATCCTTATCTCGCGCATTTTGCGAGACCGGGTGGGGGTTTTTCGAATTGCGAATCTGAGTGACTGAGGGTGCCCCATTCTAAAATCGCGTAGTTTGCGATTTTAGAGTGAGGGCTTGGCGTTCCCAAAGCACGAGCGATAATGGACAACAAAGAACAGCCCCCGAAAATAGACGACCTCACGCGTCGCCAGTGGATCCTGCGATTGGGAGAGCTCGTTGCGCTCGCCGGAGTGAGCGGTGCTCTGCCAGAGTTTGCCGCAGCCTTCGGGCAAAAACAGGGTCTCAATGTCGCTGCGTTGCCTCCCGGTCTTTACGAAGCTTCTGAGGACCATCTCGTCCACGCACTCAGCAGCGGCGGCAAACACCGGTCACCCCCGCCAGGCAGCGGAACTGAATACGCCGTCCCCGCCGCGAATCCATACGTGGCCCAGTTCTTCTCCCCGGAAGAGTTCAAGGTCGTCACTCGCATGATCGAGATATTTCTGGGAAAAGTGGATCCTGTCGCAATCTCAGAAGCTTCACAGTGGTTCGACCGCTGGCTGCACTCGGCATCCCACGTGCGCCATGCCGCACTCAATCTCGATCCCCTACACCGTATTCTCGCTGTGGTTTACTACGGAGAGGATCGCGTCCGCAAACTTGAGAACTCGCATCCCGACGATATCGCCCGCAGGGGTCTTCGTGCTCTCGAGGAAGATGCCAGTAAACGCTACGGCCATGATTTCCTGCAATTAAGCGAGGCCGACCAAGTCGACTTGTTGAGAGCTACGGGCAAGCTGGAACCCGGAACCGACGTACGCAAGTTCTTCGACCTCACGCGCAGTGAAGCCATCCGCGGCTACTACACCTCAGCCCAGGGTCTGGAAGAACTGGAGTACAAAGGCAACGCATACTACACCGAGTGTCCCGGTTGTGAAGAGAAAAAGTAGCATTGCCTGCGTAGGGGCGGACGCCTCGTCCGCCCCGGTCGCGCAGCGACCGTGTGGAATTTGAACAGCTGATGTAAGCACAGCCAACTTCGAAAATTCCGGGAAGTGAACGAGGTCTTGCAAACCCGTTGAAGACCCGCGCTTCAGCGCGGCCTTCAGGCCCGGTGTTGAATACAGCTCCTTTACTTCTTCCGATGCTGCTCAAACCAATCCACGACGTAAAGAATCTTCGCCGCCTGGTGGCTCGGACGCCCACTCATTCCGTGTGCCTCTCCCGGAAACCGCACCAGAACCGATTCCACCTTCCGCAATTTCAAAGCGGCGTAATACTGCTCAGCCTCCGAAATCGGCGTGCGGAAGTCGTCTTCTCCAGTCGCAAGCAACGTCGGAGTGGTGACCTTATCGACATAGGACAACACAGACCTCTTTACATACTCCTCCGACTTTTCCCATGGCGGCCCCGAAAACCAATACAAAGTTCCAAACGACGGCAGGTCCGAAGTCAGCGCCCAGCTATACCAATTGATCACCGGATACAAGCTCGCCGCCGCACGGAAGCGAGTTGTGCGATCAATCATCCAGCATGTGAGTACGCCTCCACCCGAGCCGCCTGTCACGAACAGATTGTCAGGATCGACATATCCCTTGGCAATCACCGCATCCACGCCCGAATTCAAGTCGAAGAAGTCGTCTCCCGGATACGCATGATGAATAAGGTTCGCAAACTCCTCGCCATAACTCGTGCTCCCACGTGGATTCACATACAGCACCACGTATCCCTTCGCGGCCCACACCTGCTTGATCGTGTCGAATCGGTCTCCATAATTTGCGAACGGCCCGCCGTGAATCTCGATGATCAGGGGATACTTCTTCGCCGGATCAAAATCCGGCGGCTTCACGATCCATCCTTGCACTTTCCTCTTGTCGGTTGAGGATTCGAACCAGAATTCCTCCACCTCCCCCAGCTTCTTCTGCATAAACAGCTGCTGGTTCAGGGAAGTCAGCACCCGTGCTTTCGCGTCCGAACGCGTCGCTACCGCGATATCGCCCGCGTCACTCGGTGTGTCGTAGGGAACCGCGAACGTTCCGTTCTTGGCAACCGTAAACGACGAGCTACCGCCGTAACTCGACTGACCGCTTCCCACGTGCTCGGTCAAAACTTTCACCTTGCCATCCAGCGAGTAAAACGCGAACTTGGTGTCCCCCTGGTCGTCATAAAGAAAATACAAGCCGCTTCCATCCGCCGCCCACTCCGGACTCTCCACATCGCGATCGAGTTGTGGCGTTGCTACCCGCGAATTGCTGCCATCCCGGTTCATCAGGTAAAGGTGCGTCGTCTGATGGCCTTGATAACGATCATCGAATCCGACGTACGCCACCGTCTTTCCATCCGGAGAAATGGCAGGAGCCTGATCCGGTCCCTTACGATTCGTAAGTGGCTTCACCTGACCATCGGCGAGTGACATTTCGTAGATCTCGGAATTCAGCGGGTCATATTCGTAGTCGGGATGCAGGTTCGCCGAGAAGATCAAATACTTTCCATCCGGCGTCCACACCGCTCGCCCCCCTCCGAATGCTCCTTCAAAGCCTCCGTAAGGAAGATTGCCGCTGGTCAATTGCCGCGGAGCTCCGCCTGCCGCCGACACCACAAACCGTTGGATGAATCCGTACTTCAGATAGCCCCGCCCATTGAAGCGGTAGATGAGCCGGTCATATGCCTTTGGCGGATCCGCCCACTTCGCCCCTTCCGGCGCCTTGGGCAGACTCGAAATCTTCGGTGGTTCGGATGGAACCAGGGCGCTGAATGAGATCAGCTTTCCGTCCGGCGACCACACGATCTCCGTCGGCGCCGTTTCCAGATTCGTCAGTTCCGCGGTCTGTCCGTTGTCCATCCAGCGCGCATAGATCTGCGGCTTGCCATCGCGATCCGAGACATATGCGATCCGCGTTCCGTCGGGCGACCATCTCGGAGAAGTGTCGCTGTAATTTCCTGAAGTCAGCGCGCGGTCTTCAGTCCCGTCCACACTAATCACCCATAGATTCGACTCTCGCTTGTCGTTCATGATGTCGGCAAACTGCCGCACATAGACGATGCGCTTCCCGTCGGGCGAAATCTGCGGGTCGGCCGCCGACTGAACGTTGAAAACATCGTTCGCCGTCAATCGGTCTGACTTCACCTGCGACTTGTCTTCCTCTTTTTCCTGACCGATCGATGTAGCGGCGATGGCAACGATCGCAGACGCAACAACACTCCAAAACGCAACATGGCGCATGGCAAGGGCTCCTGCTATGAAGATGAAATCGGCAGGAAGTGTACAGCAGAGAGTGATCGTTGTGTAGAGTCACCACTGGCAACTTTGCCAGATGTCCTATGTGAGTCGAATCACAGCGCTGGTTCGTTGCTCTCCTTATAGTTGCCGTGCTCGTTTTTACCTAGCAAACCTCGATCGCCGACGAGACGCCCTCCGTTTCGCGCCGGAGTTCCGCCCGTCCATCCTGTTAGCGTGGAGGCATCCATGTTGTATCGCTGTTCTTCGCCCTTACTGAAATTCCATTGTTTTTTGGGGGGAGCAGTTTTCGTTATAGTTCTGTTCGCCACACCTCGAAGCATCTGGGCAGACAATATCGCAATTCCCTCATCAACCATTTCCGCTACCGCCATACCAAATGGGCTTATTCAACACATCGTCATCATCATGCAGGAAAATCGAACGTTCGATCACTATTTCGGAACATATCCCGGCGCAAAAGGAATTCCTCTCGATTCCAGCGGAGTCCCCACTGTTTGCGTTCCCGACCCCCTCACGGGCGTTTGCATGCGACCATACAACTCCCCGAGTCCCGTGAACTATGGGGGACCACACGGCAGTGTGGATTCCGTCTCAGATATCAACAACGGCAAGATGGATGGTTTTATAGCCCGGGCCGAAACCGGGAAGAAGAATTGCGGGACCTCGATTGATCCCCAGTGTATGGGCACCGCTCTCGACGTGATGGGTTATCACACACGCCGCGAACTACCGAACTACTGGGCCTATGCGGACAATTTTGTGCTGCAGGACAATCTTTATGAACCGGTCGGTTCCTACAGCTTGCCCGCTCATTTGTTCATGGTGTCTGGATGGTCGGCGTGGTGCAAAACGGCCGGCAATCCCATGAGCTGTACAAGTAATCTTACCGGCCCGTCTACCGATCCTGCCGGGCAATATAGCTGGACCGACATTACCTACCTGTTACACAAGAATAGAATCTCGTGGAAATACTACATTGAGGCCGGGCCGGAACCGGACTGTGAGGATGGCGAGATGGAATGCGCTCCGGGGATTCAGGGGTCTACCAAACCTGGGTATTGGAACCCTCTTCCGCTCTTTGCCACGGTGCAGGAGAATAACGAACTTGGCAACATCGTTCCGTTTAATGAATTCTTCGCCGACGCCGCAAGTGGAACGTTGCCCCAGGTTTCGTGGATCATTCCGAACAACGGCAATAGTGAACACCCGCCCAACTCAATTCTCGACGGGCAAACCTATGTCACTGGACTGATCAATGCCATCATGACGAGTCCCAACTGGCCGACTACCGCCATTTTCCTTTCATGGGATGACTGGGGCGGTTTTTATGACCACGCCAACCCACCCATCTTGGACATGAATGGATATGGGATTCGCGTCCCCGGTCTCGTGATCAGCCCGTACGCGAAACACGGATTCATCGATCATCAGATCTTGAGCCATGACGCGTACTTGAAATTCATCGAGGACGTTTTTCTGAATGGTCAGAGGATCGATCCCGCTTCTGACGAAAGACCGGATTCGAGACCGAATGTTCGTGAGAATGCCCCCATTCTCGGAGATCTGATAAATGATTTCGATTTCACGCAGAGTCCCCGTCCTCCGATGCTTCTGTACCAGTATTTCCACTATCCATCATTCGCCTACGTAGCCAATGGCGCTTCCAACGGTATTTCTGCATATGCTATCGATTGGAACAGCGGAGGTCTCTCATCTGTACCAGGATCACCCTTCGCCACAGGAGGCCTGAACCCGGCGTCAATCGCGCACGATCCACAGTCGCGCTTTCTTTTTGTCGCGAACAGCGACTCCAACACGATATCGGCCTTGGCTATAAACCAATCCACCGGAGCCCTGACTCCCGTTCCGGGCTCTCCTTTCTCCGCCGGCGGCCATCCAATTGCCTTGTCAGTCGATGCGACCGGTGGTTATCTCTTCAGTCTCAACTCACAAAGTTGCGATCTTTGGACCTATGGCGTTCGTCCAACATCGGGTGTACTGACGAAGCGGGCCGTAACGCCATTGGCTTCGACCACTTCTCCCACTCACCTTGTAATGGACAATTCAGGACGCTTTCTCTACGTCGCCAGTTCCGCAAACCAGCAGATTGTCGGCTTCATTTTCAATAACTCAAACGGCAACCTGGCTCCGATGGCCGGATCACCATTTTCAACCGGTGCATCCGCCGGCCCGATTGCACTCGCCACCGATCGTGAAGGCAGATGGTTGTTCTCGTCCGACGAAGCTGCCAACACAATTAGTCAGTTTTCGATCCAGTACGCGCCCGGAAGTGCTGGCGCACCAAGCCGCGCTNCAGTTTCGACGGGACAATCCCCGGGCGCAATTACGTTCTTCAACTCTGCCCGTTCCGCCTTCGGCAATGGCGAAGTATTCGCCATTAACCGAGCGTCGCACAATCTCGCCGCCTTCAGCGTCGCCAGCAGCGGCACAATCTCGCCCTTGACGAACTCTCCCTACGCGGCCGGTACAAATCCATCCGTTCTCAGTGCGGACCAGTGGGATGGCTATTTGTACGTCGCGGGCGCCGACGGCATCTGGGCATTCAAAATAGGGCAGGCGATCCTGACTCCCGTGAAAGGTTCACCTTTCCTTGGTCCGAACGTGCCACAAGCCATGGACATCATTTATGCGAACCCCGTGGCGCAGTATGCCCTGGCAACCACTACGACAATCTCGACGTCAGCGAATCCATCGGTGTACGGACAGCCAGTCGCATTCACCGCCCAGGTGAAGGCGGTCAGCGGCGCTCCCGCCGGAGGAACAATAATTAGCTTCAACCAAGGAGACACAGTATTGGGTACAGGTAAGCTGTGGAGTGGCTCGGCGCATTTCACCACGTCAACCCTGACGCCCGGCACCAAGCTCATCAAAGCGGTTTATCGTGGCGATGCGCACCTTCCTCCCAGTTCGTCAGCAGTGGTCAGTCAGGTTGTGAACAAGGCCCCGACCACTCTCATCCTGGGTTCGTCTGCAAATCCTTCTAAAGTCGGGCAGAGTGTGACATTTAGCGCCAAGGTGGCTGTGCCTTACGGTGCCCCGCCGGCAGGAACCGTGGTATTCCAAGACGGGACAACAGTACTCGGCTCTGCCACTCTGACTTCCGGAACAGCGTCACTCAGCACTGCCAAACTTACACTCGGCTCACACTCAATATCTGCCATCTATAAAGGGGTGACTTATTACCTGCCGTGCACTTCCAACGTGGTCATCCAAGGAGTCCAGGCGGCAAATACGGCGAAGTAGAGGCAAACGTACGTCGCGATAATTTTGTCTGGCTCGTCACAATGACGGCGGCCAGTCCAATGCCAACATCCACTTATGGCTGTGTGGCGAAGTGAGCGCACCCGATGGAAGGGCCCCGCGGTGCCTGTCCGGGGAGGAGCTTAGCTGCACCGCCCCACAGCGTCATCATTCCGCGTAACCAATACGCTTCAGCAAGCTTTTGTACCGGGGGTCATCCCGTATCGGATCGAAATCGGCATCTACTTTCAATCGTCCGAGCCCGGTAAGATGGCGGCGCAGGCACTCCTCCAATAACGTCAATGCTTGTTCCTTTTCTCCCGTCTGAGCGTACGCAGGTGCAGCGGCGCCGAGGTTGCCAGTCTTCTCGGCTTTTTGCGCTTGCAGTAGCAGCACACCCCGATACCCAGAAGATCGGTACGCTTGTTCCACGGCCGGAACATCTTCTGCTTTTGTCATCGCCAGATGTGTGGCATACGCCTCCTTGAGCATGCCTTTGTGACGATAGGCAAACTCCAGCCACGTCAAGGCTGGAGCGTACCCTGGTTGCAGGCTCAAAGTTTTATGGGCTTGCGCGATAGCCTTGTCGTACTGCCGCGAAAAGCAATAGGCCCGCGCCAGGTTCGCATTGATGATCGGCGAAAACGGATCCAGGCTGAGGGCACGTTCCTGGTCCTTGATTCCTTCGTCAAGATTGCCTTGCCACAGCCGATGGATGCCCTGTACCTGCCAAGCCAGAGGATCGTTTGGATTTAGTTCTAGGGCGCGGCGCAATTCCTTTTCCGCATTTTCATGGTCCAGCTCCTGGGCGTATGCCACGCCCATCGCCAGATGCGCACTCGCCAAAGTTGAGTCCATCTCCAGCGCTTTTTTCGCAATCGCTTTGCCCTTTTCCAGGCCACCTTCGAAGGGCAGGGAATTCCAACCCCAGGCTACGAGGTACGATAGCGCCAGGCCCGCGTATGCCGGGGCGAAGCTTGGGTCGGCCTGCGTCGCCCGATCATAGTGCTCAATGGCTTCGCGCCATCCGTCCGGCGTGTACTGAAAAAAGTAGAAGCGTCCTTTGAGATATTCGCCATAGGCTTCTGGATTGACGGTGCGTAGCGGTTCCACCGCTGTGACTACACTGCCGATCCGGCGTGCAATGTCGGTGGCAACCTCCTGCTGCAGTTGCAGCACTTCCGTAGCATCACGCTCATAGCTGCGGGCCCACAGATGATCGTCGGTAGAAACCTGGATAAGCTGCGCCGTGATTCTCACTTTGTCTCCGGAATGGAGCACAGTACCTTCCACCAGGGCACCCACATTCAAATCACGTCCGATTTGCCTGGTCGTCATTCGAGAGCCTTTGTAGCGAAGCACTGTTGTCCTCGAAATGACATGAATGGTCCCTGCGCGTGCCACTTCGGTGATCAACGCATCAGTCATACCTTCCGCAAAATAGGCTTGTCCCGGATCGCCGGACAGATCCTCGAGAGGCAGCACCGCTAGAGATGTAATCTCCAGCGGTGAAGGCTGGAAGGGTTTCAAAACGAAGTCGCGCAAGCCGCCCAGATTCGCGCCCAGCACAATCCCCGTGACCGAAAGCACGATGCCTGCCAGCATCAGATACTTTCCTAGATTTCGCCGCCGCTCGGGAGCCGGAAGGACCTTGTCGGGCTCTTCTTCCTTTGCCTGCGGCAACTCAACTTTCGCGATAAAGCGGTAGCCCTTGCGCGGCAGGGTTTCGATAAAATGCGGATCTTCCGCCGAGTCCCCGAGGGCCTCCCGCAAGTGCAGAACCGCCTTGTTCAATCCGCGGTCAAAATCTACGAACGTTCCTTCAGGCCATAACCGTCGGACGAGGGCCTCTCGAGGCACGAGTTCTCCCGGTTGATCCAGCAGCGCCACTAGCAACTTGAGCGGTTGATCCCGGAGCAGCAGTCTTCCGCCGTCGTTCGAGAGTTCTCCCGTATGTGCATTCAGTTCGAACGCCCCAAAACGGTAGGAGGATTTTACGGAAGAGGAACTTCCCATACATCACGCCCCAGGACGGTTGAAAAGTCTATCACTAACCTCTCCTGCCGGACACCGCATTGTCCGACAGCTTAACTTATTAAAATTGCTCGCCTTTCATCTCGTCTTCTGCTCTGTTCTAGGGAATAGTGACACTTCCTCTTCGAGTGTTACATCGCGCCGTAACCGGTCGGGAATCCACATTCCACCAGCAGGGAATCACCGCGGAATTGACCCAAATACTCGCTTGCGCAAAAGTGCTGCCTGATTCGGACGTCGTGGTGGGTTGCCAAACAGTAAGTCTTCGAGAGGAGGCATCAAGTTGGGCAGTCGCAGCAGACGTACTCGAAAAAACAAATGGCAAAGAATGCCGACTCTAAGGAGACAACAACATGATGGCAAGAATGGTAAACGCGGTCGCAGGTGTGCTGGTCTTTTCTGGCCTCTGTGGGATCGCTTCAGCGAAAAACTGCAAGGACGTGACTGTGACGGTGATTAACAACTTCGAGCATGCCGGCAACAAGTTGCAAATCAAGGTCGTCGATTTTGATTATTGGGACAATACCGAAGCGAAGTGGCGGGAGGAAGTCGGGGTTGCCAACGTCATTGTCGCGCCGGATGGCGGTAAGAGCAAACTGGGCACTCGAGACCTTGAGTATGTAGGTGGCGAAAAGGGTGTTCGTGTGCGCATCCAGTACAAATACTTGTCCGGGAGCAGCGGCAATTGGAGCGAAATCCTGAACGCCCAGTCCGATACCTTCACTTGTCAGGCTGATGGGCCGAACCCTGTCACCGTGGAGGTGAAAGGCATCTAGTGGTCCCCGCGTTTGTCGCAGTGGTTGGGGATCCCTGTGCAGTTCGCATAAGTGCAGTAGGCTCCCCAACTCCGCGCAAGCCCGGCAAGAGTCTCGGTGCAGATTCATTTTCAGAACCCGTGGAATCTTGTCCTTCTCAGCCGCGAAGCGGCGAAAGAATACAGCCCACGGCTCAAGCCGTGGGTCGATAACGGGCAATGACGAAGCTCCAGCGGGCGAAAGAAAAATTCTCAACCACAGACTAAAAGGGCGAAGCAGGAGTTCGCCACAGACTGAAGGCAATCGTGAGATTGCTGCGAACTTGAGGCGTGCAAGGAGCGACTATGCAGAACAGCAACAGGTTTTTGGTCTTATCCACGGGCTGCACAATTGCGCTGATTCTTATCGTGGCGGGGAAAGCGCTCGCCGACGATCGCCGAGATGACAGCGGAAGTAAGGAAGCCAAGACTCTCTATGT
>AP72_2010_repI_A100DRAFT_1000209_pt1 | contig 10760 bp, 18 predicted proteins | sample AmaPasrepliIA100_FD_9193 | JGI IMG/M metagenome (IMG submission 9193)
CGACAGACGCCGCGACAGACGCCGCGACACGCGCCGCGACACGCGCCGCGACACGCGCCGCGACATACGCCGCGACAGGCGACGCGACACGCGACGCGACATACGCCGCGACAGACGCCGCGACACGCGACGCGACATACGCCGCGACAGGCGCCGCGACACGCGCCGCGACAGACGCCGCGACATACAACGCGACATACGACGCGACATACAACGCGACATACGACGCGACAGACGCCGCGACACGCGCCGCGACTAAAAAGCATTGGCTTCGAAGATTAGTCGAAGCATTTACTCCTGATTCGGTCGAGTTCTCCTTAGGCGTAATTAAACTCGCATGGAGAATGAGACAGGGAGGAAATCATTGGGGCCAATACGATTGTTATCTGAGTGCCTGTCGAGATGTACTTGGTCTAACAGGATTGGATTGTTGGGAGAAATACTCTGCATGGGAAGAATGTGCCATCGAAGGCTCGTGGCGACTAATGCATGAGGAGTTCTGCATCGTGAGCGACTTCCCTGAAATTCTTCGCAAAGACGAACAGAACAGACCACATTCAGAAGTTGGCCCATCGCATCGCTGGCGTGATGGGTGGGAACTCTATCACCTGGATGGAGTGAGACTTGAAAAAGAACAGTGGCAACAGATCGTCAGCCACGAAATGCAATTCAAGGAAATCATGGCAATAGAGAACGCTGACATCCGGGCCTTAGCCTTAAAGTACAACCCTGAAGCAATTATCAGTTCAGAAGCTAAACTGATCGACATCAGTAAGCGCGGAAACGCCCTATATAAGATTAAGGGAACGGAGTTGAATGCGTTTCTTGAAGAACCTGAGATCTGGTTTCTCAAGATGTTCTGTCCTACTGGACGGACTTTTGTAGAAGGATGCGATCCGGCTGTAGCTCGCAAGCATCCGAAGGCTGATTACCTTCAGGCACGTGCGCTAGGTTTAACCGAGAATCAGTATAAGAATCTGATTGTTGAGGGTTAGGGGAATCAATTAGAAAGAAGGTTGCGTGATGATTAGTTTTTCAGGAATACAAGACATTGCTAGCGACTTGGAATTTGCCTCAGCAATGCTTTCTCCCTGTCCCGATATTGATCGTCATGAGTCATGGTGGTTAGGACCAAAGGAAGGTGAAGCTGCCCGGGAGATTGTGCGCGTGGCGGAATCACTCAGTACCGCCGCTGAAATTCTAAAGGCGCTGACTATTGAACAAGTCGAAGCATTGCCAGGCTATTTAAATCGTTAACTGAGTTGAGAGGGTAACGATGCCGTTCAGTGAGTACGTCGAACAACTGTACGACGAATCAGATCGACGCGGGAATGTTGGTTGGTGCCCACGTTGCGAAGATGACTCTTACTCTGCTGAAGAAGACGATCCGCCTGATTACGAGAAGGTGCTCTGCTACGTGTGTGGAGTCTGCTTTAAATATCACCACGATGAAAACTCTTGCGAACCAATACCTGATGAGGGCACAACGGCCAGCGACACGGCTACTTGACGAAAGGAGTTTGGAATGAGTGCTGAACAGAAAGTAGAAGCAACACCGTGGGAAGTAATTGAGATGAAGAACGACGGCTGCTATGGCGACGGGCCGGACGTTTGTCACGGCTTTGACTCTTATGGAATCTATGATGCCAACGGCGATCTCGTAGCGGACACGTTGAATAGTACCTGTGCAACCATTGAGGTAGATCACGACGAAGACGGAGTAGTTGCATGGGATCGAGTTGGTAAGGCCAACGCTGAACTAATCGTCACCGCTGTTAACGAGCGTGACTCTCTACTTAAACAAGTAGCGGAACTGAGAGAGGCGTTGATTGAGATCGCAAGAGGCGATCACGCGAAAGCGTGCCCGGAAACATTCTACGTTATTGAACGATTTGAGGGTAACTCCTGTACGGGTGATTTCTGGACGGGTGGCTTAGGGTTTTGGGGCGGTAAGACTTTCACTCAATCCATTGAAGAAGCTCTGCAGTTCAGAAGACTAAGGGATGCCGCCATGCTGCTCACGCGATTCCAAGGCAAGGACCTTCGTGTGACCTCGCATTCATACATACAGAGGATTGATCAAAAAGAAGCGGGAGAACTTTCATGACTGAGGAATCAACAGCAAAAGAACTAAGCGAGATACGTGAACAGCAACGGAGACGCAGAATGGATCTTGCTGCAACGGGCCATCCTATAGAAAGAGACTTTGGCAATGCGCTACGTGCTGTTGACCGTCTCCTCGCTAACGTCGAAGCGCGAGACCGGACTGAAGAATCACTACGCAGGGTCATCGACAAGTGGATGCTAGATTACGGAAAAGCGCAAGCTGAAATTAGACATCTGCGCGAATTCCTGAAACGAGCAGTCGATAGCATTAAGACCAACGATGTAGGTGTCGCCTTAGAACGCTGTACGCCGTGGACTATTGATTGGTATGAAGAAGCGTATTTGCAAGTGTACGATTCAGTTTTTGAGTACAATGAAGCCGAAATTTGCAATCGACTGTCACTGGCTGCGAGGGTTATCAGAGAAGTGGCCCATGCGGTTGGGCAGATGCCGCTCCACTTCCGCGACGATGTAGCTGAGCCTGTGCGTCTGGACTACGCGAACGTCCTCGCAAGACTGAATGACGTATCTAAACAGCTAGCGCAAGACCTGAGCGTCCCGTTACAGCCTACACTCGAAGTAGCGATTGAGAAGGTGAAGGAGATTCAGGCCGGGTATAAGTCGGAAGTTGAGAAGGACGAACAGCGAGCGCGTCATGTAGTTGGCCGGATTCACGATGAGAGATTCTATGCCGCCACTCAAATCATCACCGCCCTTCAGTCTCTTTCTGAAGCGGCCAGTGAATAACAAACACGATTTAGTAGGCCTATTCGACCTTCTGGTTATCGGGCTGCTGATAGCTACCCAATGGGAACTCCGACCGTGGGCGCTGTTCTCGGTATCCTTTGTGGTTATAGTACTGGTACACCAAGTCCTTATTTACCGTTCAGATGGCGGGAAGTGGCGACTGCTGATTATTGCTGGTGGCGTCCTGAATACTATTGCACTGATCGCTAATCAGGGACGAATGCCAGTTTTAGGAAAGGACACAGTGGATCGCTGGTGGCAACCGCTAACCAGTGAAACACGCCTTGTTTTTCTCTGTGATATTTATTGGAAATGGAGCATCGGTGACATAGTTGTCGGGACAGCAGTATTGGCAGGTGTTACCAGCTGGACAGTAACTAAAATCAAAGCTCGACGGAGACTGAGAGATGCCGGTAGCAAAGAAACATAACCACACCTGCCCCAAGTCCTGTCAAGCAATTTATTTTCGTCTCGCTTTGCTGAATGAATTTGCAAGCCACTTCGTCAAATCAATCAGTTTTGGCAGTTCTTGAAAATCGGGTGTGAGATAATAGATGCTGATGGACTATGTCTACACCATCAAATTCTAATCTGAGAGGACATGCAAATGAATACAACAAAGCGGAGGTTTCAAATTGAGTCAATCATCGTGAAGTCTAATGTCTTAGAAAGAGTAAAGAGGAGCGAAGAGACCGGAGATCCGAAGAAGTACGTTGAGATAGATCCCGACCTTGATACTGCTTCGCTAATTGAACATCGAGAGACGCTTGACGCTGCCGTACAGCGCGCAAATGAAATCTACCAACGCGACTGCGTAGAGATGTCACGGTCATGTTGGGGAATCGTGACGGTACAAGAGGAGCGCTATGTTCAGCCTTACGAAGAATATCCACAGGTTTGGGATTGGGAACCTGTCGGAGAAAGTATTGAGGTGAGCTGAAGGCACCCTGAAAGGAGCACGCGTGAACTCATCTGAAGCAGAGATAACAGAGAGGCGAGTCGTCGTTTGGTTCTCTTGCGGTGCAGCATCTGCGGTTGCGGCGTTACTCGCACTCAAGTTCTACGGCCCTCCCCGTGTTCAGATTGTTTATTGCGACACACTTGCTAGCGAAGACTCCGATAATGCTCGCTTCCTGGCAGACGTAAGTAAATGGCTTCACCATCCTATCCACGTCATTAAGTCTAAGAAGTACGACTCTATCGACGAGGTCTTTGAACAAGAGCGTTTCATGTCGGGGCCAAAAGGCGCACGTTGCACTATCGAAATGAAGAAGGTCCCCCGCTTTAACTATCAGCGACCCGACGACATTCACGTCATGGGACTAACGCTTGATGAGCACAAGCGGATTGAGGACTTTGAGCCGCGGAATCCTGAATTAACTTGTCACTGGATTTTGCGAGACAGCTTTATTCGCAAGAAGGATTGTTATCGCATTTTGCGTGAAGCGGGAATTGACTTGCCGCGCATGTATTCGCTCGGCTTTGAACACAACAACTGTATCGGCTGCGTCAAGGCCACATCGCCCGCGTACTGGCAGCAAATCGCTAAGCACTACCCGAAGCATTACGCAAGGCGAGCGCGACAGAGCAGGGACATCGGCGCGCGACTCGTGCGCGTAAACAACGAACGGATCTTCTTAGATGAGCTGGACTTGACAGCCATTTATCCCAACGGCGACCAAACAGTTGAGTGCGGATTATTTTGTTGAATGAAAGTCTCAGCAGGAGCAGCAGCAATGAGCAGAAGCGGTTATATCGAAGACATCGACATCGATCACTGGGCACTGATTAAGTGGCGCGGGCAAGTCGCCGCAGCGATTCGCGGCAAACGAGGGCAACGTTTATTGCTCGACCTGATCTCCGCCTTGGATTCATTGCCAGAGAAGGTGTTGATTGCAGAGGAACTCATCAACGCAGATGGTGATTATTGCGCCCTGGGTGCGGTGGGAAAATTGCGCGGCGTCAAGATGGACAGGTTAGATCCGGAAGACGCTGAGACAGTCGCGGACGCGTTCGACATTGCCGAACAGCTTGCGCGGGAAATTGTATATATCAACGACGAGCACGGAAGCTACGACGAAACACCACAGGAACGCTGGCAAAGAGTTCGGACATGGGCAATGGCAAATATTCGACCTGTTCCGATTGAGGAGTAGCGATGGCTGATGAAGTTGATTTGGACGCACTGCGGCCTGTGAGCATTGCTGAAATTGCCGCTCGGCCCAATGGCGGAGGCGTTAGTGGTAAAGCACCAAATCTGTTTGAGAATTGGTGGAATAAAAACCAGCAGCATTTTAAGAACGGTTGTCCTCGCAAAGAAATCGCACAAGCAGCATGGTATGCCTGTGCGGAATCGCTGGGAGTTTACGACGACTGATTAAACTGGAGCGTCTCGACGCTCAACACGTCTTGATGAAGATCGTGCGTCAGCCGCGGGAGGGGAAGTGATGCCGATAGCAGAGGAACAGATAGCACCGCATCCGTTTAACCCGCAGCCGTCTGGTATTTGTGAGTGCGGAGAGTCAAAGGTTGACGCGCCGGTTCATCAGCCGCCACTACCGAAGCTGATTACTTGTAGCAACGGTCACGTACTTCAGTTAACTGACGCTTATCGCTTCGTACTTTGTCCATGGTGTCATGGGTATTTGCGGGTTGAGTGGTAGCGGTTTAAGGGGTTTGGGTGGCTTACTCCGGCACGGGAGAACAGGCCTGAGGGAAGGACGGTCGTAACGTGTCGAATCCGTTCCCCAAGGGATGCCACCCAAGCGTTGAGATCGTGCGCGGTCATTTGAGGGCGGTTTTTGAGCGCGACCCCGTTGCTTGTTTTGATTGGGCAACATTCGCGTCCGGAGGGGTGAACAGCTCACTGGCCGAGCGACCTGGAGCCGCGCACGTAACAATAGGAGAAGAGAGATGGCGACATTTACACCAATCGATTTAACAGCTGCGGAAATTTATGAACTTATTAAATTCTACCAACGCGGTAAGTCGGAAGCCTTGGCTATGTTTGGCCCAGCCGCGCCCGGCGCTGAATATGCTCAGCGCCGCATCGACTACTTCCAACGGAAACTATCCGAGAATTTTGGAGAGGAATAAATCCATGAGCGATATTGAAGAAAGGGTAGTCCAGTTGACTGCCGCGCTAAATTTATCTCAACGAAACACTGACTACGTTCGGCAGCTTCTAAACGTAAGAACGGCCTTCTGGGAGAGCGCGGAAAAAGAGTGTGAGGATTTTATGGAGGCCCTTCTCAATATTTCGGAAAGAGAGATAGCCGACGGTTCGCCTTGTTGGTGCATGGAAGAAACGCGTAGAAGCGTCCACGCTGATTACTGCGAAAGGGCTAGGACGCTAGTGTTTGCAAGAAGGGCAGAGAGGAAAGGAAACGAGAATGGAGACTGACGCAAAGGTAATCGAAGAGCGAGAACGACCTCCCTTATGCGGACTACATAAGAGCTTGGAGCAACGGGGATGGCTTGTAGTTGAAGTCAGCGCTAATAACTGTATTGCTTGTGCCTTGAACGAGCGTAAGGAGCTTTTAGATTTGCTCGCGCCTGTTGCGAACCCTGATGGATCTGAGGATTCGGTTGCCGTACTCACACGTCTGCGCGAAGAGAAACAGTCATGGCGATGCTTTCATTGTAAGGAAGTGTTCACGACGGAAGTGTTCACGACTGAAGAATCCGCTGCTGAACACTTTGGGAATGGTGATTATGAAGATGAACCACCGCTTTGCATCGAAGCCGCAACCGCTGAAAAGCGAGAGCTGGTTAAGCAGAACCGTAAATTCTGGCTGCGCATTCAGGAAGCGGACTCAGAGATTGTCGAACTCGACGGCTACGGCCAACGACTTCGCTTGGATGCGACAACTCCATCAGATACTGACTGGCCCAATTCCTTACATAACGCAGCCTTCATTGCCAAGTGTGAACCCCAAACCATTCTCGCTCTGATTGAGAGAGTGCGAGAGTTGGAGAACGCGCTTCATGCGGACGATATGACCGACGCCGCGAACGAGTTTCTATCGCGGTATAACATCAGCTTGGGCCATCCGTTAATGAGCGAGCTGAACGAGTTCATTCACTGGTACGCAGCCAAATGGGAGAGGTCTGAGGTTCAGTAATGATTACACCACCAACACCAGAAGCTATTGCTGCGATTCGTGAGCGGCAACAACGAAACAAGGACAAGACCGCTTCCTACCATAAGTCCCTATGGGAAGCGTACGCTGACATCGACACCCTCTTAGTCGCACTGGCAGAGCGAGATGCTAAAGTCGCGCAACTGAATCAGGCTTTAGGAAAATGGCAAGCTGATTGGGCCACTACCCACGCTGAACTCACTGAGAGTCAGCGGGAGATTGAGCAGTATCGAATGTCGGCTGAGTTATGTGCCGCAGATGTTGCTTTCTTTGTAGGTGAACCACCCTACTTGGTCCTGCTTTGCAGCGATCAGTTTTATCGTGCAACTGCCGACGCAGAACAGATCCCCAACGAATTGCTTGCGCAGGTCTACGCGATTTATAAAGAGCGCGGCGAGGACGGACTGCTTGAATGGATTGCAAGTCAGCGTGATATGGGACCCTTACCCGAAGTTGAGGAGCGGCTGAGTCGAGCGAAAGAAATCTACAACGAATTGCAAGAGGCTAAGGCTGAACTCGCTCGTCTCCGCGCTCAGCCTTCCCTTGCACAAGTGATTGCTGAGGTAGAGAAGATGCGGGACGAGTTTAAGAGAGAATGCGAAAACGACGATGCGCGGGGCGGACGTCATGTGTATGCCCGTATTAGTGAACAAAGGCTATACGCAGCAGAAATAATTTTGATTCGCATTAAGGCACAGACACGCGATGAGGTGATTGAAGAGTGTGCGCGAGTGGCTGACGATCCCTCATATCTCAACATGGTTGGGGGATCAACCGGAAACGCAATCGGGACAGCGCGAGCTATTGCGGATGGCATTCGCTCTCTCAAGTCCACGGTGGCCCAACAGAAGGAGAAGTGATGAGTGAGTGTCCACTGACAATTCCCACTGTTATATATAACCGCCGCACTTGTTCCAAGTGTGGGGTTGGATTGTCCTATACCGAGTCTGACCCTTGTGAGAAGTGTTCGGCTATCATTGCTGACGCACAGGAAGAACTTGCTCAAGCTATCTACGAACGAGTAGCAGAGATACCCGCCGATTGTAGGGATGGGAACTTGTCTCCAGTAGATATAAACGCTGCCATTCGCTCCGTCTGCGCTGAACGGGGAATTGAGCTACGGGAAAATAAATCTTGACACTTGCTATGATTATGACTACCATGCTGGGCCATGAAGAAATTGACCTGCAAGCGCTGTGGTTATCGCTGGGTATCCAAGGTGCCACGGCCGAAGGAGTGTCCGGACTGTAAAACCCGCCGCTGGAATGCGAAATGAGCAACTACTCCCACAGTTTTCTGGAGCGTTACAAGTCCTGTCCGCTTTCCTGCTACTACCACAACATCCTGAAGTTGCGGAAGCGGGATGAAGGGGCGGAATCGCATCACCTGGCGTATTCACGCGCCTTCCACGAAGCACTACGGCATCTGTATCTCGGTTCCAGCCTCCGCGAAGCGCAGGACGCCTTCCTTGAAAACTATTCGCGACAACTGGACGAGTCCGACCTTGCAAAAACTCGCCAGCACGGCCTGACCTGTCTGGTGGAGTACGCAAAGCGCTGGAGCGAGGAAGATCGCAAGTACCGCATCCTGGAGGTGGAGACACTGGACGCGCAGGAAGACGGCTTCATAGTGAAGTTGGATCTGGTACTTCAGAGTATCGACACGGAGCAGATTTTCCCGGTGGATCACAAAGTCACCGGCGCTTATCTCAACTACGACTGGTGGGCGCGCTTTGAGCCCAACTCCCAGATCGTGGAGTACGTGCGCTACACAAAAGAGAAGTACGGCTACTGTGACGGCTTTATCGTTAACGCTATTGGCATCCGCTACCGTCAGAAGGCCTACAAAGGCGAGCCTGCCGGAGTCTGGTTCGCTTTTGAACGACAGGTGTTCAACGTCAACCAGCGCCAGATGGAAGTGGACATCGCCTCGCGTAACTACTGGATTGACCGGGTCGAGGAATCCAAGCTCAGCAACCACTGGGGTATGAACACTTCTCAGTGCAAGTTCTGCTCTTATCGCGATCTCTGCAAGGCGGGCTGGTTCTACCCGGAAGACGAAGAGCTCATCGACATCAACTATCGTCGCATCTGCGGACGCTGGTTTGGAGAGCCCCTGCAGCCCTGTCAATTAGACCGAGAACATGAGGGTGAACATAGCGTAAACTACGAGTTAGAATCTTTTCCAATTGAAGTGGAAGTCTGACTGCCGATAGCATTTGCTGCGGCTAAAGGAGAACCAATGCCAGACCGTAACGCCTTTCTGGAGCGACGCCCCGCTCTTACCCTTAACTTAAGTGGATTTTTCGGTACCGGCAAAACCCTGCAGGCGCTCTCTTTCCCGAAGTGCTACGTCATCAGCTGTGATCCGGCCGGCTTGGAAACAGTACGGCAACCTGCCAACGCGCGCTATCTCGCCAACCTCGTCTGGTATGAGGAGCTCCACAACCACGCCAAAGAGGAACTGAGGGAGCTCTTCCGCGAAAGCGCAGATGAGAACTCGCGTGGCAGTGTCTACGGCTGTATTGCCCATGCGAAGTCTCTGAAGGAAGAGGTGGAGACACTGGTGGTGGACGGCTTTACTTATCTGGTGGATATGAAGTGGCGTCAGATTAATGAATACGAAGTAACTAAATCCTTTAACTCCGGTAACGTCGACGCACAGGCCATGTACCGCAATCTTGGACTCTACCTGCACCGCTTTGTCGCTTCTGACTTGATGACGATAGCAACCCGCAATAGTCTTAATGTGGTTCTAACTACGCACCTGAAACGCGAATCCGAGGAGCAGGTTCACGGTAACGCCAGTATCAAGAACCGCGCCAAGAAAGTGATGACCAACAGTGACCTGGCCCCGATGATTGAAGGCGGCTTTCGCAACAAGCTCAGCGGACTGGTTGGTGGTGACCTTTACCTGGAGAAGACGCTGAAGGACGGCAAGGTGGCCTACGACGCTCTCTGCGACATGACCCGAGGCTACGGCGGGGTGGTGAACGCAAAGAACCGCTACGGCCTGCCTGCCAGGCTGCCATTGACCGACAAGTCCCTCTACGAAGCAATCTGTGAAGCACTGAAGATCAAGGCGGGGAAAAGCGATGCTCATCGAGTGAGCGCGTAACTAAAACTAACCTTAAAGGAGAATTCTTATGTCAGCAGCAGAAGAAGGACTGGACTATGACGGTGGCTTCGATGTCACCGAAGAGGTGGAGCTGGACGATCTTTCCACCCAGACAGGCAACGACGTCATTGAGCCCGCACGCAAGGTGCTCTTTGAAATCCGCAAGGCGTCCGTGCGTGACTACGTCGCTCGGGATGAATCCGCCTGGCGCAAAAAATACCTCGCGCTGGATCTGGCAGTGGGTAGTGAAGGAATAGACGGTGCAGGGAAGTATGCCAACAAACATTTCTTTCAGGACTTGCTCCTGATGGCGAACATCAAAGAGTTCCCGGAACTGGACACCGACAACTATCGCACCAAGGCCCGCTTCGATACGAAGGTGTTCCTGAAAGCACTCGGTTACGATCCGGCCAAGCCGCCAAGGATCAATGACGACTTCCTGGTGGAAATCAGCGGCCGTCAGGTCATCGCCGACATCACCAAGCGCAGTATCGACGTACAACAGGACGGCAAATGGATGAAGACCGGGGACTTCAAGAACGAAATAAAGAATTTCAAATCAGCGGAGACTGAATAACGGGGGCCGGAGGGGCAGGTGAATGGCGCTGAATGGCGGTTTATCATACGACTGGCTTGCCCCTCCGTGAA
>AP72_2010_repI_A100DRAFT_1000210_pt1 | contig 10758 bp, 8 predicted proteins | sample AmaPasrepliIA100_FD_9193 | JGI IMG/M metagenome (IMG submission 9193)
GGCAGCCGATCCTCTAACCGGCGACGTGAGCATCGCGGCCCAGATCGCCGCCCAGACGCTCGGTCCAGAGTTCAAGCAATGGTTGAATGATCCGCAGAAACTGCTGCAGCTGATTGCTGCGGCCGAAGGTGCGAGTTCGGGCGGTGGCAAGGGAATTGGCGACGGCACTCCGATGGTCCCCTTGGGAAGTGTCCCGAACATTCCCTTTGGAAAAGGCACAGGCGGCGGACATGGAGCGCCGGGGTCGGGAGGTAGCGGGACCGGATCCGGCAGTGGCACCGGTACGGGTGTAGCACCTGCCTGGAGCGGCGGCATGGTGCCCCTGCAGGAGCAGGAGGTTATTCAGGCGATTCGCCTGCTTACTCGTTTCGGACAGGTCCAGCAGGATCCAAGCATCAAAGAAGAGGATCTACAGAAAGAGCTTTCCGAAACCGACCCCAACACAAGATTGAGTCTGCAGCAATTACTGGGCAGCCTGGCATCGCGCGCGACTTCCGCGGAAGAAGAGGACACGCCGCTGCTCATGAAGGCTGCCGAGCATATGGCTATCCGCTTCGCTCTTGAGCGCTATCAGAAGGGCGAAGTGAAGGTCAACGCCGTCCACCAGATGATGGAGCACATGAGCCGGCAGATGGACTCGCTGCGCCAGATTCTGAAGCTGCAAGAGGAAAAGATGAGCAAGGCCGGGATTCTGGTTGAATCCCACGCCGACATCCTCGACCGCATGTTCTGGGCGGAAGTTCCCGAAGCCGGCAAGAAGAGCGTCTTGCTATCGCACGAGGCTCCGTGCGTTCCACCGCGCAACTTGCGGCAATTTGTTGAACTACTCCTTGAACGCGACGACAAGCAACTGGCTTCCGACATTCTGAACAACTACTCCAATTGCCTCGCCGCCAAAGATCTTGAACCACGCCGTCGTACGGCCATCGGATTGAGCCAGATCGCCGATCTCTACTCGCGACTGGGCGGACAGCCCATGGCCCAGGCTGTGCGCAAGCTGAGCGAACAGATCATCGCCGAGAAAGACTCGGAAATGCAGAGCCTGCTCAGCGCGGCTTTTGTGCGCCTGAGCCAGGAATCCAGCGCAGCCAAGAACTACGCCGCCATCAACGAGGTGTGCGCAGGCATGGAACTCATCAGCGTCGAGCGCCCTGTGCTGATGAGCGACCTCCGACCCCGCGTAGGCGTTGAAAACCGGTTGCCCGAATTCATTGAAGAAGCCATTCACGTGGAACAGGTGCCTGCCGAGCTTCTAGCCGTATTGCGGCGTACAAGCCAGGCCGGCGCAGAGCATCTTGCCGATCGCTTCTTCCGCTGCATGCGTCGTGACGAGTGCGATCACATGATCGAACTGGTCAAGAATCTCGGTTCGCCTGTCCTTTTGCAGTTGCGCGAAATCCTGCGCACCGGCCAACCGCGTCAAGCCGCAGGTGGAGTCGGACTGATCAGCCGCCTCGATGTCGGAACGTTGCTTGAACTGCTGCCCGTTCGTCTTCCTGAATGGAATCGCTTCTACCACGACATTGTGGTGCGTCAGATCGCCTACGGGGCTGCACCCGACCGGGGCCGCACGCTGCTGGAACTCGCCGAAGTTCTCGACCCCATTGTTCTGCCCGAGGCCGTGGACGAAATTGGCATGAGCGGCGATTTGAGCGCCGTTCCGCCTCTCATCGCCATGGCGAAGCCTGGTGACGCCGCATCCCGGTCTCCCTATGTCCAGCTGAAGGCGATCGAGTCGCTGGGCCGGTTGAAAGACGCGGAGTCGGTCGCCGTATTGAGAGACATTGTCGAGGCGAAGAAGACGTTTGGATGGGTCTATCACCGCGAATTGAGAATTGCCGCCGCGCAGGCATTGTCAAAAACCGATCCACGCTACAGCACGCAGGTGATGTCCGACAGCGGACTCGAACCCGCCGAACTCGCGATCGCTCCTCTCGACATGGCTCCGGCCTGCCCCTGGGTTCGCCAGCGACGTTATGAGCGCTTGGTTCTCGCAAAGACCTTCATGGGCACGATCGGAAGCTCATGGGGTAAATCCAAGATCATGATTCGCGAGTTAAGCCTTGGCGGAGGTATGGGAACGAAGGAAGACAATCTCCGCATCGGCAGCGAAGCTGATCTCGAGATCTCTCTAGGTATGCGCTCGAAAGTCCGCGCCCACGTCCTTTTGCGCCGCGCGCGTGTGAACGAAGTCGGATTCGAAATCGTCAACACCGACCTGGAGAGCCGCTACAAACTCCGTCGCCTCCTGGTCGAAGCCCTGAATAACGGTCCCAAAACCAAAGGCACAGAGTGGAGCGGCGATCGAAAACTGTAAACGCCGCTGAAGTTATCAGGATGTCTCGCGAACTCGATCAAAAAGCCTCTGCAAGAGCAGAGGCTTTTAGCTTTGAAAACTTTGAAACTTTGCTCCTACTTCACCTTCAAGAAAATAATCGCCAGGGTATACAGCGCCAGCGACTCGATCAGCACCAGGCCCAGAATCAGCGCGAACTGAATTCCAGGACGGGCAGCAGGATTGCGGGCCAGCGACTCAGTCGCGGCAGCCACAGCTTTGCCTTGGGCGAGTCCGCACACGGCGGACGCAATCGCCATCGAGAATCCTGCGGTGATGGCGACCCAGGCTGCATCGCTGGTGCCTCCGCCCTGCGCGAAGGCAGGCACGGCGAAGCACAGCGCCGACAGGATCATGAAGAAACGGCTCAATAGACGCATGGGTGTTGCTCCTTGATGAATTGCCGTCAGGAGGTGGTTGACGCCATACCGTGCAGACGCCCTCACACTGACTGCGTGGCCAGTGGCCAGTTGTCAATGGTCAGCAAAACGAACTGACCACTGGCACCTAATCGCTGCCATTCCAAGTCCTAGTCCCTGATCCCTGTTTCTAGTGCTCCTCCGCCACCGCCCCCGACACATAAATAATCGACAGCAGCATGAATACATAAGCCTGCAGCACCGCGACCACGATATGCAGCGAGAGGAAAATAATTGGAACTCCAATCGGGATCATCGAAAAGAACACCAGCGTGACCAAATCTCCAGCAAAGATGTTGGCCCAGAGACGAACTGTCAGTGACAGTAACCGTGCTGTGTGGCTGATCAACTCGATCGGCAGCATCAAGATGGCGAGTGCCGGGATCGGTCCCAAAAAATGCTTCAGATATCCGATTCCCGCGTGCTTGAAGCCTTGGGCGTGGTAGTACAAAAAGGAACAAATCGCGCAGCCGAGCGGCACGTAAGCGACCCCGGTCGGCGACTCGAAACCGGGAATCAGCCCGATCATGTTACACACCAGGATGAACAGAAAGACAATCGCAAAAAACGGCGTGTACTGCTCGCTGTGATGTCCGATAATTTCGTGGCTCTGTCCCAGCACGAATCCTTCAACGCCCTCGAAAGCATGTTGCAGCGCTCCCGGGGACTCCACTGAAAGACGCGATCGCACCAGCAGAAACACGATCACAAGAAAGCCGAATACCAGCAATTCCATGGCAAAAGAATTGGATATGGGTGCAGTGGGATGCTTGGGCGAGATTCCCAGCAAGTGGAGGAAGGCGGTAACCGGCCCCGCAAGTAACCGATTCAGGATTTCGGTGAACCAAAGTTGTTCAGGCATGTAAGCGTCTATTCTGGGTGCCCACTTCTGGCCGGGTTGGCCAGAAGCAGGGCTTTTCAAAGGCCCTCAATCTCCTAACCGCCGCCCCGAATCGCCGCGTATACCTCATACCCGGCTTCGCAGACGATCGCCCCCACGGGCAGGAACAGGCCCGCGAACAAACCTTTAAGGCTCGCGGGGAAACTGGTTAATATAGCATACGCAGCGAGCCCTAACAACGCGTAGCGCAGCAGGAAGCGCGCCACGATCCCCTTTCCCGACAATGCTTTTCCGGTATTCGTCACGCGGTCTGCAAGCCCGGAAACCCCGCTTTTCAGCCACTGAAAATTGAGGTAAGCAATCACGCACCCCAGCAAGAATCCGAGCGCCGTTTGCCACCCGAACGCCGCCCACGCGACCACGCAGAGAACCGGCCCCAACACGAGCATGAAATTTCGAATGCGCGACAGTGCCGATTGGTAAAAAGCGCCTGAGTCCTTAGTGTCACCATCTGCCGAGTTGGGAGGAGCATCGGGCATACGGAAGATTAAGCGTAACGCGATGGTCGCTGTTGTCCGAAAGCGAAATGGAATCTGGACCTTGGAGCCGCGAAGCGGCGGAAGAATGCAGCCCACGGCGACAGCCGTAGGGCGTTCAACAGAACACGAACGAGCTCCGAAAGGGGCGAAAGAACCGCCACGACACAAACGGGTACGCAGGGCGCGCATTTCGATCCAGACGCTACCATCCTACTTCGTGTCCTTCGAAACCGTCCGGATCAACTCGATCAGCCCACCCACGCTTCCGAGGATCAGTCCCACAACAGCGAACCACGAAGTATGCAGCCACCGATCCATCACAGCGCCCAGAAGATATCCCGCCACCGTCCCCGCCGGCAGCATAAACGCAATCTGGCTATACCGCCCAAACTGCACCCACGGGCTCTTCTTGCGCTCGGGATCTTCAGGAACAGGAGTCATAGCTGAAAGAAAGTATAGAGGCAAGAACGGTTGTAGAGAGCACGACTCATGTGGAGACAGCCGCCTTCGCCTGTCAGGCGAGGGCGAAGCCGGACCGCCCAGACACACCCCACCTACCGCATCAACGACGCCACATTCGCCTGCTGGGCAATTCCCAGCGCCCAGTTCACCATCTCGATGAACCGGTTCGGCATGATTCCAATATAGAGCGTAGCAATTCCCGACACCGCCAGCGCAATTCGCATCGCAAAGCTGACGGGCAACTTCTCTTCGCCCTTTTCCGGCTGCCGCATGAACATCGCATTGGCGATCTTCAGGTAGTAGTAAAGCCCGAAAACCGAATAGAGAACGCCGAGAGCGGCCAGCCCATAGTGCTTCGTCTCGATCAGGCTCAGGAAGATAAAGTACTTGCCCCAGAATCCAGCCAGCGGCGGAATCCCGGCCAGCGACAGCATGAACACGAGCATCAGCACGGCTTCCACCGGCGCCCGCGAATAAAGCCCATTCAGATCATCAAGATCATCCCCGGCAATATTGCGATGCCGCAAAGAAGTGATTACTGCAAATGCCCCCAGATTCATGAACGTGTAGACGAGAAGGTAAATCAGAATGCCTTTTAGCCCATTGGCGTCCAATGCGGTTTCATTGCCGGCCACCAACCCAAGCAGCATGTATCCGACGTGAGCAATCGAGGAGTAGGCCAACAGTCGCTTTGTATTGGTTTGAGTGAGCGCGGCTAGGTTGCCGCCGGTCATGGTCGCGATCGAAACGAACACCAGGATGGGCAGCCACACCGAACGCATTGCGATGAGTCCACAAGGATGGAAAGGGGTGCCTAGCAGGATGCGCAGCATCATCGCCCAGCCCGCGGCTTTCACCGCTACGGACATAAAGCCGGTAATGCTGGTCGGAGCTCCTTCATACGCGTCCGGTGCCCACTGGTGGAAGGGAATCGCCGCAATCTTGAACAGCAACCCCGTTAGCGTCGTCACCAACGCAATAATCGCGATCGGCCGGTACTGCGGATCGAAGGCCCGGTGCAGCAACTGCTGGTGCATCGCATACAGATTGGTAGTGCCGGTCAGTCCATACAAAAGTGAAAGACCATAAGCGAAGATTCCGGACGAAAACGCTCCCAGCAGCAGATACTTCAGGGCAGCTTCGTTCGAACGTCGGTTGCGCCGCAGGAACCCCACCAGCACGTATGTGGAGATCGCCATCAGTTCCAGTCCGATGAAGACAAGAACGATGTCGAATCCTGCAGCCATGCACATCATGCCGGCCACGGACAGTAACATTAGCGCGTAGTATTCGCCGTGGTTCTCGTTCTCGGTTTCGAGATACCTCACCGACATCAGTATCGCGATCGCCGTACCTGCCAGAAACAAGTAAAAGAAGTAAATCGCGAACCGATCCACCACCATGGTGTTCAGCATCCCGACCACGCCTGGAGTGTGCGTCTGGTCAAGCCAGCGTTGGTTCAGCCAAACTCCAATGCCCGAACAGATCACGCCGACCAGCGCAACCATGGCATTCATCCACTTCTTTTCTTGGGGAAGCAGAAAATCGAACAGCAGAATGCCCAGCGCAAACAGCGTGAGCTGGATGACGGGAAGCGCCAGCCGATAGTCGACGGAACTGAGACCCACTAGTTCTTCCCCTTTGCCGGAACCGCAGCGAGTGCGTCGCTAGATGCTGGTGTAGGGGCGGACGCCATGGTCCGCCCCGCGAGCGGAGCGAGCGTGTCAGGCGTTGGACCCTTTGCAGCACTCTCGGAGGCCACTTCAGCCTGCGCGGTGGGTGCTGCTGTCTGAGCCGCAGTTGTCCCGGCGGGCGTCGCGCCATTCACCGTCGCCACCAGATGATTCACCGGTTGCTCAAGAATCTGGAAGAAGGGCTTCGGAGCCAATCCAATCCAGAACGCCATGATCAGCAGCGGGACGAATGTAGCGACCTCGCGCGGAGTCAGATCGTGCAGCTTCTCGTTCTTTGGATTGGTTATGGTCCCAAAGAACACCCGTTGATACAGCCACAACAGATAGGCTGCAGCCAGCACCACTCCCGGCACAGCCCAAGCCGTCCAGAACCATCCCGGATGCCCGGCGATCTCTTTCGTCAGGAACGTTCCGCCGAGAATCGTGAACTCGCCCACGAACCCGTTCAGCAGTGGCAATCCCATCGACGACAAGAACATGATCATCGTGATGGTCGCGTACACCGGCATCACATTCGAGATGCCGCCGTACTCCGCGATCTCACGTGTGTGCCGCCGCTCGTACAAAATGCCCACGATCAAGAACAGCGCACCGGTAGAAATCCCGTGATTGATCTGCTGCAACACCGACCCGCTCAGTCCAAGAGGCGACAGCGCGAAGATTCCTAACGTGCAGAAGCCCAGGTGGCTCACCGATGAATAGGCCACCAGTTTCTTCATGTCCTTCTGCATCAGCGAAACCAGCGCGCCATAGACAATCGCGATGACCGAAAGCACCATCACCCAAAAACGCACGTGAATATGCGGATCCGTCAGCACATTGGGGAAGAAGGGAAGCGAGAAGCGGATGAATCCGTAAGTCCCCATCTTCAGCAGAACGCCTGCCAGGATCACCGATCCAGCTGTAGGAGCTTCCACGTGCGCATCCGGCAGCCACGTGTGGAACGGGAACATCGGCACCTTGATCGCGAACGCGAAGAAGAAGCTGAGGAACAGCAAGGTAGCGGCCGCTGGACCATAGTCGTTATAAATCTGCGGCGCCGTTGTATAGAGTGCCGGAATACTGAATGTGTATGCGTGATCAACTGACGCGGTGTGGTGGTGGAAGTAGAGGAACAGAATCCCCAACAGCATCAACACCGACCCGGCCAGCGTGTACAGGAAGAATTTGATCGCAGCGTACAGTTTCCGAGGCCCACCCCAGATCCCGATCAGCAGATACATCGGTACCAGCATCGCTTCCCAGAACACAAAGAAGAGGAAGAAATCCAGCGCCATGAAGACGCCGAGCATGCCCGTCTGCAAAATCAGGAACCAGACGTAGTATTCCTTCACGCGGTTCTCAATCGCAGTCCACGACGACAGGATCGAGATCCATCCCAGCAGCGTGGTCAGCATGATGAGCAGGAACGAAATGCCATCAATGCCCAGCACATAGCCCGCGCCGATCGATGGGATCCAGTTGTTGGCCGTGCCCTCAATGAACTTGAAAGGAGCCGGATCGCCGTTCGTGACCTTTTCCCAGAACATCGGCACCAGCGGCAGCGAGATCAGGAACCCTGCGAGCGCGAAGATGTTCGCGATCCACCGGATCGCATCCTGGTTCTCCTTCGGCACAAACAGGAGCAGGATCGCGCCCACCAGCGGCGTGAAAAGAATGATGGAGAGAATGTGAGATTCCATTGTTTTGAACTCTCAGCTACGAGCATCGAGCTTCGAGCTTAACCGGTCTCGCTTGCTGGCAACTCGAAGCTCATAGCTCGAAGCGCTCAGTGATACACGTAATAAAACACAAACCCAACCAGTCCCGCGGTCATGACCAGCGCGTACCACTGCACTAGTCCCCACTCCAGCAAACGCGCCGGATAACTTAACGCGCGTGCCAGGATCGCAGGCCCGTTGACTCCAATGCCATCAATAATCCACTTGTCCCACCAACTCGAAAGCGAAGCGATCGCGCGCGTTAGCCATCCGCTGGCATTTACCGCACCGTCAACGATGTTGGCGTCGAACCACGAACAGGCCTCACCAAGACCCATCGCCCCCAGCCGCGCGTTGCCCAACTTGCGTCGGCCGGTGAAGACGTAGTCGTAGCCCTCGTCGACGTAATATTTGTTCAGCAGCGTGTTGTACACAGGCGGAGCCCAAGCGTTAATCGGTTCGGTATAGCCCTTATCAGCATCGCCATAGGAGCGTCCAGCCATCCACCAACCGAAGCCCGCCGCTCCCACCGACAAGATCATCAGCAGATACTCTGTGCCGCTGGTCTTTTCTTCTTCCTTTTCGCCAGCGGCAAGCTGCCCGGGTTCTTCCTTCGCCATCACCGGAGCTTCCTTTGCAAATACCGGTTCAAGATAAGCTTCAAACCGATTCGTCTGGCCATGGATTCCGACCAGCCGAGCCAGGCTCTGCGGGAAGCCAAGGAATCCAGCAAAGACAGACATCACAGCCAGCACCACAAGTGGCCCCGTCATCGAAGCGGGGGACTCGTGCACGTGATGCTCCACCTCGTGGCTCATGCGCGGCTTACTGTAAAACGTCAGGAAGATCAGCCGAAACATGTAGAACGCAGTCATCAAAGCCGTCGCGTATCCAATGATCCACAACAAGTGATAAGCCACGCCCTCGCTGGTCCATGCTTGCCACAGAATCTCGTCCTTCGAGAAGAATCCGGCGAACGGAGGAATCCCCGCGATCGCCAGCGTAGCGATAAACATCGTCCGGTAGGTAGTGGGAATGCGGTGAGCCAGATCCCCCATGTTCCGCATGTCCTGTTCACCCGACATGGCGTGGATCACCGATCCTGCGCCAAGGAAGAGCAGCGCCTTGAAGAACGCATGCGTGAATACATGGAACACGCCTGCAGCAAAAGCGCCCACGCCCAACGCCAGGAACATGTATCCCAATTGCGAGACGGTGGAATACGCCAGCACCCGCTTGATGTCGTTCTGCACCAATCCGATCGAGGCGGCAAAAATCGCTGTGAGCGCACCGATGATAGCGACAGTCTTCATTGATGTCGGCGCGAGCACAAACAGCGCATTCGATCGCGCCACCATGTAAACGCCCGCCGTAACCATGGTCGCGGCATGAATCAGTGCGCTGACCGGTGTCGGACCCTCCATCGCGTCCGGCAACCAAACATAAAGAGGAAGCTGCGCCGACTTCCCGCAGGCGCCCACAAAGAGCAGCAGCGTCGCCGCAGTGATGATCGGATCGCCAATCTGAAAGCGTCCGCTATGTGCCGCAAGGTTCACATCCACATACCGCAGCGAACCCATATACCACGCGATAAAGAACATCCCCATGATGAACCCGGCATCGCCGATCCGGTTCACGATGAATGCCTTATTCGCCGCGTCGCTTGCCGACTTCCGATGAAAATAAAATCCGATGAGCAGATACGAACACAGCCCCACGCCTTCCCACCCCACGAACATCAGCACATAGTTATTCGCAAGAATCAGCGTGAGCATCGAGAACATGAAGAGGTTGAGGTATCCGAAGAACCGGTAATATCCGCCCTCATGCGCCATGTACCCGGTGGAATAAATGTGGATGAGCATCCCGACCCCAGTTACAAACAGCAGCCAGATTCCGGAAAGCGGATCGAGCAGATAGCCGGCATCGATTGCGAAGTCAGCTGCTGAACCGTCTTGCTTCAGAAAATTCAGATGCCCTGTGCCGCTACCGAGCCAGGTATAAACAACCTTTTGAAAAGGCTGATGGAATTGTTCAGGAGCCGGATTCGATGACCAGACGTTGTATTGCAGGACAGCGCCGCACGCGAAGAGAAACGCCAACACCACCACGCCGACGCAAACCACGTTGACCGTCTGCTTGGTCAACTTGCGCCCCAAAAAGAACATGATCGCCGCGCCCAGCGCCGGGAACAGCGGGATGAGATAAATGTGATCGAGAAATAACAAGTTGAGCTTCTAGCTCCTGGCTTCTAGCTCCTAGCTAAAATCGTTGGCCGTCAGAGCTTTGCCTAGAAGCTAGCGGCTAGAAGCTAGAAGCTGCTTTCTTACCACTTCAACAAATTCACTTCATCCACATTGACCGTCTCCTTATTCCTGAAGAAGGCGATCAGAATGCCCAGACCGACCGCGGCCTCAGCCGCAGCGTCAGTAATAATGAATATCGCAAACACCTGCCCATGCAGCGCGAGAGATCCGTGAATACTCTGCCAATACCGCGAGAACGCCACCAGATTTAGGTTCACGGCATTCAAGATCAATTCGATCGACATCAAAACGATGACGACATTCCGCCGAGTCAGCACTCCAATAACGCCCAAAAGAAACAGCGCCGCACCGAGTACTAGATAGTGCAGAGTCGAGATGTCCCACATTGCATTCATAAGAGCTACGAGCTTTGAGCTGCGAGCTTTTAAAGCTTCCGTGCCGACTGTTTCGGCTCGAAGCTCACAGCTCGAAGCTCGCCGCTAAATTCTTTTCTTCGCCATG
>AP72_2010_repI_A100DRAFT_1000212_pt1 | contig 10744 bp, 7 predicted proteins | sample AmaPasrepliIA100_FD_9193 | JGI IMG/M metagenome (IMG submission 9193)
AACCCGCCCCAACGCTTCCCTCTCTCGCGCAATTACGAATTTCTGATCGTCCAGCGAATAGTGATGTCCCTTCACCACCAACGCCGCCACGTCCTTTTCCTCAAGAAAGAACTCGTCGAACCATGCGATCTGCGAGAGGACTTGCAGATCGGTAAAATCCTGGGCCTGGAAATAGCGCTCGGCCTTGTCCGGTTGATCTCCATGCTCGCGGAACCGCTCCCACAGCTCCCGGTAACGGGGATAGCGTCCGATCACATTCTGGGGATTTGCCTGAAAGAGATACTGCAGCGCAAACCGCCGCTCCTCAAGCGTAAGATCCTTCGCCGGCTTAGAAGCCACTCTCAGAAAAGGATCCTCCGCCGTACCCGCAACATAGTCCTGGATTTGCACCATCAGCGATGGCACCAGGTTGAAATTCTGGTGAACGTTCGGGAATTCATCCAGCAACTTCACCATGCCGTAGTAATCCTTGAGCGCGTGCAGCCGCACCCACGGCAACCGGTATTCACCCGTAACCAGATCTTTGTAGAAAGGCTGGTGCTGATGCCAAAGAAGAATGACGCGCAAGGCGGGCATGGCTGGATCAGTCAGTCTAGCACGCAGATTCTCTCGCCACGGGATCGGACGTTTTCTCAGGTGTTGCCTTCATAGCAACTTACGGAGTGTTTCGGTACACTTACACACCGGATGAGTCCTGAAGTCACAATCGCTGCCCCACAACTGCTGACCGACAACGATCTCTATCTCTTCAATGAGGGCAGCCACTACCGTCTTTACGACAAAATGGGCGCCCATTTGTCCAGCCACGATGGCCAATCAGGAGCCATCTTCAGTGTGTGGGCGCCGAACGCGCGATCAGTATCAGTTGTCGGCAGTTTCAACGGCTGGGACCCCAAGAGTCACAAACTGAATTCGCGCGGGTCCTCCGGCATCTGGGAAGGTTTTATTCCCGCCGCCAGTCAGGGCGCACTCTACAAATTCCACATCGAATCGAATCGGCACGGATACCGAGTNGATAAAGCCGATCCGATCGGCCTGCTGCACGAAAAACCTCCACGCACCGCGTCTGTGGTTTGGGATCTCAATTATCAGTGGAGCGATCACGACTGGATGCAGAAACGCGCCGAGCGCAACTCGCTGCGCGCGCCTCACTCGGTCTATGAAGTCCATCTCGGTTCCTGGATGCGCGTGCCGGAAGAGCACAACCGCCCGCTCACGTATCGCGAGACTGCGCCACGCCTCGCCCAATACGTCGGCCAGATGGGCTTCACACACGTCGAATTCCTGCCCGTCATGGAGCATCCCTTTTACGGTTCCTGGGGATACCAGACCACCGGCTACTTCGCTCCGACTTCTCGCTACGGCACGCCGCAGGATTTCATGTACCTGGTCGACTATCTGCACCAGCACGGAATTGGTGTGATTCTCGATTGGGTTCCGTCGCACTTTCCTTCCGATGGACACGGCCTCGCCTACTTCGACGGCACGCACCTGTACGAGCACGCCGATTCCCGCCAGGGATTCCATCCCGACTGGAAAACGCACATCTTCAACTACGGGCGCCCGGAAGTTCGTAGTTTCCTGATGTCGAGCGCCATGTTTTGGCTCGACAAGTACCACATCGACGGCCTGCGCGTGGACGCTGTCGCCTCCATGCTGTACCTGGACTATTCTCGCAAGCACGGCGAGTGGATTCCGAACAAATTCGGAGGCCGCGAGAATCTCGAAGCCATCGACTTCCTCCGCCGCTTCAATCAGGAAGCCTTTAAAGAGCATCCCGAAATCCAGACCACCGCTGAAGAATCGACTTCATGGCCCATGGTCTCGAAGCCTGTCTATTTAGGCGGACTCGGCTTCGGCATGAAATGGGATATGGGCTGGATGCATGACACGCTGCGCTATTTCGCGAACGATCCTATCCATCGCAAGTATCACCAGAACGACCTCACCTTCCGGATGCTTTACTCATTTCACGAGAACTTCGTTCTACCGCTTTCGCACGATGAAGTCGTCCACGGCAAAGGCTCGCTCGTCGGCAAAATGCCGGGCGACGAATGGCAGAAATTCGCCAACCTCCGTCTGCTGTTCGCGTACATGTACGCGCAACCCGGGAAGAAACTTTTATTCATGGGCGGAGAGTTCGGCCAGGTACGCGAATGGGCCCACGACACCAGCCTCGAATGGCACGTGCTCCAGTATCAAGTCCATCGCGGTGTGCAAGCGTGGATGGAACAGTTGAATCGGTTCTATCGCAGCGAGCCTGCCATGCACGTACTCGATAACCAGGCAGCCGGTTTTGAATGGGTGGATTGCAATGACGCAGCCATGAGTACGGTTTCCCTTCTGCGTAAGAGCGAGAATCCACAGGACACGATTCTGATAGCGTGCAACTTCACACCGATACCGCGCGTAGGTTATCGCGTAGGTGTCCCCCACGGCGGCTATTGGCGCGAGATGCTGAACAGCGATGCCCGCGAATACGCCGGCAGCGGTATGGGGAACCTAGGCGGCATACAGGCCGAAGAGATTCCCACCCACGGCCGCCCCTTCTCGCTCAAGCTAACATTGCCGCCGCTGGCGGCGTTGTTCCTCAAATCGAGCTAGGGGAGCCTCCTCTCCGCAATGAGCGGCGTTTGCGGTTGTGGAGAGTGCATCCTCGGCGGGGACCCGAAGCAGCCCTAGGTGACCGGAATCACGGTACCACTTACCAAACGGTGTATCGTTGGCTGTTCCTCCAAAAGCAGCCTCGGTTCCGGAACAACGATGTCCCGCCAACGCCAAAAACACCTCTGGCGTGCTCTGGTAATTCAGTGCTTCCTTATGTTCTGTCTGTTTCTGCGTGCTTCTCTGTGGTTGTATAGGCGCGACCAGGTTGCCAGTTCGAGTCGTGACCCCAGCAGGTACGCGAATTCACCCCAAAGAAATTGATTTGACCTTTCTCCAGGCGGGCGCTACTCAACGCGATGAAGTGGCCCATCAATTGGCTGCGATTGATACGTCCTACGACAACCCCCGTCTGTTCTGGGGACGCTGGAGCGAATCCCGCTGGGATACTGGTGGGTTTTGGGATGGCCGTGCGACAACTGTGTCGCCGGGGACGCCGGCCGCTTGTGGCGGATGAAAAATCTGCTCGTAGATTTCGATGAGAACGGCACCCTTTCCAGCAGAGAAGTCATCCCCGATGACAAGTTATGGAAGACGCTGCGTGCGCACATCTCAGGAATTCAGCCACCGACGCTCGATCTTTCCAAGCCAGTGCGAATCGTTCTGACCGGTCCTGACCTGGTTGCAATTCAGATGGATCCCAAGTATATGCAATTCGAGCGGGCCGAGGATAGCGGCAAACCCGTTGTGCAGGTTCCGGTCAGGAATGTGGTGCGCTTCAAACACAACAGCGACGCCGACGGTGCGAATTCTCCATCGATTACCTGTCACACTCTGGAATTATCGGAGAAGACCGTGCTTGGCAAGAAGATCAAATTGTGCTCCGACGCCGCACAAATCGGAATTCTGTTCGAATACTTGCAGCAATCTGCATCACCAACCATGCGGTGGGAGTGAGCCATCTGGAATCTCGAATGATAGTTGCAGTTTCAAGCCGCTAGATTCCAGTCCGCCGCAGGTTCCATGCTATCCTCGCCTGAAGCGCTCTCCCATGCGGATCCTGACCCGCTACATCCTCGCGGAGGTCGTCGCCCACGCCCTGATCGGCGTTGCGATCTTCACGTTCGTCCTCTTCACCCGCGACTTGGGACACATCCTTGAGCTGGTTGTCCGCGCCAGCGCCCCGCTCCCGAGCGTCCTGGAAATTTTCTCCTACACGATCCCGCTCGCCTTCACCTACACGCTTCCTATGAGCGTGCTCGTCGGTATTCTCATCGGCCTGAGCCGCCTTGCCGCCGATAGCGAGATCACTGCGATGCGCGCCAGCGGCATGGGCGTTTGGAGCTTTCTGCGCATCCTCTCGATCTTCGTCCTTGCGTCCTGGCTCTTCGCTCTGGTCAACGGACTATATCTCGCACCCCGATCCCAAGCCGCACTGGGACATCTCGAAGATCGGCTCAAAGGGTCTCAAGTCTCATTCGAAATCCAGCCCCGCGTGTTCTACGAAGGATTCCCCAAGATCGTTCTCTACGTGCAAGACGTGAAGAATGCCCAAGGAGCGGCCATCTGGAAGGGCGTGTTCATGGCTGACCTGACCGATGCCTCCAATCCACGCATCACGCTGGCCAAGGAAGGTATCGTCGTCAGTGAGGGCCCTGATCGCTTACACCTGCATCTGGTTGATGGCTCCGCCCACGAGACCGATGCCAAAGATCCAAACCGCTATCAGATCTCGACCTTCCAGCAAACGGATATCCCGATCGAACTCCCTTCCGCAGAAAACAAACCCGACGACTCTCTCCCCGCCAGCGAGATGGATACCCGACTCCTCCGTGAAAAGGCCAGTGTTTCCGATTCCGTCTCGGCGCGCTGGTACCTAATCGAATTTCACCGCCGCTTCGCCCTTCCGACCGCCTGCCTCGTCCTCGCCTTGGTGGGCATTCCCCTCGGATTGTCATCGAAGAAGAGCGGCAAGTCCGGCGGATTCGTGCTCACGATCCTGCTGGTATTCGCTTACTACGTCGTCTCGTTGCTGGGAGTTTCTCTCGCACGGCAGGGGCGAGTCTCCCCCTGGTTTGGCGCTTGGCTCGCCGATTTCGTATTTCTGGCACTCGGCCTGTTTCTGCTGCTCCGCGCCGAGAAGCGTCCCTTCGAACTGGCCTCATTCCGCCTGGCGAAGAAAAAGGCACAGCTGCTGCAGAACGGTCTAGAACGCCGGGTTCGCGAAAGCGCCTTCGAGCGCGTATCCACCCGGCGCCGTGTCTTCAGCGCCAGGTTTCCGACACTGCTCGACGACTACGTCCTGCGCGATTTCTTCCTATATCTCGGGATGATTCTCTCTGCATTTCTCGTTCTGGTCCTGGTATTCACGCTTTTCGAGCTACTCGGAGACATTCTGCGCAACAAAGTGCCTACCTTGGTTGTGGCTGGGTATCTCTTGAACGTCACGCCGTACCTGCTATACAACGTCGCGCCGCTGGTCATGCTGCTCGCGGTTCTGGTGACGTTCGGATTGATGGAGCGCTCCAACGAAATCACCGCCATCAAGGCGACTGGCACCAGCATTTACCGCATCGTTACTCCTGTGATTGCCGCGGCAGGCGTACTAGCCGTCGCGCTCTTCGTTGCCGATCAACTTTATCTGCCACACACCAACAAGCGACAGGAAGCACTCCACAATCAGATTAAGGGACGTCCACCACAAACGTATCTGCGCCCGGATCGCAAATGGATTTTCGGCCAGCACAACGACATCTACTACTACCAATACTTCGACACTGATAACGATAAGTTCGGAAACGTCAGTGTCTTCCAACTTGACAAGGCCAGCTTCACCATTACGCGTCGTGTCCATGCCGACCGCGCCCAATGGGACGAAAACCTGAAACGATGGGTCTATGCCCAAGGCTGGGAGCGCTCGCTCAACGTCTCGGCAATCGCGAATTATCGTCCTTTCGAAGTCTCGACCTTCCCGGATCTCCCTGAGACGCCAAGCTACTTCAAAAAGGAAGTCAAACAGTACAGCGAGATGAGCTACGGAGAACTGCGTCGCTACATCCGCGATCTGCAGCAAAGCGGCTTCGATGTCGTGCGACTTCGCATGCAATTGCACGAGAAGCTGTCTTATCCGCTGATCACCTTGATCGTCGCCATTCTGGCGATTCCTTTCGCCTTGTCGAGCGGAAAGCGCGGAGCTATCACCGGAATCGCAGTCGGAGTCGGCGTGTCAGTTTTCTATATCGTGGTCACAAGATTTTTCGAAGCGATGGGAAATCAGAGCCTGCTCCCCGCAGCTCTGGCAGCCTGGTCGCCGGACCTGATTTTCGTCCTGGTAGGTGGATACTTAATGCTGAAGGTCCCGACGTAAATCAGGTAGGGGACGTCGGACCCCGGATCTCGGCTAATCCAGCAGGTCTGAAGTCCGCGGTCCGAGGTCCAGCTTTCCGGAAGCCTGAAGCCCGAAGCCGGAAGCCTGAGGTCTGAGGCCCACTACTTCACTGCTACGCCAAACGGAAAATTATCCGTGTCAATCGTAGGCAGCACTGACAATGCCCCGGTCGCCGGAGTCATCGAATACTGCGATACCGTGTGCGAGTTATAGTTCGTGACAAAAATCCAGTTATCGTCCCCTCGCATCACAACCGATTTCGGCTGCACACCGGTAGCCACGGTTGCCGGACTCAAAGCAGTAATACTCCCGGACACGGGACTGATCTTGAATCCGGAAAGCGTGTTCGACGCAGAGCCGACCACAAACACATAGTTTCCAAACGGATCCACGATGATGGGCCCCGCACTGCTCACGCTGCCCGCCATAGAGAACGGAGATCCCGAGACTTCAACCAACTTTCCATCGGCAGCCAGGCACGGTCCACCAGAAACCGCCTGCGTGCAGATGGTGTAGGCGCTGATCTTGTTATGCAGACTCCCGCTCACGTAGACAAACCGGTCGCAGGGATCAATTGCCACTCCCGCTGGTACCGCGTCTGTTGAGAATCCCGGTACCGTCGTTTGCCCCGGAGGATTCCCAAGCACTCCCGTACTATCGACGGAAAATTCCCAAACCACGTAGTTCACGGCATCAACTGCGTATAAGAACTGCGAGGTTGGTGGATTGGTTCCGACTGAACATACGGTGTTCTGGGTTCCGTTGAGACCGACTCCAGGAAAAACCGTTGGAGTGGCTGCGACGCTGACGATATCAGCTGGAGCTTGCGTAACCGGAGGAAAGAAAGGCGACCCAGATACTTCGGTTAAACTCCCTCCACTACCGATGGACAATACCGAAACTGATCCCGAGATATCCGGAGCAGGCTGATTCGGAGTGCTTGAGGTTTCTCGATTCGCAACGAACAGAAATTTTCCGGCAGCGTCCATCGACAGTGCCGTTGGATTAACTGCAACGCCTAAACCGGCGTTCAAGGTAATGAGGCCTCCGACCTGTGCTACGGTTCCATCGGATTTGATCTGGAACGTCGCGATTCCGGGCTGCGTAGCATTTGGACATTGCGTACTCGAATTGAAGATCACGTACGCGTACGCACCATCAGGTTGCGTCACCATCGAAGCCGGTGACCCATTCAAAATGCAAGTCTGATTCCCCGTGTCGTTCGTCGAATTGGCAATCGACGATACATGTCCGCTGTTGAGATCAAAACTGAAGGTCTGGATCACCGACGACCCCTGGCTGCCTACCACGACCAGCCCGTTCGACGAAGAGTTGTATTTGCTTCCGCAAGCCACCAGCAGTCCGGCCGAGATCAAGCCCACTAACCCGAGCAGCCACAATCGTTTCGACATTCTCTCGTTCGTCTCCAAGTCTCCAGTGAGTTCGCGCGAGCGCACGCGCCCGGGGGCCCACCGCCAGGGCCTTTGCAGTCTGAAATGCGGAAAATCTCAACCTATTTGTGTATCAGGAATGCGCAGGAAGAGCAATCTCCCCGCCCGAGTGATTGGAACCGTAGGATGCCTAAGAAGTTGCCTGTAAGGATTTTAAGTGGGGTGTCCGGCGACTGGGCTCAGACAGACCCTGCAGAAACCGGTTCCGACATCTTCTCCGACAGATTGATCCCAGAAATTAACGGCAGTCGAATTTCTACCACAAGCCCGCCCCCATTGCGATTGGAAGCCGTGACTTTCCCGCCGTGAAATCGAACCGCCCTTTCCGTAATCGCCAGCCCGAGCCCGACGCCACCGGTCTGTCGCCCACGGGCATCATCGAGCCGATAGAAAGGCTCGAAGAGCTTCGCTAAGGCCTCCTGCGGAACACCCGATCCTGAGTCGCTTACCCGGACTACTGCCTCTTGCCTGTCGCCGTTCGCGATCCGAGCAAGTTCTATGTCTACGGACGTCCCCTCTTGCGTGTAGCGGATCGCATTGCGCACTACGTTTTCCACCGCGCTGTGCAATAGCGACGCATTGCCGCTGACTTCCCAGTTACCTTCCGGAATCGATGTGCGCACGTGGCAATGACGGGCCTGCGCTTCGAACTCCGCGTCTTCGGTCACGCTGATCACGATGTCGTTCAGAGGCACAGGAGTTTGCGAGACGCGCTGTTCCCCGTCTTCCAGCCGCGCCAGCGTTAGGATTCTGCCAATCAATTCGTTCAGGCGGCTCGCTTCCAGTTCTATGCGGTCCAGCATATCAGCGCTTTCCACGCCCGCCCGCTGCCGCGCAAGCCCCAACGCCACATTCAAACGTGCCAGCGGAGAGCGCAACTCGTGCGAAATGTCGTTCAACAGGCGCGATTGCGCTTTCAGCAGCGTTTCGATCCGCTCCGCCATGGCATCAAAATCTCGCATCAATCCCGCGACTTCATCGCGCCGCGCACTCGCCGGCGCTCCAGTTCTCGTGGTCAGATCACCCGCGGCTAGCTGCCGAGTCGCGGTTCTCAACCGAACGATGGGTTTGGTCAAATACCAGGAAAGCAGATAACACACCAGCCCCGAAGTGATCACTCCGATGATTAGCCCGGTGATTGGCACGCCGCGCGGGCCGATGAACACCCGCGGACCCGGCGGAAGGCCCAACACGACCGTATAGCGATGCTTTCCATCGGACGAGGCCCGCGAGTCTCTCTGGACCGGAGGAGCAGGAAAAAGGAATCCGTCATGCGGAGATCGTGGCCCGCCGGCGGCAACTCGCATAGCCCAATCCGGCGCAGGGCGCCGTGACAGTTCGTTGCCATTCTCATCGAAAAGATAGGCACGCACGTGTTGCGTTGAATCCAGTTCATCCAAATATTGGTGGAGAGCCTGTTCCCCTCCTCCCTCATACTCATTCACCGCCTCGTTCAGCACAGTGGTTCGCAGTGCTTCCCAAGTGGCGGCCCGCGGGCGGAATACCAGAGTCACCAGGATCGCCAGCACTACGAACAGCGCTTGCGCCATCCAAAACGACAAAAAAATTCGCAGAAACAGACTTTTCATTTATCCGATTGAACCCATCTACAGAATTTCAACGAGGCCTCTACTCGGGATACCCGAAGCCGGAAGCCAGAAGCCTAGACTTTAACCTTCTCCCGCGGCCGCGCAAAGATATACCCCACGCCTCGCACAGTTTTGATGTGCTCGTCGTTCTCGGTGTCGCCTAGCTTCTTGCGTACTTTGCTGACGTGCATATCAATGCTGCGGTCAAAAGGCGAGAATTTTCGGCTGAGCACGGCGTTCACCAGTCTCTCTCGCGGCACTACCCGTCCTGCTTCGCGCAGCAAGACCTCGAGCAGATTGAACTCCACCGAGGTCAGATCGACCGGCCTTCCTTCGAGACGCACGGTGCGCGTCGCGGGATCCAACTCCACATCTCCGACCGTGACTGTGTCCGGTGCTGCGGGCGAACCGCTGTCGCCGCGCGTCCTGCGCAATACAGCGCGAATCCGAGCTACCAGTTCACGCGGGTTAAATGGCTTGGGAAGGTAATCGTCGGCGCCAATCTCGAGGCCTACGATCCGATCAACATCCTCTCCGCGGGCCGTCAGCAATAGAACTGGCAGGCGTGAAGTTGCGCGGATCCGTCGCAAGACTTCAAATCCGTTGATGCCCGGCAACATCACATCGAGCACAACCAGCAAATACTCGCCGTCGGTTGCTTTCTTCAAACCGCTTTCGCCATCGTGGACACATTCGATCGTGAATCCTTCCGCGCGCAGGTACTCACCCACAAGTTGGCAAAGCTCTACATCGTCGTCAATAACTAGAATGCGATCCATTGCAATGTAATTGTGCACCCGTACACACTGGCAAGTGGTAAAGAATTGTCAATCTTATCCGTAGCGCCGGCATCCGTGCCGGCTGTCGCGTGGGCATCTTGCCCACGCACCCGTCACAACCTCGAAACCTGCGCGGTTCCCCACTCGTTCCGCCGTTACAAAACTTTACTCCGGCTGACCGACTTTTTACCGCTTTTTGCCCGGGAACCGTGTTCCTATCAGAGTACGCAGATCCCGGACCACCCGGACAAATAGGAGTAATCACTATGAAATCGATTCGATTCCGCCTGATGATCGCGGCTCTGGCCGTTCTGCTGGGTTCGACGTTGGCGAAGTCCCAGACAACAGACGAAGCCCCCGCTCCGCCACTTATGCACCACCACGGAATGGGCCAGGGGATGGGCATGGAAGGCCATCTGCATGTCATGGCTGCGAAGCTCAATCTGACCGATGACCAGAAATCACAGATGAAGACCATCATGCAGAAAGAGCATTCCAACATGAAACCCTTGCATCAGCAGGAGCGTGCGATTGACCAGCAGCTCCGCGAGTTCGTCGAGGGCAACTTCGACGAAGCAAAGGTTCAAGCTCTGGCGGCCCAGAAAGCGCAGATCCAGGCTCAGCTCACAGTTCAGGAGACTCGCATTCACAATGAGCTGTATCAGATCTTGAACACCGATCAGAAGGCTCAGCTCAAGCAGATGGAGGCCGACCGTAAGGCGCGCATTGAGGAGCGCATGAGTCAGAAGCCTCCAGCCCCTCCAGCACAGTAACTTGGGCGGTTGGAACTCACCGGATGGGACCCGGGAGTTCTGTTCTTTCCAGCGCGGGGCGGCGTTAACCACCACCCCGCGCATCGGAGGACTTTGATCAATGCGCGACTGGCTCTTCTCAGATATGTCATGGCTCTTCTTCGCTACGTTGAGCGTGATT
>AP72_2010_repI_A100DRAFT_1000214_pt1 | contig 10654 bp, 9 predicted proteins | sample AmaPasrepliIA100_FD_9193 | JGI IMG/M metagenome (IMG submission 9193)
CCACAAGCTATGCAGCCTTCTGGCGCGAGCGGGAAAGCAAGCGGCCGAAACCACGATGCTGCTAAAGGACAGACCAATGAAAACCATTCCAGCATTTCGTTCGCAGCCAGTCCTAACCCTTACAGAATGGATGATTTGGGAATCTACCAGTCAAACGTATGGCGAGAGCCGCCTTCAGCTGTCACGCCGGTTCAGCAGCGCAGTGGTTTCCGTACTATTGCTTGCCTCCATGGCTCTAGCCCAAAGAGATACCCAGACGATGCGGCCCGTCATTCGCGGACGCCATGGCGCCGTCGCCTCCATGAAGGCCGAAGCGACTGAAGCCGCTCGCCGCATCCTCGATGCTGGAGGCAGCGCGTTCGATGCCGCCGTCGCAGGCCAAGCGGCACTCGCCGTCAGCGATTTTTCGCTCAACGGAGTAGGAAGTGACGCCGTGTTGTTGGTTTACGATTCCCGCGAGAAAAAGGTCTATTCGATCAATGCGGAACCGCGCGCTCCAAAGCTCGCAACCATCGAGTGGTACCAGAAAAACAATGGAGCCAAAATTCCTGAGAGTGATGGCCTTCTTTCCGGAGGTATCCCCGGAGTAGTCGATGCCTGGTACATTCTGCTGGATCACTGGGGCACGATGAACTTCGAGCAAGTGCTCCAACCAGCGATCGATTTGGCCGAAAATGGATTTCCCCTGAGCGAACGTGGCGCCTCCTACATCTCTGAATCAAAGAAGATTCTGAAGTATCCGACCACGGTCAAAATCTATTTGCCCGATGGGCATTCTCCGAAAGCCGGAGATATTCTTAAGAATCCCGACTTGGCGCGCACCCTGAAGAAACTGATCGAAGCAGAAAAATCCGGCCAGTCGAAGGGCCGCCACGAAGCACTCAAAGCTGCCCGCGACCGTTTCTACAAAGGCGACATCGCCCACACGCTCGCAGCGTTCTCCGAGGCCAACGGCGGTCTTTTCCGTTACGAAGATTTTGCCCAATACAGCGCCAAGATCGAAACGCCGGTCTCGACGAATTACCGCGGATATGACGTGTACAAGAATCCCTCGTCAAGCCAGGGTCCGACCGAACTTATTGCTCTGAATCTCCTCGAGGGCTTCGATCTGAAAGCAATGGGTCATAACAGCCCGGAGTTTCTCCACACCAGTGTAGAGGCGGTGAAACTTGCCATGGGTGATCGCGAGAAATATCTCGGCGATATGGATTTCATCAAAATTCCCTACGACGGCTTGCTCTCGAAGGATTACGCGGCGCAACGCCGCAAGCTGATCGATCCCGCAAAAGCTTCGCTCGAACTCCGCCCCGGCACACCGGCGTCAACAACAGCCACGCTGGACCGCCCTGTGCACGAAGTCCTCGATGGCAACGCCAGCCACAACGGCGACACCAGTTACATCNCGGTGATCGATAAAGACCACAACATGGTCAGCTTCGAACCCAGTCTCCATGAACTCTTTGGCACCGGCGTAGTCATGGGCGATACCGGTATCCTCTTCAATTGTCGCGGTGACTACTATTCGCTGGTCCGCGGCGAAGCTAACGCTCTGGAACCCGGCAAGCGTCCGCGCAGCACGCTGCAAAGCACGCTTGTGATGAAAGACGGTCAGCCTTGGGCGATTCTCGGCAGCCCCGGTGGCGACGATCAGGTCATGCGCACCATGCAGACGCTGATCAACATGGTCGACTTCGGCATGAACATCCAGCAGGCTATCGAAGCCCCGCGCTGGTCCTCGCGCGCCTTCCCGGCATCCCCGTTCCCGCACACCATGTATCCCGGCGACATGAGTGTGGAAGCGCGCATTCCAGAAACCACCCGTGAAGCGCTGATCTCCAAAGGCCACAAGCTGCGAGTCACCTCGCCGTGGTCCTTGGGTTCAAACGGCGGCATCGTTATTGATTGGAGTACAGGAGTGCTCAGCGCCGGCGCCGACCCCCGAGTCGATGCCTACGCCTGGGCTTGGTAAGCTTTCCTTCGTGCACCTTCGTGTCCTTTGTGGTAAAGGATTTTCGAAGCACCTTTATAGAACGCCAGAGCTTTCCGCGGTAAACTGATCTTTCCCCATGCGAGCCCTCGGTATCGACTGCGGAGGAGAATACACAGGCTACGGTGTGGTTGAACTGCATCCCAGCGGTCGGCTCTCCTGCCTGACCTGCGGAGCCATAAAGCTTTCTCCTCGCGAAAAGCTCGCCACCCGCCTCTCCCGCATCTACATGCACCTCGGCGCGATCATCTCCGAGCATCAGCCGGACGAGGTGGCGATCGAGGATGTCTTCTACGCCCTCAACGTAAAATCCGCCCTGAAGCTGGGCCAGGTCCGGGGTGTAGCGATGCTCGCGGCCGCCTCCGCAGGCCTCGAAGTCTCGGAATACTCACCTTTAACCATCAAGTCTTCCGTCGTAGGTTACGGACGCGCCGAGAAACATCAAGTTCAGCACATGGTCACCCGTCTGCTCGAACTCGCTGAGCCGCCTGAGCCTCTCGACGCCTCTGACGCCCTTGCCATTGCCATCTGTCATCTCCACACTGCGGGAACCTTGGGACGGCAGCGTGCGGTCGGACATTAGCCTTCAACGCTCGACGATCTGGCATAATCGTTAGGTCTGATCCTATGACTGTGCGCTGCAACCTGCCTTTCCGACTTTCGCGAATTCGAGACAGATTCTGGCGAAGTGCGACTTTTTTCACATTTCTTTTGATCTCGAGCGTTCTGGGCGTCGCAGCTGATCCCGCAACCGTGACCTTCTCGCTTGATTTTCCGAACTCCAGCCCCGANCACTATTCCATCGATGTTCAATCCGATGGCCGCTCTCATTACGAATCCTCGGGAAGGATCTCTGCAGATTCGGACGTGCGCGACGACTACAAAACGGACTTCACCTTTTCCGATTCCACCCGCGCGCGGATCTTTGAGCTCGCCGCTCAAGCGCACTTCTTCTCTGGCAAAATCGATTCCGGAAATAAGAAACTCGCCTTCACTGGCGCCAAGAAGCTGGTTTACAAGGACGGACAGCGCAACTCCTCGGCCGACTACAACTACTCTCCGCAGCTGCCCGTGCAGCAACTGACGTCCTTATTCCAAAGTGTCGCCTCGACCCTCGAATTCGGCCGCAGGCTGACATACTTCCACCGCTATCAGAAACTTGCGCTTGACGACGAACTCAAGCGCATGGAGGACCAGGCCAAACGCGGGGAACTCGCCGAGGTACAGGCCGTAACTCCCGTATTACAAGAGATTTACGAGGACAACTCTGTGATAAACGTAGTTCGTGCCCGAGCCCGCCGCATCATCGAAATGAAACCTCTTACCGCCGACAGGTGAACCCTTTCGCGGATGCCTTCCGCCCAACGTGCTTTCGGAACCAGCCCGTAGCCCTAACTTTTACAACTCCTTACCGAAAACCGTGTTCTAATAAAGCAACATCTCCGGAGGTTGTCATGCACACACCTTCTCCGTACAGGGTAACTTTTGCCCTTACGCTCTGCGCTCTTCTTTCGCTACCGGTTTTGGCCGAATCACACGCCCGCATTGTTCGCTTAAGTGACGTGCAAGGCGCGGTACAAATGGATAAGAACACTGGCTTGGGGTTCGAAAAAGCTTTCGTGAATTTGCCAGTTGTACAAGGATCACAATTGCGCACCGGCGCCAACGGACGCGCTGAAATCGAATTTGAGGATGGCAGCTCCGTCCGGCTGGGACCGAATTCAGCCGTCGAGTTCAGCAGCCTGGGCCTTAACGATTCGGGCAAACGCGTCTCTGACCTGAAGCTCACGGAAGGCCTGGCATATGTGAACTGGCTGGGTAAAGACGACTTCAGCCTCAATTTCTCCCAGGAAAAGCTTGCGCTCGACCACTCGGCGCACTTCCGTGTAGACACTTCGACGCAGGTCGCCAACGTTGCCGTTTTCAAAGGTGACGTGCAGGTGTCGGGGCCTAGTGGACAGGTCAGCGTGGAGAAAAAGAAGACCGCGACCTTCGACGTCGCCGATCACGACAAGTCCGCCATTAACAACAAAATCGCAGAGTCCCCTCTCGATTCATGGGATAAAGAGGCCATTTCGTATCACGATCAGTACGCGAAGAACAACAACAACTCGCCCTATGGATACGGCCTGAGTGACCTCAATTACTACGGCGCGTACACCAACGTGCCCGGCTACGGCATGATGTGGCAGCCCTACTTCGCCGGTGTGGGTTGGGATCCTTTCATGGACGGTGCTTGGGGCTTCTATCCTGGCTACGGCTACATGTTCGCCTCGGCTTATCCCTGGGGATGGCTCCCCTATCGCTACGGCAACTGGATGTTCATCCCCGGCAACGGCTGGATGTGGCAACCCGGCATGTGGACAACCTTCGTAACCGTACCGCGATACACGCCGACCACATTGACTCACGTCACGGCCCTGACGCCTCCTGCGGCCGGAACCATGAAGACATTCACCGTGGGACGAGCTGGAACTTCTTCCGCGATGATGTCGTCGCGCATGACGGTCAATGCCGGTTCGGCAGGAATGGGAATCCAGCGCGGTTCGCTCAACAATCTGAATCACCTGAATCATCAGGTGGTGAAGTCCGGATCGGCGGAAGTGCGGCCGGCTCCACAGTTCTCTGCGACTCCGGCTGGGCGTTCCACTGCGGCTGCGGGAGGGCGTCCCTCAGGGGGCGGCGGCTATGCTCCGGCGCGCTCCGGCGGTTCGATGCCGGCATCAGCGGGCCATAGCGCACCCGTAAGTCACGGCGGCACTAGCGGTCCAGTACATCACTAAACACGCAATCGGATGAAAAATGAAATGGGCTTCACAAAAGTGAAGCCCGTTTTCCTTTGCCAGAAGAATTATTAAAGAAGCATGTAGGGACAGCCGCCTTCGGCTGTCCAGCGAAGGCAAAGCCAAGCGGGTGGGCACAAAGTCGGCACAAATCTCCAACTCAGCTCACAATCACCCCCGCATACCCGACAACCATCTCCCGATCACCCGAAATATCCCCCGACGTCGCATACTTCACCAATTCTGCCGATTTCGCGCCCAGCTGCTGTGCCGCGGTCAACATCGCCACCGCCGGCCCAAATCCGCACATGCTGATGTCCTGCTGTGTCACCACGTCGTACAAACCGCGCGCATCCAGAGTCAGAATTCTCTCGATTGCCCGGTGATCCTTCACCCGAGTCACGGTATCCGACTCGTAGTGATTCATGTCGCTCGACGCCACAATGAGAACGCGTTCTTTTTGCTGCGAAATCAATTGGCCTAATGCCGCGCCCAATTGCTCCAAGAGTTCGAATTGTCCGGTGCCCAGCGCGATAGGAACAAATCTCAAATCCGGCTGCTGCAATTGCAAAAAAGGCAGTTCCACTTCGGCCGCATGTTCGGCTCGATGCGCCGAGGAATCATCCTGTAGAGCAGGGAAGCGTTGCCGCAGAACATTGGCGAACTCAGTATCAATCGGGACTTCTCCCAAAGGTGTTTCCCACGAGCCTTCGCACATGATGGCGAGTGCCCGACCCATCCCTGTGTGGTTGGGGCATAGCACCACGCAAAGCTTCGGGAGCTCAATGCGCGCAAATACCGCGCCGGCAACGTGTCCGGAATACATATACCCCGCATGCGGAGCGATGCAGCCAATCGCTTTCACGCGCTCGACAGTATTCGAGATCGACTGCGAAAGGTACCCATGCGCTTCTGTGCGCAAATCGTCAGGATCTCGAGGATAGAAGCGTCCCGCGACTGCGGGATGACGAAGAATGGTAGTACTCATAGGCCCTCCGGATCGGTGAGCCAAACGCCATATTCAATTCAATAATTCTATGAGCCCCCGTGTACGTCGCGCAAAGCACGATAGACAGCGGCACTCTCCTCAAGGCTCAAAGTTTCGGCTCTAGCTGTAGGCTTCACATGTGCCTCCGTGAGTGCATGCTTCAGTCCGGCGGTATCGTAAGAATCTTTCAAATTGTTCCACAGCGTCTTGCGCTTCTGTGCAAACGAAAGCCGCAGGAAATCAACAAACCCATCTCCAGCGACTCCCAGTTTCTCCTGCTGCGGATCAATCGTCAGCCGCAACACCGTCGAATGAACCTTCGGAGGCGGTGAAAACGCTCCCGGCGGTAGTGTGAACAGTTTCTCTACCCGTGCGTATAGCTGCGCCGTAGCCGACAGAACGCCGTACTCACTTCCTCCCGGTTCGGCTGCAACCCGGTCCGCCACTTCCTTCTGTACCATGATGACAATGCTCTCCAAATACTTCGAAAACTCGAATAGCCGCAAAAGAATATCGGACGTGATGTAGTAAGGAAGATTGCCCACGACCTTCGCCGGCTGTGGCTTGAATTCAATTCCGGGCCGGCCCAGCCCTGGTTTCGGTCCGAACAGGGAATCAAAGTCCATGGCCAGCACGTCTCCCTCAATGATCTCGACGTTACGGGACATGCCGAATTTCAGCCGCAGTTGCGCAGCCAACACTCGATCTAACTCCACCGCGATCAGCCGCCGTGCTCGCTTGGCCAGCAACGACGTCATAATTCCCCGTCCTGGTCCGATTTCGAGAACGGTGCTGTCCGACACCTCTCCGAGCGCGTCGACAATGCGCAAGGCCAGATCTTCACTGGCCAGAAAATGTTGTCCCAATTTGGGCTTGCTTACTGGGCGGCGCGCCGATGCAACCCTTGGCAACGTTGACCCTCCCTTTCACGAGAAGTAGACTGGCAAGTTGATAACTGCATCTTAGGTGTTTCGGACCCCGGCCCGAGTTTTCTTTAATTCATCATATCGCGTCGCGACCACTGGAGGTTCCCGCACTCATGAATATTGCCTTCGCTGCCTCTGAAGGAGTTCCGTTCTCCAAGACCGGTGGTCTCGCGGATGTTGTCGGTGCCCTGCCACGCGCTCTCGCCGCGCTCGGCCACCAGGTCAGCGTTTATTTGCCTCGCTATCGCCAGACCAAGCTTGCTGATCCCGCCACGGTCATGCGCAGCGTCACTGTTCCCTTTGACGACGAATACCGGTTCGCATCCGTTGTATCGGGAGGCACCCAGGGTGGCGTGAAGTTTTATTTTGTGGAATATCCACGCTATTTCGACCGCGATAACCTTTATGGCACTCCTGCTGGGGATTATCCCGACAACGCGGAGCGCTTCGCTCTTTTCTCGCGTACCGTGCTCGAAGCATCCAAAATTGTTGGCGTACCGCAGGTCTTCCATTGCCATGACTGGCAGTCGGCCCTCATTCCGGTTCTGCTGCGCACCATCTATCGCGATGACCCTGCCTTCAAAGATGTAGGTACAGTCTTCACTATCCACAACATGGGATATCAGGGGCTTTTTCCGCCCGAGACGTTGCCCCTGCTCATGCTGCCTTGGGATCTCTTCACCATGTCGAAAATGGAGTTTTTCGGCCAGGTAAATTTCCTGAAGGGAGCTCTGACCTATTCCGATTTTGTGACCACGGTAAGCAGGAAATACAGCCAGGAGATTCAAACCGCCGAATACGGCTTCGGGCTCGAAGGCGTCCTCCGCGACCGCGCCGCAACTGTCACCGGCATTCTCAACGGTGTCGACTACGACGAATGGAGTCCCCAAACCGACAAGTTCACCGCGGCAAAATATTCCCCGCGGGAACTCTCCGGTAAAGCCGAAGACAAGCAGGATCTGCTCGCCGCCTTTGGCATCGCCAACTCTGACCCGAAGCTTCCGGTCATCGGGATTGTTTCGCGTTTTGCGGCGCAGAAGGGATTCGACCTCATCTCACAGATCGCTGACCGCCTCGCCCGTGAGGACATGATCATGGTAGCCCTCGGCGCCGGTGACAAGTCTTACGAAGAGATGTTCCAGCGACTGAACAAGCAATTCCCCAACAAGATCGCCGTCAAAGTCGCCTACGATAATGCCATCGCTCACAAAATCGAGGCTGGCGCCGATATGTTCCTGATGCCCTCACGTTACGAGCCCTGCGGCCTGAATCAGATCTACAGCTTGAAATACGGCACCGTCCCGATCGTCCGGGCAACAGGTGGCCTCGATGACACCATCGAGCCCTGGGACGCCCGCACCGGCAAAGGCACGGGTTTTAAGTTCACGGAATACAACGGCGAGTCGCTTCTGCTCACGATCAAAGAAGCGCTCCAGGCCTTCCGCGACCAGACGTCATGGCAGGTTCTGATGCGCAACGGAATGTCCAAGGACTTTTCCTGGAACGCGAGTGCCCGCGAGTACGGCAAGGTTTACGAGAAAGTGCGCGTGATGCGTGCGCAATCAACGACGGCGGACAAATCGCTGGCAGGAGTGTCGTCCTAAGGTCGGGACAACTCATGTGGGGACAGCCGCCTTCGGCTGTCCGCCGACGGAGGCGAGGGTGGCAACGAACACTAGTTTGCCGATTGAGGCAGGACGGACAAGAATCCAATTCGCAGTTCCTGGGTCGGAACAAGATTGATGGTGTGCAGCGAGAAGTGGTCTGCATCGATCTTGGTGACGGGTCCATCCCAACAAAAGCTCACATAAGTGGTTTCCGATTCTGCGTGATTATCTTTCCAATGTGGGTCGTTCCACGATCAAGGTAAAGTCCTCAATCGGCGTCTTCCACCTATTGGCAGTTGTCAGGATGAAGTCGACATAGACGTATCCCCGGTCTTGGCTCTCCGGTGTGGCTTGCAGCTTCGACCATAGGTGCGGATCGGGGCAAAAGCTCGTGAGTTGATCTGCCATGAACTTGTCCGGACTGGGACCCATCGCATATCGGAATCCGTTGTTCGCTCCGATCGCCCGGGTGTATTCGTGCCGGATATGAACTGTCTTGTGTGTGCCGCGAACATCTGCTGCCAGTGATACTTTTTGCGGATTATCCAAAGCGCTTGATCATTTTTCGAGTCGATTAACCCCGGCTCTCGAAGCTGGTTGTGCTGAACTTCAGATAATCCGTGAATGTCAGGATTGTCGTCCAGCATCTACCCCACGTCCAAACCAAGCAGTTTCAATGTGCATACTGGTTCATAGCGTTGTGTACTTTGTTCCCGAGCAGGGCCCTTGTCTCGGTTTGAAAAGCCGCTGGCATGCCATCGATCCAGAGATGAAAATCATCGAACCCCTGTCGCGAGAGTTCTTGTTGCCAGTCGATTCCATAATCTGGAATGGGAAACACCACTTCGGTCGTAATGTCTTCATCGCTGTCATTCCGAAAGCCGTACTCCACTATCACCTTGTCCGTGGAAAATCTGTAATAGCTCCTTCGCCATCACAATCCGGGCTTCCCTCTTCATTACGATGATGCCGCCGGCGGCAATCGAAGCGGCGCCATCGTCGCTATGAAGCGGGAGAGATGCGGCCCCTAGCATGAACAAGGCTATCGACTTGCGGCGCATGTGGCTCGAATTGTCACATCAATGCGGATGTTTTAAAGGTTACTCCTGTACCGGTGCGGTAGACTTTCTGAGAAACTTCGATGAGCTTCGGCCGCACCATCTTTCACGTCGATATGGACGCCTTTTTTGTCTCCGTGGAAGAACTCTACGATCCCTCACTCAAGGGCAAGGCGGTTGTAGTCGGCGGGCAGCGCGATGAGCGCGGGGTAGTCTCCGCCGCTTCCTACGAAGCCCGAAAGTTCGGTGTCCATTCCGCCATGCCTTTGCGCACCGCCGCTAAGCGGTGCCCACACGCCATCTTCGTCGACGGACATCCGGAACGCTACCGCGAATGCTCCGAAAAAGTCTACAAAATCCTCGGAGCTTTCACTCCACAAGTTGAGATGGCCTCAATCGACGAAGCTTATCTCGACATGACCGGCACAGAACGCCTTCACGGGCCTCCGCTCAAAGCCGCACACAGTCTCCATCAACGCATGAAGTCCGAGACTGGACTCAACTGCTCGGTCGGCATCGGCAGTTCTCGCCTCATTGCGAAAGTTTCATCCGGACAGGCGAAGCCGAACGGAATTCTTTACATCGTTCCCGGAGAGGAAGCAAAGTTTCTGGCGCCGCTCAACGTCCGCGAAATTCCCGGCGTGGGCAAAGTCATGGAATCCAATCTCCACGCACTCGGCATTCAGAACGTTGGCGACCTCGCCAAGCTCGAAGAAGGAGAACTCGAACACCGCTTCGGCAAATGGGGCTTAGCCCTCGCAGGAAAAGCCCGCGGGGAAGACGCAGGCGGATGGTTTGACTCCGAAGTCGCCGAGGAACACGACGCCAAATCCATCAGCCACGAGCACACTTACAACGAAGATACGGCAGATCCGGCACAACTCGAATCCACGCTGATGCGTCTTTCCGAAATGGTCGGGCGCCGTTTACGCGAAGCCAACTTTCACGCCCGTACCGTCCAGCTTAAATTGCGCTACAAGGATTTCACCACCATCACGCGCGCGCATACGCTACCCAATCCCACCCAGCTCGACACCGAGATCTTCGAAAACATCCGGGCTCTCTTCCGAAAGAACTGGAAGAAGGGAATACATATCCGTCTGCTCGGAGTCCACGCCTCATCCTTCACCACCGAATCGGCGCAGATCGATCTGCTGGAAGGCAACCGTCAGCAGCGCTGGAAAGACGCTCTCACCGCCGCCGACAAACTTCGCGACAAGTTCGGAGAATCGAAAGTCGGCTTGGCCGCGGGACTCCGCGGCACCTTCCGCGAACGCACCCACGAAAATCCCGCCGGCCTGCCCG
>AP72_2010_repI_A100DRAFT_1000216_pt1 | contig 10641 bp, 19 predicted proteins | sample AmaPasrepliIA100_FD_9193 | JGI IMG/M metagenome (IMG submission 9193)
AAAGCCAATAGTACGAACGGATTTCAAGATGAGCAGGTCCGTTCATGGCTAGAACAGTTTTTTGCAGCTTCTAAAGCCATGGGTGTCACACCACAAGCAATGCAAAGTATGTTCGATGCTACATTTCAAGCTGAACCGCAAAATACCCCCGCGTAGGGCTTGACAAGTCATCTCTTGCAAGGTACACTTCTTTGTAGGAGAATAGTGGAGAAAAAAGCGACAAGAAATGTTTGCTTTTTTCTCCTTTTTTGTTGCTGAGTATCTCCTATCTATTCTCTCACGAAAGGAAACTTGCAGTGTGTGACGATGAAACAAAAGAACTATTATCAGAAATACTCTATAGCTTGCAATCTGAAAAGTATGAGTATGGTGGTATATTTACCATCGGTGGTCCCACTGGAACATACATGATAAAATCACCATGGAATACTGAGTGTGAATTTTCAATCGTCGGTATCACCACCTCAGCTAATACAGGTTCGGCATTTACCATCTCTTCTAGCAACCCCATTGTCACAGTACCTACAATAACAACGTCGTTCGCAGCGCAATCGCTAGGCGTTGATAGCAACAATCCACTTGACGGTATATCAGGATTTACCACAAATTCATCTGACATGTTTTATGGACGTATATGGCAACCACTTGGTAGAGGCGCGTTTATATATGCAACGGTCAATCCTGGGGTTAACCAGGCATGTCTGATAAACATTGCATTTAGACGCTTGTTTGTACACCTCATACCGGAAACTGTGAGAACATTAGCACCAACTACACATACCAGACCACAATCACGTAGAGCAATCAGGACAATACCAGGAGTATCACAACAGGTAGCAGGTTTTGCGGCACAATACCCACAACGGGATAGGAGAGGAAGAGAATACTATCAACACGAAAATACACCATGGGAAGAGGATGCTAAATCATCATCTACGGTTATTCATGGACAACGCAGGGGTAGGTAGGTAAGTACATACATGACTGACAACATAGAAATACCTGTGCCTGAACCGAAAGATGTACAAAATATTATAGAACGGCCTGAACAGGCTATGTCTCATGTAGTATCACATGAGGGTAGAATAACTAAGATTGAACAGGAACAAGCGCAACGTTTCACGGACCTGTTAGAACAGATAGAGAAGACACGCTCGGATATTTTCCAGGCAATTGAACAATCGCGTTTAGAACAGGCTAACGTATTAGAACAGCGTTTAAATACGTTAGAGGAAAGAGCAGCTAAACTAGAGGCACCTGTAGTAGAGGCACCTAAGGAGGTAGTGGAAGAGTTAGCGGAAGTTCCTGGCGAAGCTGTTCAGATAGTACCTGAAGTTGAGGCTAGTGTTGAACCTACTATTAGGAAAGGGTTACGTATGAGACGAAAGGAGAAACATAAGAGAAATGGCTAATAGAAAAATTGGCGTATTTGAGAGCTATGTACAAAAGGGGAAAGAGGAAGATGAAGAGGAAAAAGAAGAGGAAAAAGAAAGCCTACTAGAACCGGATGAGGAATATACACAGGACGCGTTTATTCCTAGCTTTACCGTAGCACCGGAGGAAATACCGGAATATGCACAGGTGAAAGTACCTACCCCTGAACAGAAACAGGCTACACTAGAGAGCTTGCTGAAAAAGACAGGTGTAAAGGCAAAAGAGATTTTACATGCCGAGCCTATCCCCATGACACCGGAAATGGAAAAAGCGGCTAATAGTGGTTCACTCATGGGCGCTCGTCTTTTGTCAACAGTTATGATGTGGGGTTATTCTGTTATCGGTTTAGAGTATGGCATACTAGCACCGTCAGTAGAGCAATCTCACAAAATGCTCTACCCTATTGGTAGAATTGTAGTGAGACATGTTCCCATGGTTGGTAAAATTTCACCGGATGCTGAGGATGCTATAGAAGCGTTTCATGCAATCAGTGAATATGCTAACCATACCATGATTATACTAACGCAAATTAGAGAGGAAAAAGCAGCAAATAATGGACGATACAGAACTTTTGAGAGACAAACTGGAGCTATCAGCGCAACTCCTAGACACGATGATACTGTCAGACATTCCACAAATAGCACTAACAACGCTCAAGATGTTGGGATGGCCGTCCCCGAGCCTATCGGAAATCTTACAGAGGCAGAACAATACAATCGTGCAATGCTTCGCACGCTTAGCGAAAGAGACATTAACCATAGGGTTAGACGCTCAGGTATCATATGAGGATTTCGCTAGCAAATTTGGTGATATGTTTTTAGAGTTTCAACAGGCATTAAAAAAAGAACGCAATATGACAAGCGGAGAAAAAGCAATGGCTATAGAGAGTGCAAATACCACAAACACAACAAAAGCCTTGGATGTATCAACAACCTAGTTACTTAACTGATTATCACAAGCATCCACAACGGCAAATACAGTTACCAGCGATACGTGGTTCTCAACGTGTATTTATTGTTGGTAAAACGCGATCAGGCAAAAGTACCATAGCCCGTTACCTCTTGAAAGAAGTTATCCGTTCAGGTGGGCGGGTTTTTATTATAGACCCTAAAAAGGATTGGATGGGTAGACCACCTAATAGAAAACCGTATGGAGAATTATCAAAAGATTTTAGGGGTAGTGTAGATAATCCTATTTTACGTAGTTCTTTCGACCCCACTATACGAGTAGCTATTTATGAGCCTAGCGAGTGGGATAAGAACATGGATAACATTTGTATCGATGCTATTAGAACCGGATACACTACCATCTATATAGATGAAATCAAACAGCTTGTACCTGCTACATTCGCACCTAAGCAACTACAAATAGCCTATACACAAGGTGCTGCCGCTGGCGTTGGAGTATGGGGTGGGGTACAACGTCCTAAAGGAATACCGGAAGTTATGAAAGATCAAGCAGAAGTTTGGATTATCTTTCGTGTAAAGAAATTAGAGGATAGAGCAGAAATCGCTACCTATGTTGTAGAAGAAAGTGAGCAACGTGTACCACCATTGTTTAGAAGACCGTTACAATATAGGTGGTTTATTTTCTATGAGGATAGTATGAGCTATCCGGTCTTGTGTATGCCTTTACAGTTGAATACAGGAGGGAACGTTATTAAGTGAGTAACTATGTACAGCAATTAGGCGATAACACATCACACGACACAATACCAGACTTTGAAAAAGGTAGGGGATACTATTGGATGAAACAAATGTATCAAGCTAGGATGAATGGTGTTCATCCTAAAACCCCACTACCACGAAAGCCAAGGAATAGTTTAGCGGAATATAGTTTTTTTAGTGCGGTAGATAGGAGACTATCAAGAACTAGCACAGTTGTTAACATTAGTTTTGACAAGGATGGGAAAAGGATACGATGAAATTTTTTAATCAGTTTGCGGCGCACCCATTTGGTAGTTGGGTTATCAATGGGCTTGCCGTTGTTGCGTTCATTGTTGTACTGAAAATGCTTGTAAATCGTTTCCCCGATCAGGGACCACTAGGCGCTACGAAATCAGCGGTTAATGCAGTATAGGAGTAGTTGTTAATGGGAAATCTGGAATTTGCAACGCAGAACGTAACAAGACTTTTGAGACTTGCGAACAGTTCAACAACGTGGGTATCTAATACACAAACACCAGTGCAAATAGTACAGGCTGGTTATTTAAGGGACCTTATTATACTTGCAACAGGTTCGCAGGTCACAACCACTACTGCTGTAACCCTTGTTGACTCATGGGCACCGTGGGGAGTAGTAGGAAATTATCAGGTCAATTCTAACGTTCAGGCTGGTATCATTAACCTGTCCGGTATCGCTACCAATTGGGTTGATAGTTTACTTCTAGGGTTAGAGCAAAACAGTAACACACTAGATGCAATGCTTCTAGGGAATACTGCTGGTGTTCCTACTGGTTATGCTACAACAGAACTTGCTAGCCTGTATAACGTTGTTTTGACAGCCACAACACAAGCGCTTACGCTACCATGGTGGATACCATTAGCACAAAAAATCAATACGTTGGATGGTTACGTGGGAATATGGGATTTACAAGACCCCTCTATCCAAATGGTGCTGAACTACACACCACAATCTAGCAGTACCACTTCGCCGTTTAGCGTTGTTGAGGGAACAGCAGCAACGGGCGCGGGTTTATTCGTGCAAGCTGCTAACACCTCAGTATGGACTACTCCAACTATGCTCGTTACTCGAATTATGTACGACCCTCCGGTAGACCCACGCGACGACCCTGATTTCGGTTTTGTGCATAGCTGGTATGAAGAAACGTTTAATACGGGCCTTGCTGGTTCGAGGGTGATAAATTGGCGTGCTCTTGCCAATAGCGGGTACATAACCCGTCTCATTTGGGGTATCTTCGACAGCACACCAGCTACAGGTATAGCCGATAGTAACCTTACAGCGGCTAATGCGCTTAACTTTACCGTTGGCAATAATGCACCTGTATATGTTGAGACGATACAAGAAAGTCGTTTTAGACAGGCATACGAACTAGGGCATATGTTACCGCTAGGTGTAAACTACTTGGATTTCTTAGGGCCTGATTTAACCATGCAAAACGTACTTGACACGTTTACTGCTGGTAACATTAACCTACAAATTAATACAGGTACAGCATTAGGCGCTACTTCTGTAGGCAAGGTTGTACGTGGTATGTTGCAAGCGTTGCAACAGTAAGGAACTTTAAAATGGGTATGAGAACAAATAGAGCTACAGGTGGTTATCAATCCGGTGGTACTTCTAGCTTTCCCGTTACAGGATTTCCAGCGAGCGCATATCTTGGCAACAATCGACGTGTTGGGGGTGGTTCGCAAGGTCAACCCTCCCCCATGGCGGGCGGGATTGGTAGCGCATTACAATTTAATCCTACTCACTCATTGGTTGTACTTGTGGTATTAATATTCATAGGGTATACCCTTTGGCATATGGATAACCGCTAATGCGTGGGGTGTTTGGAGTACTACTAGCCGGTGGTGGTGTATTCCTATTGATAGCATTATTTACAGGGAAAATTAAATTCCCTATAGGTGGTATATCATTAGGAGACGGTAACCTGATTGATCTTATCAACCCATATGCTCCTGGTGGTTCAAAGTTTACAGGTACACAAATGAACCCACCGTCAGGTACAAATGTAACGGGTAGGAAGTTTGTACAACCTGATGCAAATTTGAATTGTCCTAAAGGGTACTACCTATCAAGGTTAGCATCTGGGAAAGGCATATGCTTGCAAGGTCCCCCACCCAAGTAAATAAGGAGTGTAGGAAAATGGCAGATAGTGAAAGCATTGATTATAAGGCAGTAGCAGAACAACTACAACATGAGAATGAAGCTCTCAGAGAACAGCTAAACGAAAGTATTCTTCACAAGTTCAATTCATCGGCTATCAGTGATGCAATTGATAGCATGGTGATAGTGGTAAAACAAACCGACCCGATGAAGTTATACATATGGGCATGTATTCTTTGTGTTGCGGTTACTGCTATCTTGCAAGTGATAGAGGTATTTATCAAGTGAATAAGGGACAGTGGCGAGTTTTAGTGTTGTTGTTAGTGCTGTTAGGAATGGAAATTATACGCAGTGACGTAGTGCAAGTATTCTTTAAAACAATCATCGGACGTATGCCTTTTGCTAGTGCTGTACAAGATACCGGACTAGTACCAAGCGCTAATATTTCAGGCTCCCCTGGAATACAAACAGCACAACCGGATAAAAACACGCTACAATGTCCTAGTGGTTTTAAAGCAGTGAGAGCTAGCGGTGGTAACCTGATATGTATCAGGAATACACCAGGAAATCCAAGGTGATAGTATGGAACAAGAAAAGCCTGATTATCCTTTCACTAGTGTACAGATAGCACCACAAGGAATGCTCATAACTATCATGTTCTCTCAAACCATTGGTATGAATGTGGTGCTAGATAATAATACGTGTAACGAAATTGTACGTTTGTGGATAACACAGAGAAAAATGGGCGATCAAGCAATGCGTGTTGTAAAAAGTATCAAAGACGGGAAAGGAACGATAGCATAATGCAACAAGACTTTTCAGATTGGCATAAAGCATTATTATGGTTTTTAGGTGCAGTAGCGCTATTAGCTATAGCCGGACCTGCACCTAATATCAGTACCATGATAATACTCATTATTATGGTAGGTTTAGTATTTGGACANTGGGAAAAGTACGCTGACTTCTTAGGTTTTGCTAACACAGTAACAGGAGGACAATCATAATGTTTAAAGGTGAGGGTGGTTGGGTAGGCATAATAGGTACTATTCTTTTTGTAGTACTTGCCTACAACATACTCAGAAATTATCAGGGCGCGGTAGCTGTTACTAATAGCGGTTTTTCTGGTAGCGTCAATATGATCAAGGCGTTACAAGGTAGGTAGGTAGGTAGGTGTAAAATATGCCAGCAAGAGCACATAGGGAAAATATACAGAATGTTGGTTTGTGGTTTGCACCTATCACCAGTCCATTAGATAACTTGTTTCACGGACCCGCTAAACAAGTCTTTTCTATGGATACAAATGTACACCCCGCATTTGGTGTACAACCTAAAATACAGCGCAATACAAAGCTTGTTGCATCAGTATTTCGTTATGATGCTGGTGTGATGCTTATAGGTGATAGAATACAAGAAACACTCAGCGACCCACTACACAGACAACCAAGGGGTATACTTCAGAGATACCGCGAAAATTCAGGCGGGTTAGGAATAGACCGCGCTAGAATTAGACCCGCTGCACCAGCACAAGTTACATGGAAAAATCGCTATTGGAGGATGCAAAAACCACCATACCGTTCTCCTATTGGTCCCTTTACACACGGTCAACTACCACAACAAAGTATTTTACAGCGTGCTCGAGCATGGATGAGCGGAGGTAACACACAACAATATGGCTAAAAAAGTAGCAAAGCAACCACGCATAAAAGGCGGGGCTAAAAATAAACCTGTTACAAAAGTAACTAAGACAACAAAGACAGAAAAAAAGCCTGTAGTATCTTTCACCAATCAGCACACAAGTAGTAGAGCAGTGAGATATAAGACAGTACAAAGGCCTGTTAATGCACCATACACAAATCAGTATGGAAGTAGGAAATAGGAGGTAGGTACACAACATGGGAGTACTAGGCGATACAGTAAACGAGTTTAAAAAAGCATCAAAAACTGAGAAAGTCTTCATAGTTGGCGGGGCTTTAGCTGTTCTTGCTATTGCCTTATATATCAGGCAACAATCACAAGCAGGGAAATCAGCAACCGGACCTACAGGCGCTACCCTTACGGGCGGGGTTGGTGGTGGTGGTATTCAAACAGTACCAGGGCCAAATCAATCTACAGTCCCTATACTACCCGCTGGTTTAACACCATTATTTGATGCTATGGGAAATCTGATTGGTTATCAGCCACTACCGACACAAACAACACCATCACTCCCAATACAGCAAGGTATACTAGGAACATCACCAGGAGTTTCTAGTTGGACTATTGGAGGAATACCCGCTACAGTAGGAGGGTTAGGACGACCATTGTTACCACAAGGTACAAAAATACCGCAATCAGGACAATACAACTATCAGGGACAAACCTATACCGTCGTTCCTGGTGCTGGTGGTAGAACATGGGGGGTTCCTGGTACAATGCCAGCAGCAGCAGCAGCGGCATCACCTACAAAAGTACTACTTATTGCACCCTCATCGTATTATTCAAATGTTCCACAAGGTGGGGGTCCGTATGGTACAAGGGTACTATCTGTACACGGTGCAAGGATAGCACCAACGTTAGAAATGAAACCGCAATTTACACAGGCAACCCGTATATACGCAATAAGAAACAGGTTTAAATAGCATGGCAGCCCCTAAGTTCTTACAGCAGTTTACTGATTGGCTTACAACTACTGGCGGGAGAGGACAATATCCTAACTACCTTAGATCACAAGGATATCCCGAGGGGGGATATGAGGGTGGGATAGATATTGCATCCCCTGGTGGTACGCCAGTATACGCACTAGAAACAGGACCTTTAGAGGGAGCGGGTTACTTTTGCCATGGTGGGAGTATGTTCAGTAAAACAGCCGCTTGTGCTAGTGGCAGTCCTGGTTATGGGGTTGTTACACAACGTGTAAATGTCCCTGGTTATGGGCTACAGGATTTATACTACCAACATATTGATATAGATCCTGGTTTAACACTTTGCTCTATGGGAAATTGCTACGGTCAAATAGTGCAAAAAGGTCAACGTATAGGAACGATACGTCAAAATGTAGGCATGTTGGAACTAGGCTTTAATGCAGGTGGTGCTTCTCAGGGACCAGGAGGAAATCAAGTAACATGGGGGACTGTTTGGGGACCTGCTCATCCTGGGCCGTGGGTGAGCGACCCACGTCCTATGTTAAAAGCATTAATAAACAACTACGGAAACCCACCGGATTATACCGGAGACTTATCAGGGGCGAGCGATAATCTCCCTTTATTTTTAACTAACCTATGGAATGGAATACAGGCAACAATAACGCAATTATTAAAAGACGTTGCCGTATTTCTTATTGCTATCACTCTTATTATTTTAGGGATATTCCTTTTATTCAGGAATGAAATCGCAAGCAGTGTAAAGACAGCCAGATCGGCAGCTATAATAGCATGACAGTATTATCAGTAGCACAAGCTAGACAGTATGCACAATCAGCGGGTTTTTCTGGTAACGCACTAGATACCATTGTAGCTATAGCTCAGTGTGAAAGTGGACTAGATACAAATGCTGTAAACATCATAGGCAATACACCACAAGGTAGTATTGATAGGGGTGTGATGCAAATAAATAGTTACTGGCATAAGGAAGTCCCTAATACATGTGCATTTGACCCGATGTGTTCATTTCAGCAATCTTTTAGAATATCCGGTAGTGGAACACAGTTTACACAATGGGAAACATACAAGAACCAATGTTATAAAAATTTTATGCCTGGTGGTAGTCGTGCAAGCGCAGATACACAGTCAAGTAGTCAACCACAATCAGATGGCGGGAATATTCTAACAAGCATACAGCAGTCTCTTTCTGCATGGTTAGCTGATATAGGCGTATTTTTACTAGCACTTATGTTGATTGTTTTAGGTATACTACTTTTAGGAAGTAAGCAAGTGGGAAATATTGTGAAATCATGAGTATAGACTTTGGAACGTATACCGTATCTAGCTATGTAGCACCATCACAACCGCTTTCAGTACTAACGGGTCCGAACTGGAAATATATCCGTATACAAAATAATAGCCCCTATGAACTGAGTATAAACTTTGTGGGTATATCCTCTATCACAGTACCAGAATTTTACATGCAAGACTATGCGGTGACACAGCAGTATAGAGGAACGGTTATTATCACACCATCCTCAAATATCACTAATATATCCCATAGCGTTTCTAACATCGTCACTGTACAGGGTTTTATGGCTAATGAAGTTACTACTCCGCTATCACAAAGCATAGCACAACCCGCTGTTACCAGTACAGCAACAGGAAAACCTATATTTTCTGCTACCGTTGGATTTCCTAATACAACAACACGGTATCAACAACTCAATGTATACAATCCCCCTAATTCTGGTATATCTTATGAATTTCACGCTGCAAGATGTTTTACTTCAGATGCTACGCTAGGTAACTTCTCTTATCTTGCCTATTCCTACGGACCTGATTATAATATGTCAGGTGGTTCTGTAGCAGCGGTATCACATGAAGGAGGGAGTCCGTCAAGTGTTCCAATAAGTACCGCGCATTGTACGTATCAAGATAGCTCTAGTATCACTGGAAATCCATATAATACGATAGAGGGTTTTAATACAGCACAAAATTTAACCATAGATCACTTATCATTTCCTGATGTACTTACTATTAACCCTGGTACAAACTGCACACTTTTCTTTCAAATGGGAGGACTTGGTGCTGCTGGTTACGTGTGTAGACTTACGCTCAAATGGACAGAGGATGTATATGTACCACCACAAGGAGGATTAATCACGACCGGAATAGCTGACACCCTCATAAATGACGGGAAACAAATACCAACTCAAATTATAGAGACTACACCGCTTAATGCTGGTAGTAGTGCAATCAGTATTATGAACGATGGCTCTTTCTTGTGGAAAGTGTTACAAACTGGTGTTTATCACCAAATCATGAAAGGACAAACAGCAAATAGCCCCTTGCAGTTAGTACAAGCTAATGATAGTGTTGAAGTACTAGGGAATATGCTTATAAACTTGATACGTCCATTTCAAGGTACTAACCTTGCAATAGATACCATGCAAGCATCAGACCAAATACTCCTAAGAAATAACGGTAGTGCTATCCTATCCATACTTTCAAATGCCATTATAGCATCACAAGTTTTACAATCACCAGCAAATACCGACCTCCTATTAAATGTACCAACATCATCGAATGGTATGAGGTTGAGAAATGCTGGTTCTGATGTGATGTCTATTATTTCATCTGCTGTACAGTTAGCACAGATTTTACAACCAAACACGGGCGCTACTGCTACATTTAACGGCAATACATCAGGCAGTGTAAATATGTATTGTCCTATATGGGGTAGTGCTATGAAGCTAGCAATAGGAGTAGGTCTCTCATTTAATGGCACAAATTCAGG
>AP72_2010_repI_A100DRAFT_1000218_pt1 | contig 10538 bp, 10 predicted proteins | sample AmaPasrepliIA100_FD_9193 | JGI IMG/M metagenome (IMG submission 9193)
CGTGGCTTCAGGAACGTTCAGTTTCGCAGAGGCGGTGCGCGNTGTCCGTAATCGCGGGAAATACATGCAAGAGGCCGTGCCGGTGGGTATCGGCGCCATGGCTGCCATCCTCGGCATGGAACTCGAAAAAGTGTCTCTCGTCTGTCAGGACGCCGCGCAAGGCGAAGTATGTTCAGCCGCCAACATAAACTCCCCCGAACAAGTCGTGATCTCGGGCAACACCGCCGCTGTCGAACGGGCAACAAAATTGGCGGATGAGCGCGGGGCCAAGCGGGCCAAGGTGTTGCCCGTTAGCGCACCCTTTCATTGTTCGCTGATGAAACCGGCGCAAGACGGGTTGGAGCAGGATCTGGCGAAGATCAAGTGGAACAAGCCGACGTATCCCGTAACGTGCAACGTTGACGCCGAACTCGTAGACGACGGGGTGCGCGCACTCAATACATTGGTCCGCCAGGTCACAGGCTCAGTGAAATGGGATCCATGCATGCGGCTGCTGATTGCTCAAGGTGTGGACACGTTCATCGAAGTCGGGCCAGGCAAAGTTCTCTGCGGGTTGATGCGGCAGATCGACCGCTCGAAGACGTGCCTCAATGTAGGCGACGACGCTTCCCTTTCGAAAACGTTGGAGAACCTGAGGGCCGCAGCCTAAGGTCTACTGAAAGATCAGCTCGCAGGGCGGATAGCCAAGCGTACGGTTTGACCTCTCTACCCAGACCTGGGCGTGCTCCACCCGATCATTCACGATTACGTCCACCAGGATTCCACTGCCGCTAGTTCCGGCTCCGAGCGGCGGACAGGGATGCGCGCCATTGACCTTCACCGTCTTGATGACTCCCCATTGGCCGCCCGGCCCCCAGTCGCGATAAAACTCATTGAACGAGTATGTGTAGTTGCCGGGATGTTGCTGCCACTCTGGATCGTGCTGCCATATCGCGTAGGCAGTTTTGAAATCCTGCTTCTGAAGCGCCTCGAAGAAGTTGCTCACTAGGTGTTCGTCCCGCCAGTAGCGGAACCACCATCCCAGCAACAGAATGATCACAACCACGGTGACGCCCATGATCAGGCGTTTTCTTTTTCGTGATTCCTTTTCCGCGTCGAATTCCTTGGCGTCGAGCAGAGTCATACCTCTCTAGCATAATGGACGCGGCAGCGAAGTTGAAAGTTCCCGCGAGGCGTACAATTCTCGCAATGCAATTCCGCGGGAGGTCCTCATGCCCGTCTACGATTATGTCTGCCTGGATTGCCATAAACCCTTCGAAGTGGTTCTGAGCCTGAACGAACATGACAAGGAAAATCCCAAGTGCCCCAAGTGTGGGAGCAGGTATGTGGAGCAGGAGGCAGCCGCGTTTTTCGCGGTTACAGCGAAGAAGAGTTAAAGCATGTAGGTGTGGACTCGCTAGCCAACTGTCATGCTGAGCGCTGAGCGAGATCGCGCAGCGAACTCGCTCGGAGTCGAAGCATCTCCAGCCCAGAGTTCAGTTGCGGAAGGTAGGGATTCCTCGCTCGGAATGACAGTCGCCAGAGTTGTGCTTGTCATCGAGGCTGAGGCGGCAAGGCATCTGCTGCGCGTCGCGCTTCGGTAAGATCCGGAGAGATCTTCAGCGCCTGCTCAAAGGCCGCTCGAGCTTCAGCGTTTCGTCCGCTTTGAGCCAGCGCCTGCCCGAGCGCAAGATACGCTCGGCTTGTTGGCTGAAGTTCGGTGGATCGCGAAAGATCAGCCATGGCTTCCTCCAACCTGCCCTGCTTTTGCGCGATCAGGCCCAAGCCTAACCATGCATTGAACTGGTTAGGATTAATGCCCAACGCCTTGTTGTAGTTCTCTTGCGCCTGGGCAACCTGCCCGGTGGCGCGATACGCCGCACCGAGGTTGGCATAAGTCTGAGCCAGCAGTCCCGGGTCGGAGGTCAACTCGACCGCCGCCTGGTAATGCTGGATGGCGTCGCTCAATAGGCCATGAGATAGATCGTACGTTCCCAGATTGCTGTGGCTCATCGGGTCCCGGGGATTGATCAGCGCGGCCGCTTCGAAGTGAGGACGCGCTTGTTCTTCCTTACCTTCGAGAATCAACGCTCCGCCCAGATTATCCTCTGCCACGAAATTGTTGGATGTGACCGCAATGCTATGCGACCACAATTCCTCATTCGATTGCCAGTAACCGATTTGCTGGCTCGTCATGAAACAGAACGCGACCAAGGCCGCAATACCGGCACCCACTGAAACCATTCCAAGGTTCTTTTGTTCGGCAACGTCAGCAAGTCCAAAGGCAATCATCACGAAGATGCCGATCAATGGGATGTAGGCATACCGGTCAGCCATTGCGGCCTCGCCGACCTGAACCAGCCCGATGACCGGGACGAGTGTGCCCAGAAAGAAACACCATCCCACAGAAAGGTAGCGCCGGGCCCGGAACCTCCAGACCAATGCAGTAATTGCGATCAGAACAATAGCGGCCGCAATCACCCGCCACGCCGGAAGCGAATCTCCCGGGTGTGGATAAAGCGGTGCGAGTCTTGTGGGCCATACCATGTTCCAGAGATACATCGCGTAGGCATTCACCGCATTCGCGAGACGAACGCCGAATGCGAACTCCGTTGGGCTGCGCACGGCTCCGCCCATTTGCTGTGCGTGCATGGTGATTATGGCGCTCGCGGCACAGAATGCGAAGAGCGGGATCTTCTCAAGAATGAGTTGTAACCATGGCCGTCCGTTTTCAGAAGTCCCGTTCAGGCGTGATAGAGGCCAATAATCCATCAGGAGAAGCCCGAACGGCAGCGTGATCACCATCGGCTTTGCCGCCAGCGCCGCCACGAATGACGCGACAACCAGCAGATATCGCTTCCATCCCGGCTTCTTTGCATACCAGCCATAGGCCCACAAGGTAAGGAAGAAAAGCGTCGTGCAGAGAACATTCTTTCGCTCGGCAACCCAGGCGACCGATTCCACATTGATCGGATGCAAGGCGAACAGCAGGGCAACAAACAGGCTTGGACCAAACCGGTTCGTTGCCCACGCAAGAATCAGGTACAGCAAACATACATTCACGATGTGCAGGAAAACACTGGTGAAGTGATGTCCGGTGGGATTCAAATGAAATAACGAGACGTCAAGCGCGTGCGACATCCATGTCAGCGGATGCCAGTTCGCTTGTTCGGTGGAAGTAAGGGCCCATGCAATGGTCTTGCCGGTCAGCCCATCGCGCACGTGCGCGTTCTCGGTGACATAGCGGTCGTCATCGTAATTCACGAACGGGTGGCGATTGACAGGATTGTACAGAAGCAACGTAACCACGGCGAGAAGCAGGCACACCACGGGATCACGCTTTTCGGCAGACGCGAACAAGCCAGCCGATTTCGGGGCCAGAGCAGATTTAGCTTTTGCGGGCAATGAAAAGATTTAACCACAGCGGTAGCGGAGGAACACAGAGCAAGTGCACCATTAGGAAGCACCGAAGTCACCGGGTGGGATTTCAGATTCAAGATTTCAGATTGCAGATTGAACATCCAAATCGGCCAGGTCAGCCAGTTTTAAATCTGCATTCTAAAATCTGAAATCTGCAATCAAAACGGTTTCCACCGCAACACTGGCTTCCTCGCCGCGGCGGTTTCGTCAAGCCGCGACACCCGTGTCGAATGCGGCGCGTCCAGCACGGTCTGCGCATCTTCTTCCACTTCCTGCGCAATCGACTTCATGGCGTCCACGAAAAGATCCATCTCTTCCTTCGACTCGCTCTCGGTCGGCTCGATCATTAGTGCCCCGGGAACAATCAGTGGAAACGCAGTCGTATAAGGATGGAATCCGTAGTCGATCAGCCGCTTGGCGATATCCATAGTGCGCACGCCCTTTTTAGCCTGCAGTTTGTCGCTGAAGACGACTTCGTGCATGCTCGGCGTGTCATAAGGCAGATCGTAGCTGCCCGCGAGTCCTTTCCGGATGTAATTCGCGTTGAGGACAGCATCTTCGGTGGTCTGCCGCAGTCCATCCGGGCCGTTAGCCTGAATGTACGCCAGCGCGCGAACGAACATGCCGAAATTGCCGTAGAAGGCCCGAACGCGTCCGACAGAATGCGGACGGTTGTATTCAAAAGCGAGCGTGCCATCCGCCTTGCTTACGACCACGGGCTTCGGAAGGAAGGGCTCCAGAATTTTCTTGATCGCGACCGGGCCGGAGCCGGGTCCGCCTCCGCCATGCGGAGTGGAGAACGTCTTGTGCAGATTCAGATGCATGACATCGACGCCGAAGTCGCCGGGACGGACTTTGCCGACCAGCGCATTCATATTGGCGCCATCCATATAAAGAAGGCCGCCCTTGGCGTGGAGTATGGTGGCGATCTTGTGGATGTTCTCTTCGAAGACTCCCAAAGTGTTCGGGTTTGTGAGCATCAGCGCGGCGACGTCTTCGTTCATCTGTGCTTCGAGCGACGCGATATCCACCATGCCGCGCGAATCGGATTTCAGATTCTCGACCCCATAGCCCACCATAGCCGCCGTGGCCGGATTGGTCCCATGTGCCGAATCCGGGATCAAGATTTTTTTCCGCGGATTGCCCTTGGATTCGTGATAGGCCCGGACTATCAGCAGGCCAGTCATTTCTCCGTGGGCGCCCGCCGCCGGCTGCAGCGTGATCGCGTCCATCCCCGTGATTTCGATCAGGCATTCGCTAAGCGTCTTGATGATGCGCAGCGCACCTTGCGAAATCTTTTCCGGCTGATACGGATGCCCGTTCGCAATGCCTTCCACGCGAGCGACCGCCTCATTCACTCGCGGGTTGTACTTCATCGTGCACGATCCGAGCGGGTACATTCCGAGGTCGATTGCGTAGTTCCACGTGGACAGCCGCGTGAAGTGACGGATAATTTCAATCTCACTCACTTCCGGCATGTTGCCCAGATCTTTGCGTTCTGCCGCGCCGAGCAGTTTCGCGGTGTCGATTTCAGGCACATCAAGCGGCGGAAGTTTCCACGCGACCTTGCCGGGCGAAGACTTTTCAAAAATCAGGCCTTCGTTCTGATTGACTTGGCGGGTCGCTTTCGGAGTTGGGTGCTTCATCGCGCCATCTCCTCCACTTCTTCTTTGGCTGATCGCACCGAGCGCTCGCTTTCAGCGATCAATCCCGCCGCCGTATCGATCGCGCTGCGTGTGGTCAACTCTGTGCAACACCACAGAGCGGCATTCCCCAACTCGGGATAAAACTTTCGGAGTGGCAACCCGCCGACGATCTTGTGACCCAGCAAGCGGCCGTTCACCGCGTACGGGTCTTCGCTGGTTTCAACCACAAATTCGTTGAACTTCGGCGAGTTCGCGAAGACCAATTTGCCATGCTTGGCAAACTGGCTGGCCGCATAGGCCGTCTTCGCCAAGTTCTGCTTCGCCAGTTCCTTTAATCCGACCTTGCCGTACACAGTCATGAAAATGTTGACCATCAAAGCCACGAGAGCCTGATTGGTGCAGATGTTCGACGTCGCTTTCTCACGACGGATGTGCTGCTCGCGTGTTGCGAGAGTGAGAACGAATCCGCGCTTGCCTTGCTTGTCGACCGTTTGTCCCGCAAGGCGACCGGGCATCTGTCGAACATATTTCTCCCGCGTGGCGATAACACCGCAGTAGGGCCCCCCAAAGCCAAGAGGCACGCCGAACGATTGCGCCTCCATCGCGATGATGTCGGCCTGCCGTGGCGGTTCGATAATTCCCAAAGAAACTGCCTCCGCAATCGAGACCACGAGCATGGCGCCATGTTTATGAGCGATCTCCGCGATTGCGTCAACATCTTCGACAGTGCCGAAGAAATTAGGAGATTGAATCAAAACGCAGGCCGTATCGGCAGTAATAGCCTGTGCGAGTTCCTTGAGATTGATGCGGCCATTCTCACCGAATCCCGCAGTAGAGAGGGGCATGCCTTGATGCGTGGCGTAGGTCGCCAGCACCTCGCGATATTCCGGATGCAGGCTGCGGGCCACAATTACTGATCGCCGTCCGGTCAATCGCACAGCCATCATCGCCGCTTCGGCCGCGCCGGTCGAGCCGTCATACATCGAAGCGTTGGCGACTTCCATGCCGGTGAGTTCGCAGATCATCGTCTGGAATTCGAAGATGGCCTGCAGCGTTCCTTGTGAGATCTCGGCCTGATAGGGCGTGTACGCAGTCAGGAACTCGCCGCGCGAAATCAGCGAATCAATAATGACTGGGCGGTAATGAAAGTAGGCGCCGGCACCGAGAAAGCTGGTGTATCCGTCTCCATTTTCGCGCGAGCGCTGACGGAAGAAATCGACGATTTCCGATTCCGCCATCTGCCGCGGAATGTTGAGATCGCGATTCAGGCGGTATTCCGCCGGAATAGGGGCAAACAAGTCATCCACCGAGCGCAAGCCAATGGCTTTCAGCATGGCCTCGCGGTCAGCAGGAGATTTAGGCAAGTAGCGCATATTAATGAGATGCCTTTCCAGTAACGTCGATGCAAGCGGCAGCCAAAAGCGATTTGACTGCTGCGACCGCCGCGTTCAAGGCTTTTGAATCGTGATCAACAGAGGGATCATAGGCGGTTATCGCGGCGCCGACAATGGTCCGATTGCTTCCAATAAAGCGAATCGTCTTCAGCAGTTCGTCCACCGTGATACCTCCGGTCGACGAATACTCATTCACTCGCGCCTCAGCGAGGTCGAGGACATCCAGGTCCAGATGAACATAGAGACGTTCAGGCAATCTTCCGATGGCATCTCGGAGAGAGTCTTCGACACCATTGTTCCTGATTGATTCTTCTTGGATCCACCTGACTTCTGAACCTTCCAGCGATCTGCGCTCCTCGGGATCGAGGTCTCGCGCTCCAATCAGTACGACGTTCTTCTCAGACAGCGGCCGAAATCCCGGGATGCTGGCGGTGAGCGTCGTCCAGCAGCGCCCGGTAAGCATTGCGAGCGCCATGCCATCCNTGAATCCGCTGACAGTGGTTTCGGGTGTGTTGAAGTCCGCGTGTGCGTCGAACCAGACCACGGCCATCGAATCACTGTCGATGCCAGCAATGGCTCCGACCGTATTGATGCATCCGCCTGCGAGCAAAATTGGAAGCCGATGATCGGTTGTCGACGAGCTCACCTTGGCCGACAGGGTTCGAAGGATGTTGATTGTCGTGCCGAGTTCGAATGGCCGCTCCCCTACCGTGATCAATTCCGAAGCGACCCCGACAAGTTTGGCAATCTCTTTGTGCAGTCGTGCAGGCCCGTTCCCCATACGGAAGTCCTTGCGGCCCGAATCGTAGGGGATCTGGAAGATCTGAGCTCCCGAAAAATTAGGTGCGGCGTGCAACTTCAGTGGCCTGCTTCTTCAGCAACGAACTTTTCGTAGTCTGCGGCGGAAAGGAGCGCGTCGAGCTCTCCGGGGTTCTGGAGTGTGAGCTTAACCATCCAGGAACCATGCGCATCTTTGTTGACCTTTTCAGGCGAAGTCGCCAGGTCCGCATTCACCTCAGTCACCGTGCCTGAAGCCGGAGCGAACAGGTCTGACACAGCTTTCACCGATTCGACAGTCCCGAACGTCTTTCCAGCCGTCAACTCGGCGCCGACCTTGGGTGTTTCTACGAAAACGATATCGCCCAGCGATTCCTGCGCGTAGTCGGTGATACCGATCGTGGCGTTACTACCGTTGACCTGGATCCACTCATGCTCTTTCGTATACTTGCGATCTGCGGGATAGGGCATAAAGCTTCTAGCTCCTGACTTTTCTGGCCGACTCTAGCATTTGAAGGATTCGGTCTTGTGACATGAGCCGTGCGAGATCGATTGGCGTTTGTTCGAATTCATTCTTCGCGGTCACATCCGCTCCCTTACTTAACAGCACCTTGGCAATCTCATACTGGCCGCGCGAAGCGGCCACGTGCAACGGAGAGTACACGAGATCTCCCGCAACGTTGCCATCAGCTCCTGCTTCGGCGAGGGCAACAACATCATCCAAGTTACCCCGATGGCATGCGATGTGAATCGGGCGATGGCCAGTTATTCCAACCTGATTCACATCCTCGAGCGTACGATCCAAGAACTCCGGCAAGTGGTCATTGGTATACTTTTTCAGCACTTTCGCGGCTGCACTCTGAGTCCTGTCTTTCGAGAACAAGCTCAAAACCCTCTACTTCTTCGGGCGTCTATAAAACGGCGTCGGAACAACCACTGCTCCCACCCCTTGACCTCGAATTTCCACTTTCACTTTTGTACCAACTGCCGACTGCTCGACCGGCACATAAGCCAGCGCGATGTTCTTCTTCAAAAATGGAGCGGGCGATCCGCTAGTGACATACCCGATCTCGCGCCCGGACTCGTCCTGAACTTTATAGTCATCGCGCGCAATCCCGCGCTCACTCATCTCAAGTCCGACCAGCGTCCGCTTCACGCCCGCGGCCTTGGCCTTCTCAAGGGCATCGCGGCCGATGAACTCGGGCCTGTCCAACTTGCAGAACCGGTCCAGACCGGCTTCCCAAACATCAATCGTATCGGAAATCTCGTGGCCGTAGAGGGGAAGCTTGCCTTCAAGACGAAGCGTATTCCGCGAGCCGAGTCCGCAGGGTACTACACCAAATTCCTTGCCCGCTGCGAGGATTTCGTTCCAGACTCTCGCACTCGTACCTTCGTCGGCTGGAACGTAGATTTCGAAGCCATCTTCTGCTGTGTAGCCGGTGCGTCCCATCAAAATGTCGGCTAGTCCGCACACCTTGCCACGGGTGATCCAGTAGAACTTCACCTTGCTGAGTTCAGCATCGGTCAGTTTCTGCAGGAGGTTCACGCCCTTCGGGCCCTGGATCGCAATCTGTGTGAAGTCATCCGACAAATTTTCCACCGCGCAATCAAACTGCCGCGTGTTGTCCCGGACCCAGTTGAAATCCTTCTCGCGCGTCCCCGCGTTGATCACCAGCAGATATTCCCCTTCCCCAAGCCGGTGGACAATCACATCATCAACGAAAGTGCCCTGCGGATATAGCAACGCCGAATATTGCGCCTGCCCAATGGCTAGCTTCGACGCATCATTCATCGATATGTGCTGCACGGCCGCCAACGCCTGCGGTCCCGCCAGGCGGATGTCGCCCATATGGCTCACATCGAAGATGCCAACGCCAGTGCGAACCGCCATATGCTCCGAGATGATGCCGCCGCCAAGTGACGCGGGATATTCAACCGGCATGTCCCAGCCGTTGAACTCCACCATCTTCGCGCCCATCTGGCGATGGACGGCGTTGAGCGCAGTTTTTCGGATGGCGGGCGCCTGAACCGACGACAATCGAGACCTCAATCAACAGCAGTGGCTGGCTGCCTGGATGTGTGAACTACTACGCTGGACTGATTACCGTATCACGCCGTTTTTCGGCGGGTCAACCGAAGCAGGATCCATCAGACTGGCAGACTAGCTCCGCGAGTAATGCGGCCAAAAAGGCCGAATTCGTGAGCCTCAGGATTTCCCTGTGATCCTCTGTGCCCCCTGTGGTAAAGCCTTTGACTTCCAGGCCAACACCACGGATCACACTAGCGCGTCTCGCGATCCAGCCACTTTTCAACGTGTACCGGGCGCCAACTTTCGAACGCGTCCAGCAATTCCGCTGGCGTATCACCTGCCAACACCAACTTCCTATTTTGCGACTTTAGAAACCGCTGCTCCACCGCGTGATCGAGCATCGTGAGCAGGGGCGTGTAATATCCGAGCACATTCACGATTCCGCACGGCTTTTCGTGTAACCCCAGTTGGCTCCACGTCAGGACTTCGCAGAACTCTTCCAGCGTTCCAAAGCCACCGGGAAGCGCAACGAAAGCGTCGGAGAGATCCGCCATCATGGCCTTGCGCTCGTGCATCGAACGAACCACGTGAAGCTTGGCAAGTTGTTTGTGGCCGATCTCCCGGTTCATCAGATGCTCGGGAATCACTCCAATCGCCTCGCCGCCCGCTTTTAACACCGAATCGGCAATCGCGCCCATCAACCCCACATTGCCGCCACCGAATACCAACCCGATCCCGCGCCGCGTCAACTCAGCCCCAAGTTCTTCCGCGCACGCTCGATACTCTGCACGGCTACCCGCACTCGATCCACAAAAAACGCAGACACGCCTCATGCACTCATTCTATGTCGGCGAAAAGTGGAAATTGGGGAATGCGCCACCATGAAGCAGATTTTGGCTTTGTCATGCTGAGCGGGACCAGACCGGTCGCGATTGCGAACGGGGCTTGTGGAGTCGGAACATCCCTGTCTGACGACTAACGTCGGGATGGAGGTGAATTACTTGATTGAGTCAGCTGGCTACCGCCCGAATTGAACAGTAACCCGTGAGCCCGCGGGAACATGGCTTCCCGCCACCGGCGTCTGTTGCCGCGCGAGTCCGCTTCCTACAGCCTCAAGCTCCAAGCCCGAATCTTGCGCCGCCTCGACGGCCCCACGGAATGTCTTCCCCACAAACGATGGGACTTCAATTCCGCCTTGCTCTACATCCAGCACGACAGTTCCACTGCTAGGCAACGTCGCAGAAGAGTCCGGCTCGGATGGCTTAGGCGGCTCGCCGGGCTGAGCCGGCGACG
>AP72_2010_repI_A100DRAFT_1000219_pt1 | contig 10531 bp, 7 predicted proteins | sample AmaPasrepliIA100_FD_9193 | JGI IMG/M metagenome (IMG submission 9193)
TCTCCCACCATCACGCACCATTCGCGTAGGTGCGGATCTTTGATGGGCTTGCCATTCAGCGTCTTCTTCTCGTAGTCGACCTCCGCCCCCTTCGCTTGGTTGAACTCGAAGAGGTCGCGAACGTTCCGAGAGTGTACTGTACCAAGCCAAGTGACCTCAATGTCGTCACCGGTCGAGTACGGTAGATCCGTAGCAACGTGAGTGGGACGAGGCACACGTAGACGCTTAGCACGGATNTCTTGCTTGACGTGCGCGATGGCCTTATCCAGCCAGAATGCTCCAAAGGGATCCTCCTGTTCTACGAACTCCTTCATGCTAGCAAGGGTCTTCTCACCGATACCCTTGATCGCAATCAGGTCATCCCAGTCCTCGAGCTCGCACTCTTCACGGAAGTCAACGATGCTCTTGGCAACGATCGGCCCGACGCCCGGTATCTCCATGAACCCAGCACGGATTCCGTCTTCGGTACGCTCCCACGTGACGCCGGAGTTTGGGTTGGGAGGCTCGACAGTCAAGTGCCTGCCCTTGCGTTGTGTATCGCGTACCATGCGCTGTCGGCTGTCGTCTTTGCCCGTCACCTTTAGCTTCTCAGTGAAGAAGAGTTCAGGCTCGTGGCGCTTGAACCACATATCATAGTAGCCCAAGAGTGAATACGCTACTGCGTGACTCGCGTTGAACGCATACGCGCCAGCGGTGATGCACTTCCCCCAGATGTCGCGCGCTTCTTCCTCGGACATCTGATGTAGCTCGGCAGCCCCGTCTCTGAATTGTTCCCACCTACGGTTGAATGCCTGCTCGCCGATCTTGCGGCTGATGATCCGGCGTACCTCTGCCCGGTGCGTCCAGTCGAAGCCGCCGATCTCACCGAGGATACGTAGGATCTGTTCCTGGTACACGATCTGGTACTTCGTGTTCTCGGTGATGTGGGCCAGAGCCGGGTGCATCGCTTCGGGCTGCGTGCGGCCCATCTTGATATCTATGTACTCGTTCGCCGCACCGTTATGTAGCGGACCCGGACGAGCAAGCGCATTGACATCAGCGAGCTCCATGAAGTTGTCAGGTTGTAGCGCACCGTTGACGTACCGCATCGCCCTTCCGTCGAATTCGAAGACTCCGGTAACGTCGTTTTCGCGGAAACCCTGAATGGTGTCAGCATCGTCCAGCGGCATGCTGTAGAGGTCATCAAGTGACCACCCCATCTCTTGTCGCATCTTGTTGATGGCCGTCATCGAGCTGAGGCCAAGGTAGTCCAGCTTCAGCAATCCCTTCTGTTCGGCGTCGTACTTGTCCATGCTGATGACCTTGACCGTCTCACCCTTGATGCTGCGTTCATAGACAGCCGCCACGTCAAATATCGGTTCAGTAGATACGACGAGGCCAGCGGCATGAACACCAAACCCCTTGTAGTTGCCCTCCAGATCCATGGCAACTCCGAGATCGGGATATTTCTCAAAGACCTCACCAGCAGCCTCGAACTGCTGTGCTGTGTCCTCAATCGTTGCCGACGCGCGCAGGTCACCCGAGCTCCTTTCGATGAGCACGTTCTTGATGCGCTCTATCTCCCACTTCGGGACTTGATAAACTCTCGCAGCGTCATCGAGCGCGATCTTGGCTTTGAACTGCGTGAATGTTCCAACGTTATTGACGCAATCGCTCCCGTACTTGCTGACAAGATAGTTACGGACTTTATGACGCTGCTCCGAATCAAAATCCAGGTCAATGTCGGGGAGATCTTGACGCGTGACATCGATGAACCGTTCGAAGACAAGATCAGGATATAGCATGGGATTGACCTCAGTGATTCGGAGCAGCCAGCAAACCAGGCTTCCAGCTGCCGAACCGCGTGCCGGTCCAACCGCGATGTCATTGTCCTTCGCCCAGCGCACGCTATCGCTAACGATGAGGAAGTAATCAACAAAGTCCTTGTCTTCGATGACCTTGGCTTCATGCCTGAGTCTCTCCTTGTAGCGCCGACGTTCCTTCGGCGGTAGACTGTCACAACCTCTGTACTTCCAGCCCTGGTTGATCCACCGGCGCCAGAGCTCTACCCCTCCCACACCATCCTCCGCTGGAAAGCGCACCATGTCTAGCTTGGGTATTTCGACGTTGCAGCGCTCAGCGATTTCCTCAGTGGCTAGTATGGCCCGCACCGCCTGCTCGCGCGTCAGCCCCGTTGCCTGAAGTTTACGGACCACCATCGCGTCAGTCCACGGCGGACAGAGGTTTTCGTCGTAGCCCCAGTCTCGGACCATTTCTTCAAGCGTCTTCTTCTCCCCAGGGCGGATGTTGTGTAGTACCTGCTGTAGTTCTTTTTCTTCGGGGATGGTGTAGTGGCAGTCGAAGGTTGCCACAAGCGGTATGCCGAAATTGTCAGCCATCTGAGCGAGAAGCGGGTTAGCTCGTCGGGTACTCTCCAGGTGAGGAAAAGCCTGTACCTCAATGTAGTAAGCATCACCAAATGCTCTCTTGAATCGAGCTGCCACGTCAGATGCACGACGGAAACTAGCATCCTCGGGAGCGACGTTCTTACCTCCCAAGAGTGAAGTGAAGAGGAGAGAGCCTTGGCACCCAGATAGTACAATGAGCCCATCCTTGTGCTTTTGTAGCATTCGACCGCTTGCGGTTGGCTCATAGTAGAACCCCTCTGAGTAGGTCCGGCTGACCAATTGGAGCAGGTTCTTGTATCCCTCCTGCGTCTCGGCCAAGATGGTCAAGTGATTCTTGCGCTGCTTCGCATTCTCACCTACATTGCCTGTGTAGAGCTCTACTCCGAAGATCGGCTTGATGCCTTCCTCTAGCGCGTACTTCTCAAGCTGCACGTGGGAACTGACATTCCCGTGTTCGGTGAGCGCCAACGTTCCCATGCCGATCTCACCTGCTCGACGTACGTGCGCCTTGGGTAGCGCGTAGCCGTCGAGGTAGGAGAAGGTTGAGTGGTGATGAAGAGAAGCAAACGTCATCTCCTTCGTGCGCTGCGGCGTGCGGCGCGTCCGCTTGACCTTGCGTACGACCAGCGGCTGCTTGTCGTGCGCGCATTCGTCCTCAGCAGTTGGTACGCGATACTGAAGCTCGTCGAGTGACTGGTCTCTTCTAGGCAAACATCCTCCTCGCTGAGCGGACTTGGGTAGCTTCGTACACCCGGATTTCCTTGACAGCCGCTGCTGCCTTCGGCCCGATGAAGTCTACTAGCAGGTGTGGCCAGCGGCACATGTACTTCTTGCTTGGGTGGCTCACGTACCGCTCGCCCCATTGCTTGTACACGATGCGGTGCGCTTCCTTCTCGAGCTCTGCCCGCCTCTCAACGGTGCCCGCGTGGGCAGCGATACCGCCGGGATCTTTCGGCTTGTTGACCATGCCGATGTGGAAGCTGGAATGAATGTACCACAGGTGCCCGATCTTGATGCCGCGCCGGTTCATCTCTGACGTGTCGTGGTACACCCGCAGCTTCGGGTTGAAGTTGCCCGCTCGTAGCGCGAGCTCCGTGTTGAGCGCCATGATGCGGTCGTGCGCTGCCGGACGAGGGATCACCAAGCCATCCTGCTTACCAATCTTGTTTCCATCCGGGATCCACAGGCCGTAGTTGGACATCCAACCGGCGCATACGATGCCCCGCTTCTTTGCGCAGAAGTCCAGTATGGCGCGCACGTCGCCGCGCGTCGGCTTCGTGTCGTCGTCAGACAGCACGTATGCCTTGTAGCCGAGAGTGTTGGCCAGCGTCGTAGCTGCCGCTCGCGCGTAGCCCACGCCCATGTCAGGCTTCTTGTGCGACTTGACGTTGATGTACGGATCCCAGCCCTCCTCCTTCAGGAACTCCCGAAGGTCAGCCGCCTGGTTCACTTCGGTGAGCAGCGTGATGGGGATGTCTTGCTCGATCCAGGCGGGCAGCGTCTTGAACAGCATGTCTTTGCGGTCGCGCGTGATGATGATGACGCCGTACTTCATGGCTTACCACTCAAAGCCTGGTAGGTGAGTTCTGCTTTGCTCTTGTCGCCCATCGGTCGCGCTGGTGCCCAGTAGTGAATCGGATGCGCGAATGCCGGTAGGAAGCAGTGCCGGCAGCGCCCGTTCTTGCGCATGTCCCAGAGACGCAAAGGACGGAAGGCGTGAGGACTGGTTGTAGTGCTCATTCCGGCCTCACGTTGTCCTCGGTGGTGATACCGGCCCATGGGTTCGCCAGCCACTCCTCAACGGCGATCGCACCCTCACCTTTGCTCAGTCCGCTGATGCCCCACTTGAACGGTTCCACGCCGTCACGCGCGAATGCGTCGACGCGGCTACGAATTGTACAGCCGCGATCGAGCTCACTCTTGAACGGGCACTTGCCCATCTTGTAGCACACCGGAGCAAACGTCTCTGGCCGTGCCTTGGCGATGAGCTTGAACTGCCAAGCGTTCTTGTGCGTGTTTTCGCCGGTGTTCATGTCGAGCCTCATCTCTACCTGATTGGGCACGTAGTCGCGGATTGCTTCCATGATGCCCATGAAGACCGCGCGCCACTCAAACTGCGCTTGGGTGCACAGCCGGTTGCCCGCGTGCTCCATCAGTCCTCGGAAGTTCGTCTTGTAGATGACTCTTGTTGTCGTCGCATGCGGTAGTAGTCCGCGCGCATCTTCCGCAGGGATTCCTGAGTTGACAAGAGCGGTGTAGGCTCTTTCGATTCCTTGGACGCACTGGTGCCAGAACGCCTCAGCGTTCTCGTTGCCCATGACCGACAGCGGTACAGGAATCTCACTGGCTAGTCCCTCCTTGACGGCGAACCGTAGTGATTCTTGCGCATAGACCGCCGTTCGCTGCCGAACGAGTTGGTGCGTGAACGCGCGGGTGACACCTTCGAGCATGAACTGGAAGTCGACGAATTCCCATGGGGCTTTGAGGTGACCCTTGATGGACTCTTCCCACGCCCAGCGCCGGTCTTCGTCAGAGATTTCAGCCAGAGTGTACACAGGATCTCCACGGAACATGCGCATACCAGCAGCGATAGATCCAAGAGGATCAGGTGTAGCGGAGAGTAGAAAAACCCGTGGCTCAACTTGCACCCCCTCTTCTCGTTCCATGGGCTGTGACGCATACATCGCGTCATCACCCCACCTCATGATCTCCTTATTCGCCATTGATCTTCCTCTCAGCGAAGATGGTGTAGTTGATGATATCCGGCGTTTCGCTGAGGATGTGCTCGTCAGCGTCTGGGTGCCGCTTATCGAGCAAGCTGATACAGCGATCGATCTTGATCTTGGCCGCGACCAACTGATCCCTCGCGCTGTAGTCCTTCCACAGTCCCTCGCGTACGGCGTCGCGTTCCTGGTACACCGCCTGGGCGCGATCGTAGACTTCCTTGTGGGTAACAAGTTCCTGCTTAGTTGCCAACTGGCGCTCCCTCCAGTAGTGCGTACGCTTCTTGGTAGGCGTGATGAAGCAGTACACCATGCTGCCACTTCGCCCACCTACCTAGCCGATGTATTTCCGGCCAGCAGTTACAGTTACTGCTGATGGCCTTGAAGCCCTGTATCGAATGGTCAAGTGGAGATGTACTCTCGATAGACTCCTTTCCTCCGAGGATGGACCAACGATACCAGTGGTCGTCGGGCAACCCGTTGAACACGACTACTTCACGATGTTGATCCTCGCGCGGGGTCATGCGCGGCTGGATCCAGTACGGGACGCCGTCAAACCTGTGCTCCTGCTTCTGGCAGCAGATCTCGGGCTGCGGGATGGTTGAGATCACGTACCGAAAGTCAGTAATGAAAGTCTCAAGCGCCCAGACCGTTGCCTCTTGGTCGTGTACCTGGTCTTTGTACTTCTCCCAGAGCATGTGGTAGGCGTCGAACACCGACCAGCTAGGCTCGACCCGGTCGTAGTTCGGCCATCCGCATTCGTGATACGGATCGCCGTACACCTTCTCGGCATAGCCCTCCTTGGTACCGAGCCGCACGAACAATACCGCGCGCTTCGGGTACTCTGAGGTGANGCCCGGTATGGCAGCCTGTAGNTGTTGCGAACCTGGAATCTCGCTCTTCACTTTCTTGCTGAAGATNTGCGGCGTNTGGCCAGCCTCTTCTACCGCGTGCGCTACCAACAGTCCTGCCGGGCCACANCCGAGTACCGCTANGTCCATTCTACCTCCCTGAGCAGTTTGTGGAGCATGGGCTCAATGTACCAGTCGTTCTTGTCCCTGAGGATCATCTTCGTTTCCCAGAGNTGGTTGGTGATNGCCTTCGTCTGACTACGCTCNATGTTGAGGGTCTCNTCGAGGTCTGGNCCNCTAAACTTTCCTCCTGTGGTGCGCAGAAACTCCACGAGCTCCGGACGATCCTCGAGATACTCGGTAATCTCATCAACGTAGTCCTCGGCTTTGAGACGCCTAGCTATCTGTTCCTTGCTGCGCTCGCGATAGCCAAATGCCTTCATGCTGTACAGTTCCCTGATGAACTGAACGGCATCCTCTACATGTCGTGGTTCGATGACGAGCGTTTCAAAGTCCGTCGTTGAGCACGTTCGCGCCGCCAGCGCCGCAGCAACGCGAGCGATCTTGATTCGAACATTAGCTGCCTGTACCAAAGGCGGACTCTCCACATACTCGCGCCCCATTTCGTTGGCGAATTGAAAGACTTTGTCCTCTGCCCCGCGATACCAGTCAATCTGATCGTGCTGCCGTGTCCAGGCCCAGAGTAGCATCGCGTGACAGGCGTCGGCAGTGTAGATGGTATTCGTGTACGTATGAGGCTGATTGATCTTCTCGGGCAGTACATCGTCAAGCCGCAGCGCCATCGCGAGGTCGAAGCGCGCTATGTCCTCGGAGTTGCCGATTAGCGGTTTGATCGCGTCTACCCCATACGTGTAGTCGCTCATGTCTTTGTCTCGAGGGTTTCCCATCCAGAGGAGTCTTGTTCTGGCAAAGGTTCGGTCGGCTTGGATCTTGGCGAGCCGCGCGATGCCTGAAGCTCGGACGTCGGACATTTTAGCGATGTCTTCTGGTTTGAGTCCTGATAGCTCATCGATGACGACAAGCCTTCGATCGTTGATGGGGATGAGACCCCAAGTAACAGCCCAATCTCGACCACTAATTTGCTGCAAGCCTCCAACAAGCCCAGCAAAAGAAGCGGCTTCTCCACCAATGATTTCTCCTGCGCCATAATGTTGCACAAGTTGGCGAGCAGCTTCGCTCTTTCCTGTGCGCGTGTCTCCAACGATGAGACTCTCGAGCCATCCTCTGTCGACACTTTGACCTCCGAAGTTGAAAGAGAGTACGCTATGAAACGTCAGATCCATCAGCTGGTGCATCTCTGGCCTGCCGCGGATGAAGGTGACGTGACCGCTGAGGTCATCAGCGATCTCCTTCAACTTCTCTAGCGGTCTCTGCCCCTCCTCTGGCTGAAACAAAGCTAGAAGTTCCTGTACCTGGCCGTCCACCTTGAAGTGGTCTACGCTCGTTTCGAGTGTCTCAATGTCCCAGGCGAGGAATTCGGCGCTGTGCGTGCGTGGGTGAGGGTATAGCGCGCCAGTAGCTGCTATTGTGTTGTTCGCTAGTGTGTCATGCTTTCCTATGCTGGTGATACGGATGGGCTTGTACTGCCCCGCCTGAGTGCCGTCGGCAACGTCGAGCGCGGGTCGTGCGTGAAGTACCTCGGCGGATTGATGCTCCTCGATCTCTTGTCTGAGCTTGCTACACTTGCCACCGGGGATGCCGTATGCCTTTGAAATCTCTGATTCGGCGGTAGCGAAGGTGCCCTCAACAAAGTAGAGGATGGCCGGGTCGTCGGGTTCGATCACAAACTGTGTGTCACCGCCTGCCGCCATGAGTGGGCAGTTAGCGCACTTGTTCCCCATGTCGCGCGTACAGGACAGGTTCACCTTGTGCGGGATGACATAGCTCGGATCGTTGCGCCCACGGATCGTTACGATCAACCGCTTGGGGTCTCCGGAGTTACGAGCGTCGAAGCTGTCAAGGACCGTGATGGTCTCGACTTCCTTCTTGTCCTTTTTGGCGTACGGCTCTGCCGCATCGAGCACTTTGCGCAAGTCGCCGGTCTCGTGCTCGAGCAGGTAATCCGTTAGGTCTTTTCCGTCTTTGTCGCTTCGTGTATAGCCGAGGTCAACAATTCGGACGTCAGCAACTCGATGAAGTGCCCAAGCGATCTTTCGATCTGCTCGTTGTCCTTTGGTGTCTGCATCGTGCGCGAGATAGACCACTCGGTCGGCAAAAAGTTCACCCCACTCTCCGAGCCACCCATCGGCTGTACCAGTTCTGGTGATACAGTTATAGCCAGCCTGAATTCCAAGGAGCGCATCCCACTCTCCTTCACAGATGATGATTTCCCCCGGTTCGTCTAGCTGCTGTATCGGGTAGAGACTCAAGGATTGCATACCTTCTACTTGCCAAATCTTGCGGCGCTTACCAGGCTGCGGGTCGTACCTACGGACGTTCAAGATCTCCCCGTCTGCGTCATAGACCGGAATAGAGTACACGCGCCGGTCTTTGTCCCAGCCAATCTTGAACAGCCGGAGCGTCGTGGGCAGTAGACCCCTGCGCTCGCGTAGCCATTGCAGCCTGCCCTGGTCTGACATCAGCGAGCTATGCCACCCGCCGATATGTCCTTCTGTGATGGTCTCCTTCGGCTTTTTGTTGCTGCTGTACCCGCCGTTGCTGTATCGCGCGTGCGCCGGTGGGGGTAGCCAGTTTTCCCGCTCCTTGATGAGCGAAGCGATTGTACCACCGCCACAACCGGCCTGGCAATACCACAGGTCGGTGTGTACGTTGATGCTGGCCGACCGCTTGGCGTCTTCGTGTAGCGGGCAATGTAGGTCCCATTCGCCGTTCTCACGAGGACGCTCACCCTCGAGGTACGGTTCCAGCAGTCTCAATTGACGCTTATTCACGACGGAGGGAGAGGCGCGCCAGCTTGCGGCTAGGGAAGAGAAGGCTGACGCGCCTCCCAGGGAGAAGCTTCCCCTATTCCTCGTCGAATGGGTTGGTCTCGTCGTCCTCCCGCAGCGCCGCAATCATCGCGGTCTTGTACCGCTCGGCGGCATTCTTCCCGCGCGGTTTCGTGGGCAGGTCGAGCTCGCGATCCTTGAACTCGGCTTCGAGGAGTTCGTTCTCCCACTCGTCGTAGTCGTCCTCGCCCTCGGCTTTCGCCTCGCCTTCTTCGCCGAAGTCGTCGTCACCTTCTTCGGAAGCGTCGGCGCTGTCGTCGTCGCGCAACGTCTTGATCCACTTGTCGCGCTTCTTGCCGCGACCGCCGGCAACGGTCAAGCCGCGTTCCTCGACCTCGGACTCCAGGTCGGCATCGCCCCACTCCTCGTAGGAGCCGAACTCTTCGCCTTCCCGGGAGGGGCTGAACTCCCCGTCCTCGGCTTCAGGCTCTTGTTCAGCCTCCGCCTGCGGACCTGCACCGTCCTCACTGGCCTCAGGTAGCTCATCACCCCTGACCGGCTTCATAAGCCTTCCTACGTCGGCGCGGTACTCGCCCTCGTAGGTGCCGGGATTGACCTTGATGCGGATCATCTTGCCGACGAGCTTGTCCGGATCGAACTTGCCCTTCTCCTTCATGCCGAGCGCGCGGAGGAACTCGGCCAGCTTCCACTCCGACGTCGCGCCGAAGCCGATGTACGTCCACAACCAGCGATAGTCGCCGCCTAAGTCCAGCGCCACCCGCAGGTCGTCGATCGGCGTGCCGTCGTTCTTCTCGGTTCGGCGCTCGCACACCCGGATGACTGCCGGATACACCGAAGGCTTTGGCTCCTCTGAGCCACCACCGCTTGAAGCTTCTACTCCGGAAATGTCGTACTCGATCAGCTTAGCCATCTACTTCTGTGCTCCCTTCCGCCGCCGTCCTGCCACGCGCGCAGGTGCTGTACGACGACCTCGTCTGGCTGTCAGATTCGTCGTCCCTGTGATCGCCTCCATCAGCTTGGGCATGGTGGGGTTGTCCATGTACCCTTGCGGGAAAGCGTCGTACAGGTCCTTCGCGTAGAACCTTGGGTTCTCACGGAAATGCATGCGGGTCCAGATCTTCTCGTCTTCCTCGACGAGCTCGTTGAACGCCACGATGTTACAGTAGCCGCATACCTTCGGCGTCATCCCTTTCCCCTGAAGGTACGGCACCAACAACGTTCCGCCCTCGTCGTTGGTTGGGTGAGCGTCTTCGAACGGATGCGCAGTCATGCCCACGTGGAAGGACTTGATTCCTACCAGGTGACGCACGAATTGCCCGATCCGTTCCATGTTGCGACCGTACTCACCCCGATCAAGACCGCCGCTTGGCGTGAGGTTAGCCCGGTGCGGCTTATCCGCAACCGTGGCTGCCCAGACGTCGTCAAGCAGCACGTCCTGTAGGACCGACCAGCAGTCGACCCAGACGAACTCGAAGCCGTGATTGTCGTACCGGAGCCAGTCAAGAATGCCTTCGCCGCCCATCATGTCTTCCCACGTGCTCACGACCACTTCTTCCATGTCAGCCTTGAGTGCCCGAGCGGGCAATTGGTCGAGCGGGGATCGGATGAGTAGCGTCTTGAAGCCTGCCTCCGGCGTTGTA
>AP72_2010_repI_A100DRAFT_1000220_pt1 | contig 10529 bp, 6 predicted proteins | sample AmaPasrepliIA100_FD_9193 | JGI IMG/M metagenome (IMG submission 9193)
CGCGCCGCGATACAGCGCTTCTGCTGGAGATTGGCGACAGAACCTGCGAGTCGATCTATATCGCAGCGCTAGAGGCCGTCCAGCCAAAGTTATACATTTTGAACCCCGCCACTGCCGGAATCGAGTTCGTGGCGATATAGAAGATGAACACATTAATAAATGGAGCGTGTCTATGAAGAAGAAAATCGCAATCATCGCAGCGGTACTCATCGTTGGCAGCTTCTCTGCCGCGTATGCCTGGAAGAGTCGTAGCACCGGAGCACTCACGGCATCAGGGACTCTCGAAGCCCGCAACATCAGCATTGGATCGAAAGTCGGCGGACGTATTAGCCGTGTGTTGGTCCACGAAGGCGACCACGTTGAAGCCAACCAGCTACTGGTGGTCTTTGAAAGTGCGGAGCTCGAAGGTCAGCTTCTGCAAGCCCAGGGACGGGTCGAAGCAGCGCGAGCGAATCTTGCCAAAATGCTGCGCGGGTCGCGTCCGGAAGAAATTGCAGAGGCGAATGCGGCGTCGAACGGCTATCGCGAGGCAGAACTCGCGCAAGCGCAAGCCGATCTGGAAAGGGCACAAACGGAGGAAGCTAATGCCGAGCGCGAATTGAAACGCACTGAGGTGCTAACCGAGAGCGGCGCCATGTCGCAGCAGTCCCTCGACAACGCCCGTGATCGAGCTCGCTCTGCCCATGCTCTCGTAAATGCACAGACCAACGCGGTGTCGGCTGCTGAAGGACGTTTGAACGCCGCCAGAGCAGTTTCTGACAAGACCCAGCGCGGATTTCGAACCGAAGACATTTCTGCTGCCCGCGCCGAGTTAACTCTCGCCGAAGGCCAGCTGAAAGAGGCTGAAGCACGGTGGGCCGAGCGAGAGGTTCGGTCACCATCGGCTGCCGTCGTTGAAACGATGGATCTTCGTCCCGGCGATCTGCTTCCCGCGAATTCCCCAGTGGCGCAATTACTCGAGGCTGATCAGCTTTACCTGATGGTCTATGTGCCCGAGACCCAAATCGGGAATGTACAGATCGGCAAGGCCGCAGAGATCCATGTTGATACGTACCGTGGCCGAACGTTCCAAGCACGCGTAGAGCAGATTCGGCAGCAGTCCGAGTTCTTACCTCGCAATGTGCAAACGAAGGAAGAGCGGATTCACCAGGTGATTGGAGTGAAGCTTCGGGTCGAGAACCGCGACAGTCAGTTGCGCGCGGGCGTGAGCGCAGATGTGCAATTCGCTTCGGAGGCACGGTGATGCTGGCAATTCAGACAAAGAACTTGACGCGGCGCTTCGGCGACTTCGTCGCTGTGAATCAAGCCTCGATCAGAGTTGAGAAGGGAGAAGTCTTCGGATTTCTCGGACCGAACGGCAGCGGCAAGACCACCGTCATCAAGATGCTGACCGGAATTCTCCCAATCACCGAAGGCGAAGCCTGGATTGAAGGCCTCGATGTGCGGACGCAGAGCGACACAGTTCGTGAACGGATCGGCTACATGAGTCAGAAATTTAGTTTGTATGACGATCTCACCGTGCTGGAAAACCTTCGTTTTTACGGGCGGGCCTATCAACTGAGGGGAAAGGCTTTGGACCGGAAGATTGAGGAAACGATAGCCGCAAACAAACTCGAGAAGTACGTGGACCGGCTGGCGGGTCGTCTCTCGGGAGGCTGGAAACAACGATTAGCGCTTGGTTGTGCTTTGATGCATGAGCCAACAGTTCTATTCCTCGACGAACCCACCGCCGGCATCGATCCAGTTGCACGGCGACAACTGTGGGATCTGTTGTTCCAGCTCTCCGGAAAAGGAATCACTTTCTTCGTAACAACGCATTACATGGACGAAGCAGAGCGATGCAGCCATCTCGCCTACATCTACTACGGTGAACTGATTGCCGACGGCACTCCGGATTCGTTGCGTTCGCTGCCGGAAGTCAATCCGCCAGGCACGCATCGCTTCGAGATTTCGGCTCCGGCGATCACAACTGCGCTACGCAAGGCGCAAGAAATGGCGCTGTTCAAGAGTGCAACTATTTTTGGCCGATCGATCCATGCACTGGTGGACGAGTCGGTTGGACAACAGGAACTGGACCATGAAATGCGTCGCTGCGGGATCGAAATTGAAGAGATTCGTCCGCTGATTCCAACGTTGGAAGATGCATTCGTCGAACTCAGTCAACGCCGGCAGATGCAGATGGAGGCCGCATGAAAAATCCGATGCAAGGAACGGGAGCCATTTTCTACAAGGAAATCCGGCACATGCGCCGAGATCCGATGGCCTTTCTGTTTGCCTTCGTGATGCCAGTACTCCAGTTGGTCATTCTCGGCGCGGCGATTGATACCAACATCCGGCAGGTTCGGACCGCGGTGTATGACGCAAGTGGCAGTTCGATGATGACCGAGGTTTCGGGTAGTTCCGAGAGCCGCGCTTTTATCGACCGGCTGCGTAACTCCGACACCTTCAAGGTCTACAAATACGTCCACAGCGATGCCGAACTGAATGAGGAGATGGTTTCGGGGCGCGCCAGTGTTGGGGTGAAGATCCCGATCGATTTTGATCGCAATCTGCTGAAAGGCAACCAAGCCCAGGTCTTGGTGATGGTGGATGGTTCCGACTCGAACGTTGCAGGTCAGGCCGTGAACGTATCCGGCTCAATCGGCCTCGACGAGTCATTGCGCCGTATGCTGAACCCGGGCCAGAAGAATCCAATCGAGATACGGCCGAAGGTGATGTTTAACCCGGCTTCACGTTCTCCGAACTTTCTGTTGCCGGGAATGATGGCGATTCTGCTGATCCTCGTCACCGTGATGCTGACAGCATTCTCCATCGTCCGGGAAAAGGAGCGGGGAACTATTGAGCAACTTCTGGTTACGCCGGTACGGCCGCTGGGATTGATGCTGGGCAAGATTCTGCCGTACTTCGTGACAGGAATTGTGGAGCTGGGAATTCTTCTTGCCTTTATGCGCTTCGTTTTTCAGATCCCCATGCACGGCAACCTGCTGGTGCTTGGGCTACTGACAACTGGATATCTGTTCGTCAACCTGGCAATCGGAATTCTGGTTTCCAGCAAGGCGAACTCACAGGCAGAGGCTCTGCAGTTCTGCATGGTGGTCATGTTGCTCAGCATTTTCTTGTCGGGCTTCATGTTCCCGCGCGAGACGATGCCGTTCTGGGCCTACACGCTCAGCCACTTCGTACCGGCGACGTACATGATCAAGATCACGCGTGGCGTCATCCTGCGCGGGGCCGGATTAGAGCAGTTGTGGTTTAACGGCGTGGTGCTGTTCGCGATGGGCATTGGCCTGCTGCTTGCGGCCGCCAAGCGATTCAAAAAGATGACGGTTTGAGAGTAAATGGAGAACGAGTTATGCATACGCAATTACAAAATCGATTGAGAAACAGCCAACCCGGCTGTACCTCTCGTCTCATTCGCTCACGGTTATGCAGCTTGGTCTTAAGCTGCATCACGGCGGCTGGTGTGTCGAGCGGCCATCTCGCAGCGCAGGAGGCAACTCCCGCTCCCGCGCTGATGACGCTGGAAGAAGCAGTGCAGATCGCGGTTGCCAACAATCGCTCGTTGAAGATCGCGACGCTCGAGGTGGATAAATCTAGTTGGCAGATTGCCGAAGTCAAGACAAAGCGGCTGCCATCGCTCAGCGGCACGATCCTCGGCTCGCAGCTTCTTAATGAAGTTAGTTTCAGCTTTCCAGCAGGTTCCTTTGGGAACTTACCTGGAGTAGGGCCCTTCCCCACTGCGGACACGAAAATCACGACTCCTCGTCAACCGATCGCCTACGTGTTCGGCCAGGTGACGCAACCGCTCTCACAGCTGTACAAGATTCAGCTCGGCATTCGAGCGAAGGAACTTGACACGAAGATAACCAGCGAGAAAGCGCGTGCCGAGCGGCAATCCTTGATAAAGGATGTGAAGCAAGCGTATTACGCCGTCCTTCAATCGGAGAGCCAGCTGGAGGCAGCCGAGGCAAACGTCAAGCAATACCAGGAGCTCGACCGCGTGGTTTTGCAACGGGTTTCGCAGGAGTCGGCTCTTCAATCTGACAGCTTAGAGGTGAAGGCGAAATTTGCGAACGAAAACTACAAACTCATTCAACTGCGTAACACGCTCGATACTCGCCGAGAGTATCTGAATAACCTTCTGGGTCGGGATATCCGCACCGAATTCCGCACGGAGCAGGTACCAGTTGCCTCATTCGAAGAGGTCGATCTCAAAGTAGCCCAAAGTCGCGCACTCGGGCAACGCCCTGAGATAAAGGAGGCCGCCCTCAGCGCTCGACAAGCCGAGTACGACCGCCGCATGGCGAAGGCAGATTACATCCCTGACGTAGGTATTGCCTTCAACTATTCTTCGAACTTCAACATCGATGTCCTCCCCAGAAATATGACGAGCCTTGGCCTCGAATTGAAATGGGAACCATGGGACTGGGGCCGTCGCAAAGACGTAATCAATCAGAAGAAAGCCACGGAGTCGCAGGCGCAAACGCAATGGAACGACGTCCGAGCACGCGTGCTGATAGACGTAAATAGCCGATTCCGGAAATTAGAAGAATCTCGCGTGCTGATTGCCGTGGCCAAGGCCGAGCGCGAAGCAGCAAAGCAGAAGCTGCTTGAAGTAACTAACAAATATGGACAGCGATCGGTTTTGCTCAGCGATGTGTTGCACCAACAGGCGGTTGCCGCCGGCGCGAGTGACGACTACCAGCAGGCAGTGCTGGGCTTCTGGTCTGCGAAAACTGAATTTGAAAAATCATTGGGAGAAGATCAATGACCCGCAAACGTAGATTTGATTCCGCAGCATTAGGAGTAATTTTCGTCGCGGTGTACACGATAAGCCAGTCGGGTTGCAGTCGCGCAGTCTTGGAACCTCGGCCGCTTACACCGGTCCGCGTGGCGCAAGTCCAGGACATCTCCACGGGTAGCGAGACCCGCTACTCCGCCAACATCGTGCCCAACGCGCAGGTTGATCTGGCGTTCAAGTCGGGCGGTTACGTCGTCAGTATCCGGCAGGTGCAGGGTGTTGACGGGCGCTTGCGCAGTATCGATACAGGCGACTGGGTCACTCGTGGAACCGTTCTTGCGGTGGTGCGACAGCAGGATTACGCGGACCGGCGTGAGCAGGCTCAGGCGCAGCTGGCGCGCGCACAGGCAGATTATGATCACGCCAAGCTAAGCTTCGACCGCACCTCGAACCTGTATTCGGCCCAGAGCGCCACCAAACCCGAACTTGACCAAGCAAGGGCGCAATATGACAGTTCGAATGCGGGCCTGAACAACGCGAAAGCAGCGCTCGCAGAAGCCCAAACAGCAATGGATGACTCCTCGCTTCGTGCACCCTTTGATGGATGGGTGATCAAGCGTAGCGTCGACATTGGCACGCTTGTAGGTCCAACGGGCCCAAGCTTTACCCTTGCCGATACGCGTTCAGTTCGCGCTGTCTTTGGAGTGCCAGACAATGGGATGGGACGGATCAAACTGGGACAGCGACAAGCGATCACAACTGACTCGTTTCCGGATGAATTTGATGGTCGAGTCAGTGCGATTTCCCCCGCCGCTGATCCCAAGAGCCGGGTGTATTCGGTCGAAGTTACGATTCCTAACCCTCGAAACCAGCTCAAGTCGGGCATGATTGCTTCTCTGACCCTGGGGGGCGAAATGCTGCCCGCCACTGTGCTCGCAGTCCCCCTCAGCGCCGTAATCCGAGATCCGCAGAATGCACAGGGTTTTGCCGTGCTCATTCCTGATGAGGTCGGGGATCCGGTCACGATTCATAGTCGCAACGTCGAACTGGGGGACGCGTACGGAAACATGATTCAGGTTCTCAGCGGCCTCAAGCCCGGAGAGCGTGTAGTCACAGCCGGATCAACACTAATAAGGAGCGGCGAGAGAGTACGCGTCATGCAGTAGGCGGGATCGACACCGTAAACGATTCATAAGCGAGAGACACATATGGCACACAAATCAGACAACGAAATAATTCAGCACACACATAACACGGCGCGATTCTTCGTGGAACACCGCCAGGTAGCGCTGGTGCTCCTGGTAGGAACGTTTCTCTGGGGCTGGTACGGTTACTCCAAGATGCCGAAGCGGAAGGACCCGGTGATCCCAGTCCGAGTTGCCGTCGCGGCATGCAAGTGGCCGGGCGCAACGGCGGAAGAGATAGAGCAATTGATCACTCGTCCGATCGAACAGTCTATGGCGCAGAATCAGGCCGTAAAGCCTCCCAGCGGCTCTGATTACGGCATTCGCTCATTGAGCTTTCCCAGCTTTGCACTCGTCTTTGTGCAGCTAGACGAAAACGTAAAAGATACGGCCAAGCAGCTCAACGACATCAACCTGCGGTTGAACGAACTCAGCAGCAAGCTGCCACAAGGTGCGGGGCCGATTCAATTCAACAGCAACTTCGGCGATACCGCGGCGCTGATGCTGACCGTGGCCAGCCCGAAGGCAAGTGACATTGATATTGCTTTGCGCGCACGCTCGGTGAAAAAGGCGATCGAAAAGGTGCGCAGTGCATTGCCGAAAAATGCTCCCCAGCCTCGAGTCACCGCTGTCGTTTCGTTTCCCCAATCTGTTGCCGCGGAAGAAGTGCAGGCCTCACTCCACCTGACGGGGCAACTGGGGGTTCGCCGAGGAGCGTTTCAGGATCCACACGTCTTCCAAGGTCCGGGATTCATCGGGATCGACATGAGCTCGAACTATGATGACAATGCCTTGGAAGCTTGGGCCGACCGCCTCACACAGGAACGTTTCCACCGGTCGGAAATTCATCCTGATTCGTGGCGGCCGGCATTCATTCGCGACCCCCAGGAGACAGAGGCGAAACTGTCGAAAGTCGCAGGCGAAAAATATTCATACCGAGAGCTCGATGATTTCACTGCTCTCATCCAGAGGACGTTACAGGGAACCCCAGAAGTCTCCAAGGTCGATCGTAACGGCGTGCTGGCGGAAAGGGTATATCTCGATTACTCACAGCAGCGTCTCGCTGAATACGGCTTGCAGCCCGGGAATCTCAAGAACATCCTTTCGGCCCGAAATACAACGCTGCCCGGTGGAGTGCTGGAAGTAGACAGCAAAAACATTACGCTCGATCCCTCCGGCAAATTTGAAAATGCGCGCGCGATCGGAGATGTCATNGTCGGAAACGCAGCAACGGCATCGAACTCGCCAGTCTATCTGCGTGATCTGGTGGACATCACACGAGCCTACGAGAGTCCAGCACGATACCTGAACTACTTCACCTGGCAGGATAAAGATGGCACCTGGCACCGCAGTCGCGCCATTACCCTCGCGGTGCAGATGCGTGACGGGTTGCAGATTGCCAGGTTTGGCAAGAGCGTCGATGAAAAACTGGCAGCCGTTCGCAACTACCTGCCCGATGACCTGATCATCGCCCGTACCTCCGATCAGCCGCTCCAGGTAAAGGAGAACATCGACCTCTTCATGGGTGCGCTCTACGAAGCAATTGCCCTGGTGGTAATCGTCTCCCTGGTTGGCTTCTGGGAGTGGCGTTCTGCTGTGCTCATGGCGATCTCAATTCCGATCACACTCGCCATGACGTTCGGCCTCATGTGGGTCGTAGGCATTGATATTCAACAAGTATCAGTAGCGACGTTGATTATTGCGCTAGGGCTGCTCGTCGATGACCCCGTAGTGGCGGGAGATTCCATTAAGCGCGGCTTGGCCGAAGGACAGCCGAATGTGATCGCCTCGTGGCTGGGACCTACAAAGTTGGCGGCGGCGATCATGTTTGCAACCATCACGAATATCGCTGCGTACATTCCTTTCCTGATGCTGACCGGCACGATGGGCGAGTTTATGTATAGCTTGCCAATTGTCATGACCTGCTCGCTCGTTGCGTCCCGGCTGGCTTCGATGACCTTTGTTCCGTTATTGGGCTATTACATCCTTCGACCCGACAAGAAACCAGAAAAGCCGATCGAACTGCGACGTATCACAGGGTTTACTGGTTGGTATGCGAGAACTGCCAAGGCCGCGATGGAACATCGCTGGAAGGTCTTCGCCGGATCGTTGGCATTCCTGGCGATCGGTGTGTTCTTCATGGCGCAGCTCAAAACGTCCTTCATGCCGGAAGACGTTCAGTACTGGTCCTATATTGACGTTTGGCTTCCCAATGACACCAACCTCGACGCGAGCAACCAGACCGCGCAGCGAGTTGAGCAGATCGTACACGAGGAGGCGGAGAAATTTGCGAGAGAGCGTGCCGGTAAGAATGGGAAACCGGAACAAATCTTGAAATATGTCACAACGTTTGTTGGCGGCGGCGGGCCACGCTTCTGGTTCTCCGTGTCGCCGCAGTTACAGCAGTTGAACTATGCACAAATCATCCTGGAAGTCACGGACAAGGAAATCACGCCCGAGTTTGTAAAGCACTTGCAGCCGATCCTGTCGGCGAATATCCCTGGCGCCCGAATCGACGTCCGACAGTTGCAGTACGCCGCTATCGATTTCCCGGTAGACATTCTCATCGCCAATAACGCCGATGTGAGTGCAGCCCAATCAGTGGAGGATATCCGAACCCTGAGGCGTCTGGCAGGACAACTGGAAGACATATTCCTTTCGTTACCGAACACGGCAGGCGTGCGTAACGATTGGGACTCTGAAAGCTCGGGCGTGAAGCTGAAGATCGACACGGACCGCGCTAACCTGGCTGGAATCACCAATCAGGATGTCGCTGCATCGTCTACATCGGCAATGAGCGGAGCGCAACTGACGACACTCCAGGACGGAAACAAGGAGATACCAGTTGTCGCGCGACTCAAGATGGAAGAGCGCGCGCAACTTTCCGATCTTCAGAGCCTGTATGTCTACGCCATGCAAGGTTCGGCAAAGGTTCCACTAACGCAAGTCTCGAAAATCGAACACTCGATGGATACTGAGCGGATCATTCGCCTCGATCACTTCCGCACCATCGCAGTGAGGTGTTTCCCAACACGTGGTGTGCTTTCCTCCGAAGTTCTCAAGGCAGCCGGCCCCAAGCTGAAGCAGTTCGAGAAAANTCTTCCCCCTGGCTACAAGATCCGCATGGGTGGCGATTACTACCAGCAACACCGGGGCTTCGGAGAACTCAGCGTCGTGATGGCGGCGTCGGTGTTCCTAATCTTTCTAGCTCTTGTCTTTCAGTTCAACAATGCCGTCAAACCATTTCTAGTATTTGCGGCTGCCCCCTACGGCGTGGTCGGCGCTGTCGCGGCGTTGTGGGTGATGGGCACACCATTCGGCTTCATGGCCTTTCTTGGAGTGGCCAGCCTTATCGGAGTGATCGTGAGTCACGTGATCGTCCTCTTCGACTTCATAGAAGAGAAACATGAAGAGGGAGAGCCGTTTGAAGAAGCTGTGATTGATGCAGGGATCATTCGCCTTCGGCCCGTGATGATCACTGTAGGAGCTACGGTGCTGGCTTTGTTCCCGTTGGCGCTGCACGGCGGCCCACTCTGGCAGCCGCTCTGTTATACGCAGATCGGTGGGCTGTGCGTAGCAACGTTTATCACGCTACTGCTCGTGCCTGTACTGTATGCGATCTTCGTGATGGATCTGAAGATTCTCAAGTGGGAATCGAGAGAACAGAAGCAACCGATTTTTGTGAGGACAGAAGTTGCTGCCGATTGAGAACCTCAACTCTCTGTGGTTTGTATTCAGGGAAAGAGTTGATCCAAAGGAGCCAAAACACTTGAAGCACGTGATTATCATAGGCGGCGGTTTTGCCGGATTGAGCTGCGCCCGCGAACTGGCTCGTTCGAATGAGTTACGTATTACCCTTATCGACAAGAACAACTATCAACAGTTCCAGCCATTGCTTTACCAGGTCGCGACCGCGGCGCTCGCGCCCAGCAATGTTGCCTTTAACTTGCGAAACACTGTTCGGCGTCATGCCAACGTGGACGTGAAAATGGCGGAGGTTATCTCTGTCGATCTCACCACCCATTCGGTCGTGACCAAGGAAGGTCAGAAATATCAAGGCGACTTCCTGGTGCTGGCAGCAGGATCTCAGGCGAACTTCTTCGGGACGCCGGGAGCAGATGGAAATACCTATCCTCTCTATTCACTTCGAGATGCCGAAACACTACGTTCCAGGATCATAGCGGTTCTTGAAGCGGCGGACCGCGACCCTTCACTTGTCGAGAAAGGCGCACTTAACTTTGTCATTGTCGGAGCTGGGCCAACTGGAGTCGAAATGGCAGGCGCGTTCGGTGATGCGGCTCGCATGCTGCTGGAGGACCGCAGATTCAAGAACCTTGCGGCCGGCCAAGCGCAGATCATTCTTTTGGATCACAGCAGCACGGTTCTGAATGCGTTCTCAGAACAATCTCGAACTCATGCTGCAATGGCCCTCCGGCAGCGCGGTGTACAACTTCGACTCGGGACATCGGTGAAAGAAGTAGGACCCGGTCATGTACTGCTCTCGGATGGGACCACGATCAAGACCCGCACCGTCATCTGGGCTGGCGGATTAAAGGCTGCGCAATTGTCCGCCAATCTTGGTGTGCAGACCGGACGTGGCGGGG
>AP72_2010_repI_A100DRAFT_1000221_pt1 | contig 10516 bp, 7 predicted proteins | sample AmaPasrepliIA100_FD_9193 | JGI IMG/M metagenome (IMG submission 9193)
TACCGCGGCGAGAAGCTGCAAGCCGCCGTAGGCAACCCCAACCGCGAGAGCGCCACCGGCAAGACTGAATGCCACGCTCTCTACGAGCAACTGTCGGGCGATCCGTCCGCGGCCCGCGCCGAGCGAGGCACGGATGGACAGTTCCTGCTGGCGCGATTCCGCGCGCACGAGCAGCAGGTTTGCGATATTCGTGCAGGCGATCAGCAGAACGATTCCCACAGTGCTCATCACCACCCACAAGACGCTGCTGATATTTCCGATCACCTGTTGCTTGAGAGAACAAAACTTCGGAGTGATTCTCCAGATTTCGTAATAGTGGGGATTGGTGCCGGGACCGTTCGACCAGGAATCCATCCAAACGGATACCAGGCGGGCAATATCGGCATTCGCTTGTGGCAATGAGACATTCGGTTTCAGTCGAGCCATGCCGCTGTAACCAAAGGGCGCGAGTTTCTGATGCAGGCGGTCGACCGCCATCGGAATCAGAACATCAAAGTCTTGGTCGACCATGCGGAAACCAGCCGGCATAACGCCGACGATTTCGCGCGAGATTGCGTCGACCTGGAGAGTGCGTCCGAGAACTTGAGGATCGCCGCCGAACCGGCGCTTCCAATAGCCGTAGCTCAGCACAACTGTCTTTCCTCCGCGCGGATCTTGATCGGCAGGGGAAACCCAGCGGCCGAGCAATGGAGGAACACTGAGTGTCTGGAGGATGCCGTCGCTGATCAACACCGTGCGGACCTCCTCGGGCTGCGCGACCCCGGTCACGTTGGCGCGGCCCTGAAACCATATGCCCATCGACTGAAAGCTTTGGTTGTGATCGGAAAAGGTGATGTACATCGAGGGCGACAACTGAAGTCCGCTCGAAAAGCTCGCCAACCCGCCGGCGCCCGGAGCATCCAACCGGAGCGCGATGAGGCGGTCGGATTCCGGATAGGGCAGCGGACGCAGCAACACGCGGTTGACCACACTGAAGATCGCAGAATTGGCGCCGATTCCGAAAGCCAAGGTCAGAACAATGATAGCCGTGAAGCCGGGATACTTGCGAAATTGTCGAAGGCCGTAACGGCAATCGCCAAGAATCGAGTAAAGCCAGTTGCCCGCTTGCACTTGATGAACTTGCTGTTTGACTTGATCGACCCCCCCGAGTTCGATGCGAGCGGCGCGGCGCGCTTCCTCCGGTGACATGCCCGCCTGGATGTTCTCTTCGGTAAGCATTTCAAGGTGAGAGCGGACTTCTTCGTCGAGATCGCTTTCCACGCGGCGAGCGAGGAACATGTTTCGCAGGAGACTGCGTGCTTTCAGAAGGAATGGCATTGGCGAACTCCGCTTAAGGCGTTTCCAAGGCTTGCGTTATGGCCCAGGAGATGCGGCCCCAGCGCTTCGTTTCGACTTCCAGTTGTTTTTGTCCGGCCTTCGTCAGGCGGTAGTATTTGGCGCGACGGTTGTTCTCCGAATCTCCCCAAAAGGCGGAAATCCATCCTTCTTCTTCCATTCGGTGCAGGGCGGGGAAGAGCGAGCCAGGCTTGACATCAAAAGTGCCACCGGTGATCTGCTGGATCCTGCGCGAGATTCCGAGCCCGTGCTTCTCGCCGGCGACAAGCGACTTGAGGATGAGCAGATCCAGGGTGCCCTGAAGCAGGGTTGTTGGTTGCGAGTCCAGAATTCCTCTCCTATCGAAGTTCTATAGGAATATACCGATCGACCTATAGACTGTCAATAGGAGGAGGATTCTTGTAAAACTACAACCCCCGAGGGGGCGACTGTCTGTGCCCCAGAAGTAACCGAACACAAGTCATGCACGCTTGGCAAGCCCACGTGAGTGTGATCTTCTACTAAATAGCCGTGAGACGGATGCGCCAATTGGGGAAAAGTCTGCGAATCGCGCTGGGGTTCTGCGCGCTGACCGCGCTGCAGTCGCACGCGCAGCTACAGCAACCACCACAACAACAGCAGCAAGCGGTCATCCGCTTTGTGCGCGATCCCGATCCTGCGCCCGAACTCAAGGCCAAAGACCTGAACGGACAAGACCTCAACCTGGAAGCGTACAAGGGCAAAGTGGTATTGCTCAACTTCTGGGCGACCTGGTGTGGGCCGTGTCGGGCGGAAATCCCCAGCCTGATCCGGCTTCAGGAGGCTTATAAGGACCGTTTACAGATCATCGGCATGGATGTAGATGACGACGAGGAGCAACTGCGCGGGTTTGCGAAGAACCAGGGCATCAATTATCCGGTGGCGATGACCTCGCTCCCGGTGCGCCTCGCTTATGGCGGCATCGGCGCGCTGCCCACGCTGTTTGTCATCAATCGAGATAGCAAGGTGGTGCAGAAGCACGTCGGGTTGTTCAATCCGGCGCTGTATGAAATCGAAGTGCGTGCGTTGCTGGACATACCCGTTCCGGTGAGAGTCGAAACTTTTCAAGATACCGGTGAGATATTTCTGACGCATGCGGATCGCGCAACCATGTTGCCGGGAGTGGACACGTCAAAGTTGACGCCTGAGCAGCGCATCGCTGCGTTGCATAAACTCAACGCGGACACGTGCGATTGCGGGTGCAAATACACGCTGGCGCAATGCCGCATCAACGATCCCGCTTGTAGTCTCAGCAAGGAACGCGCCGCAGTCATCGTGAGCGAAGCAGCGAAATTGCCATCCAAAGATGCGCCGGAAAATAGCGCGGCGCCGCCTTCGTCCACCCCATCAGGCGCTACCGACGCGCCGAAGCGAAAATAGAATCGAAAAGCCGGAAAAGATGGATGCGATTCACCACTCTGACCGCTCTGACCCCACGCACATGGATGCACCACAACACGATTTGGCGAAACAAGTAATCGATGCCGGCTTTCCCTTGAAGACTGCATCGCTGATTCATCTGTTTGTCGGCGGCTCACACTTGCATGGAACAAAGGTGACCGGGTACGACGATTTGGATATCTATGGCTGCTACATCGAGCCACCAGAGCGGATTTTGGGCGTCATGCCTCTTGAACATTATGTTTGGTCCTCTGGTTCAGCCACAGAAAAGAACCGGGCAGACGATGTCGATGTGACCACGTATTAGTTGCACCGCTGGGGAGAATTGATCCGAAAGGGTAATCCGGCGATTCTGCACTATCTGTTTGCAACGAATACCCTCTCGTTATCTGATACATGGGAACGGTTTGTCGGATCTCATCGTGAACAACTGATTTCGAAAAGAGCCGCCATGCAGTACCTGGGATTTGCGGCCTCTCAACGTATGCGTCTGACCGGAGAACGTGGAATGGGAAGGCACGGGCAGCGTCCCGATCTAATCGCAAAGTATGGCTTCGATGTGAAATTTGCGATGCACTACATCCGTTTGCTAGGGGAGTGTCGTGAACTGCTCCGTGAGCACAAAGTGACGTTGCCGCGGCCGGAGAAGGAATTACTCATTGACATTCGCACCGGAAAATACTCGCAGGACCAGGTGTTTGAACTCGGCGATGAGCTAACCCGTGAATGTGAACAATTGCTGGTGAGCAGCGACCTTCCCGAATCCGTGAGTTCAGAACTTTTGTCACAGCAGATCGCAGATGCCTATCAATACCAGTGGAAGAATATGGCGATGGTCAACGGATGATTCAGGAAGATCTCCGTCATAGTCATCCCGTTCTCGACGCAACGCTCACCGCATTTGCTGTTATCATCCCGTGACACTCGGGGCGCGAGACTGTTAGTGCGTCTTGGTCCTTCCTGACTGGGGAAACTATTTTGAGAAGACCTGGGAGAGTTCTGCTCGTTTTACTGGGCGGGCTGATTGTGCTGCTCGCCATTGCGATTACTTTCACCATCGGATGGCGTCCGTTCATCGGGGCAAGCAAGCGTGCGACGACGGACAAGAAATTCGAGCGCACCCCGGAGCGGCTCGCACGTGGAAAGTATCTGGTACAAAATTTAATGGGCTGTGAAGTTTGTCACACTCCATCAGATTGGACGCAGCAGGGTGCGCCGAGGGTGGCGGGAAGGGAACTGGCTGGCGAGTCTTTGTCGCTGGTGGGATTTCCGGGCATGGCGGTTGCGCCAAACATCACACCAGATCCGGAAACCGGCGCAGCGAATTGGACTGATGACCAGCTGGCGCGTGCCATTCGCGAAGGCATCAAGCACGATGGCAGCATGATTTTTCCATTGATGCCGTACTTCGATTACAAGAGTCTCTCCGACGAGGATCTGGCGGCAGTGGTGGTGTACGTACGATCGGTGGCGCCTGTGCGCAATGTGCTGCCACCAACGAAGATCAATTTCCCAGTGAACCTGCTAGTGCGCGGAGTGCCTGAGCCTGTGACATCGCCGGTTCCTGCGCCCGCTTCGGACCCCGTGTCACGCGGCAGGTATTTAACAAAACTCGGATGCGGCTGTCACAACGTGGTCAAAAAGATTCCGTACGGAGGCGGAGAGGCGCTGGGCGGACCGTGGGGATCGGTGGTCAGCGCGAATATTACGCCGGACGCGTCGGGGATCAGCTACTACTCTGAGCAGTCGTTCATAACAGCGATGCGTACCGGATATGTCGGAGCAAGGAAGCTGAATTCCATCATGCCGTTCGGCGAGTTTAAGAATCTGACGGATGACGATCTGAACGCGATCTATGCATACCTGCGGACGCTACCACCCATAAAACATCGTGTAGACAACACCATGGTCGCGACCTACTGCAGGATCTGCAAGCAGAAGCATGGTGCGGGGATAGAGAACTAGCTCTGATCGGATATCAGAATCAAGGGCTTTCACCCGTGGCGCGCAGCTTTGGACGGGGCTTGTGGAGACATCCTCGAATGCTTGCTAATAGCGACTTTCCTGTTAGCCGGTCCCTAAATGGAAAACGTCGGATTGCCTTCTATCACCCTCTGCTCGAGAGTCGGACGTTCGTGCTTGCCCCAGAGCCTTGCAGCGTGTCGAACTCGATAGAGAATAGGTCCGCCATCCGGCTGGTCCTGGCGAACGATGGGACGCGGCAGGCAGATGAATTCCGTTTCCAGCCGGTCCGCTGCTGCGTGCACCATCGCATAGCCATGGCCGCCCATGTCAATAAACGACAGGTGCGGTGACAAATCGCGATTGGAAAGCTGGCGGGCTTTCTGCACGTCACCACTCTTCGCATATTCCAGGCATGACCGAACACCATGACGCACCAGCATATTAACGGTGGGTTGCGGACGGTTGTCACCAGGACCTTGCCCGAGGAACAGAGCCCGCAGCGGATCATCTTTCTTCTGATGTTCCAGCGACTCCACCATTCCCGGCGCGGAGATTGATCCAACCACGAATGCCACACCCACCGGGTCAAAGGGCTTCGGCGGGAGAGACTTCGCCGATAAACCCGCCCAGAAGCTATGCCGGTCGCCCGCCACCGTGGCAAACCCCGTAATCGCGTGCTCTTGAATGAAATCGTAGATTTCGCCGCGCTCCTGATAGGCATTACTGACGTCGCCGCCGCCAAAGCTGGCATACCCAGCACCCGGCCAGGCGCTTGCAACCATCCCTGGAGGAAGGTTCTGCGGGTCGGCGCGCATATCCAGCGTCGAAGTTGTGCTTCCCCAGATCTTCCAGGTAGCTTTCGAATTCCGCAGCCGTTCCAGAAACCACGCTTTTTGCTCGGCCCCGAGCAGGGTCTGCGCGGGGTCCGCCTTACGGAGGTTTGGAACTTGCTTATTCCCGAAAGGGATGGTGCTGGGCGGTTTGCCTCCGTCGTAGTCCCGGCCGCCATCGATGATCTCAAGCACCTCCTCAGGCACGAACTGCGAATAGTCCTTAATTAAAGAAATCTGCGTCATCGAACTTGCTTCCTGGATCTTCCGATCGGTAGCTTCGCTCGTCGGTGACAATAAGCTCCACGTTCCGGCCCCAGCGCAGCGACCGATATCCCTTCAGACTATGGATCGCCGCAAGATTGTTAGCCTCCTGCCCGAGTCCATGCTCATCGAAAACAGTGATCGGGGCATCCTTAACTTTAGGTGGGTTGAACTCTTCTGACGAGGAACCACCGCTCTTCACCATGCGCGCGGGCTGATACTCAAAAAATGCCTGGTTGGCAGCAACCTTGCGCGTCTGCGCGGGACGCGTTTTGCCGTTGAACACTTGCAAGGCTTGCCATCCTTGCCAGCTGTACTCATGGTTATCCCACATGGGAACGAAGGGCCAACGGGCACGCGCGTCCTGCAGGTCGGGATCATGCAGGTAGCTGCGATACACAGCACGATAGTCATCCACGGTCACTGGGATGTGGAAGTCCTGAATTTTCTCTCCCTGAGGATAACGAGCGATTTCCCTCACCTTGCGGTCGTAATAAGTGGCGCGGTCCTCCGGATACCACACCAGTTCGTATATGAAGTCACCGAGGTGCAGAACAAAGCTAAGCCGGTCCTGCTCAGAAGCGTGCTCATCCTCGAAGATCATTCTTCGGTACGCGTTCTGCGCCCCAAGGTTTGCGTTCTGACAACTGACGAACGCGAACTGTACCGGCCGGGAATCATCATCGGCAGGCGCGGTGATGGTGCGGCCGAGGCGGCTGCCGGAACCCTCAGGATCGGTAAAGCGATACCAATAGACCTGGGCCGGCTTCAGTCCTCCGACCAGCACACGACAGGTCCAATCCGCCTCCGCCGAAATCGACACTCTCTGAGTTGCGATCACACGCTGGAACGTCTGGTCGAGCGCCACTTCGACGATCAGTTCCTGGGCCGGTTTAGGCTGCGGTGCCCGCCGGGTCCACAGCAATACGCTGTTGCTGTCGGGATCGCCGGAGGCTACTCCTTCGGGGAAAAGGTCGCGACGCTCGCGCCAGGAAATCTTCGAGGGAGTCGCGAATGAGCGACCCCAAGCCGCTTCCGCCCCAAGCACCGCGGCCACAGCCAGAAAATCGCGACGGCTAATATTTCCCATGCTGTAACTCCTTCTTTCCGCTGCGAGGCCCACGCACACTCGAGACGAGACGTCTCCTCCCAAATGATCGGAGTAAACAATGCCGGCCAACTATCTTGGACGATCTTGCGCTGCGAGCGTGATCACAAGATCTTGCCTATTGAGTTGGTTCGCCCTTGAGAAATGTCTGCTGAACCTGCGAAATCGGTTTCGCTCACCACGGCAACGAAGGCAGAGGACGCGAGAAGCATTTGTTAGGCGTTTCCTTCGTTGTTCAAGATTTTGAACGCAAGGGTTGACGAAGAATTTCTTACCATCGGAGGGAATGGAGCTATAATAGCGGCGTATGCGGCGCCTGGCCTACATTGCGGCGTTTGCTCTGGTGCTTGCAGTACCAGGGTGGGCGCAGCGTGGTGGACACGGCGGCGGTGGTGGCGGTCGCGCCGGGTTCAGCGGTGGAATGCATGGCGGCGGATTCGCCGGCCACAGCGGCGGACACGTCGCTGGGGGACGTTCGTTCTCTGGTGTTCGTTCTGGCGGCATGCGCTCTGCTCCCGTGACCTCGCGCGGGTTTCATCATCCTTCCAGTTCGACATTCAACCATGGTTCTACTTGGAACCATGGATCCCATGGACATCATCACCACCACTTCAACCACTTTGCTCACAACAACTGTAACGGCTTCGGCTGCAGCAACTGGGGTTGGGGCTGGGGTTCTCCGTGGTGGGGCTGGGGCTACTCTGACCCGTGGCTCTGGAGCTCGTGGGACGAACAGGATCGCCGTTTCAACGAAGAGTACGATCGCCAATACGAAATGGCCGCCGAGTGGAATCGGCAGAACCTCGAAGAGATTCGCATGAGGCGCCAGGAAGAAGAAGACGGCGATCAGGACGCGTATGCTCCGCGATCTTCCGAACGGCGTGCCGCTTCTACGAGCGAAGCGCAACCGCAGCCTGCTCTGCCAGCGACTGTGCTCGTCTATCGCGATCAGCACAAAGAAGAAGTCAGCAACTACGCGATCGTCGGGCAGACACTGTGGAACTTTTCCGCGCAACGCACGAAGAAGATTCCGCTTGCCGACCTGGACATGGCCGCAACCGAAAAGGCCAATGACGACCGCGGTGTAGCCTTTAACGTTCCTGCCACCCATAGCGGCCAATAAGCAATATCCGGTATTCAAACCGGTGCTTCCACTCGAAGCACCTTACGCCCATTCACTGCATCCAATCACGGTTCGCTCCTCGGCAGTTTGTGTGGCGAGCCGGTTCTAGTAGATTGGAATCAAAGACTTAGGCCAAATTTCCGAGGGAAGCGGGGAACCTGCTGGAGTACGGGGTCGTAGCCTGCGTAGGTCGTTGCAGATGTTAAAATAAAGCACACTTAAATATGCCTTTAAAAACACTGTTTCTGAATCCTCCATCGTTTGAAAACTTCGACGGGGGCGCAGGCTCCCGTTGGCCTGCAACCCGCGAAATTGAGAGCTACTGGTATCCGGTATGGCTGGCGTATCCGGCCGGGATGCTGGAAGGGGCGCGGCTTCTGGATGCGCCGCCGCATCACGTATCGGGCGAAGAGACGATTCAGATCGCCAAGGACTACGAGTTCCTGGTGCTGTTCACTTCCACCCCGGGATTCCCTGGGGATATTCGACTGGCAAAGGCCATCAAGGCTGCGAATCCAAACATCAAGATTGCTTTTGTGGGACCGCATGTGACTGTGCTGCCCGAGAAGTCATTGCGGGAGTGCCCGGAAATCGATTTCGTGTGTCGCAAAGAGTTTGACTATGCGGTGACCGATTATGCCCAGGGCAAGCCGCTTGCGGATATTCCGGGCATATCGTTCCTGAAAGATGGCAAAGTTGTTCACACTCCGGATCAGCCGCAGCTGCAAGACCTGGATTCATTGCCCCACGTCACAGAGGTCTATAAGCGCGACCTCGATGTAAACAGATACAACGTTCCGTTCCTGCTCTATCCGTTCGTGTCGCTCTACACCACGCGTGGATGCCCGGCGCAGTGCACGTTCTGCCTGTGGCCGCAGACGCTTAGTGGGCATCCGTGGCGGAAGCGTTCCACCGACGATGTCGCAGCGGAGATGGCCAAGGCGAAAAAACTGTGGCCTGATGTAAGGGAATTCTTCTTCGATGATGACACGTTCAACATCCAGAAGGCGCGCACCATCGAGCTTTGTGCGAAGTTAAAGCCGCTGGGTTTGACGTGGTCCTGTACATCGCGGGTGACGACCGACTACGAGACGTTAAAGGCGATGAAGGAAGCCGGATGCCGGCTCTTGATTGTGGGCTACGAGTCCGGGGACGCGCAGATTCTGAAGAATATCAAGAAGGGTGCCACGGTTGAGCGCGCGCGGCAATTCACGAAAGACTGCCACAAGCTGGGGTTGGTGATCCACGGCGATTTCATTCTTGGTCTGCCAGGCGAAACCCATGAGACCATCAACAACACGATCGCGTTTGCCAAGGAACTCGATGTCGAAACGATTCAGGTTTCAGTGGCGCATGCTTACCCTGGCACCGAACTGTATGACTTCATGATGAAGAACGGGTTCATGGTGGCTGGGTCGAAGATGGTGGACGAGGGCGGACACCAGTTGGTGATGATGCAGTATCCTGGATTACCGGCTGATGACATCATGGCGGCTGTGCACCGCTTTTATGATGAATATTATTTCCGTCCGAAAGCCGTTTATCGCATCTTGAGGAAAGCGGTGTTTGACAGCGGCGAGCGCAAACGGCTGTACAAGGAAGCCAAGACGTTCCTCAAGCTGCGCGCTGCGCGCAACAAGATGGTGAAACAGCACGCGGCAGCAGCGACGCCGGCGAGTGCCGTTGGCATGACGGATTAAATTTCCAGTTCTCAGTTTTCGGTGTTCAGTTCTCATATGAGATTGGAACGGCCTCCGCTGAGAACGACAACTGAGAACTGACTTTACGTGACCTTCCGCAAGTATCTGGTTCTGGCTGGTGTCACCGTCTTTGCGGCGGCGGGCGACTCGATGCTCTCGCACGGGATGAAGCAGACGGGAGCTATTTCCATCCATCATCTGCAGGGCGTCATTGTGGCATTGCGGAATCCGTTTGTGGCCCTGGGGATTCTGCTGCTGCTAGCCTTCTTTGCTTCTTACATGAATGCATTGTCGTGGGCGGATCTGACTTACGTATTGCCGGCGACGTCGTTGGGATATGTCTTGCTCGCGCTGGTGGCCAAGTTCGCGCTGCATGAGCAGGTCAGTCTTGTGCGCTGGCTGGGAATTGTGCTGATCTCCGGCGGAGTGGGATTTGTGGCGGGTGGTCCGGCGTTGACGTCGCATGGGAATGAGAGCGAGACAAAATCCTCACCTCTCCCCAATGCGGGGAGAAGTGGGGTACCCACATCGAACACTCTGCCCGGTGCGGATATTCTCCGCAAAGAGGCTCATTTATGAGCCATGTCTATACGTGGTGCGGAATTTTAATCGTGGTTTTCTTCTCCGTGGTCGGAGACATTCTGATCGCGCGCGCCATGAAACAAGTGGGCGACGTGCATGCGTTGTGGGAGCGCTCGGGATTGTGGATGGTCGTGGGTCGGGTGCTTTCCAATCCCAATTTCTTTCTCGGCCTCACAGCGATGGCGGTAGG
>AP72_2010_repI_A100DRAFT_1000222_pt1 | contig 10503 bp, 8 predicted proteins | sample AmaPasrepliIA100_FD_9193 | JGI IMG/M metagenome (IMG submission 9193)
TTCTGCTGCTGACCGTTCCGCAACACGGTAAGAGTGATCGGCTTGTCCTTGGTCACTTTCAGACTTTCGACCATAGCCGCCAGGGCTGGAACAGGTTTTCCGTCGAGGGCGAGAATCTGGTCGCCTTCCTTGAGGCCCGCTTTCTCGGCTGGCATCCCGCTGACAAGATCGGTGATTGTGACCGTGCTCCCTTTGGGGGCCCAACCTGCAAAGCCGATCCGATCTACACCTGTGGCTTCGGGAACCAGTGTCTTTGAAATCGTCTTCCCGTTGCGTACCACAGTGACATCCAGTGGTTGCCCCGGGCTCAAAGCTTCCTTCAGATCAACTTGCTCCCAAGTGGGATCTTCGACACCATCGACTCGAGTGATGCGGTCGCCAACTTCCAACCCAGCCTTCGAAGCTGCCGTATCGTTAAATACCCATCCGATAACCGGCGCCTCGTCGTACACCGCCGGATACTCGTAGTGCACCATGTAGACGGTTGTGAGCAGAACGATGGCCAGAATGATGTTCATCGCCGGACCGGCGATGGCGATCAGGAAGCGGTGCCAGCGCGAGTGGTTCAGGAATTCCCTAGGATCGTCTGTGTGCTGATCCATGGGATTCTCGCCGCTCATCTTCACGTAACCGCCAAGAGGAATAGCGTTGATGCGGTAGTCGGTTTCGCCCTTGCGGAACCCGATCAGACGCTTGCCAAATCCGATGGCGAACTGCTCCACCCGGACGCCCAGAAGCTTGGCTACCGCATAATGGCCAAACTCGTGGATTAAGATCATGAACCCGAGGACGCCAACGACCGCAATGACTGAAGTCAGAAAGTCAGACATATTCGAAGTACGTTACTCCCCACTCGTTAGATTCCGATATTACACAAAAGATGTAGCCCGAGGCCTTTCGGCCCTATTGATGTCGGCAACCTGCCTTCGAGCCTGTTCGCGGGCTTCGACATCAGCTTCCAGCACCTTCTGAATAGACTCCAGCGGATCGGACTTGGTGTCAGCCAATACGTCTTCGATGATCCTGGGAATCTGGTCAAACCGGACCTTGCCTTCCAGAAATCCGGCCACAGCCACTTCATCCGCGGCATTTAGCGCAACTGTTTTGGCGCCGCCCGCCGCAACCGCCTCATACGCCAGACGCAGACAGGGGAATTTTTTCAGGTCCGGCGGTGCGAAGTCCAGATGACGCAAGTCACTCACCGCGAAGCGCATATCTGACTCAATCCGCTCTGGATATGTTAACGCGTAAAGAATCGGCAGGCGCATGTCCGTCACAGAGAATTGAGCAAGTATGCTGCCATCCACAAACTCCACCATGGAATGAATTGTCGACTGCGGATGGACAATTACGTCCACTTTGGAGGGGGGCATGTGAAAAAGTCTGCACGCTTCGATGACTTCAAAGCCTTTGTTCATGAGCGTGGCCGAGTCGATTGTGATCCGTTTCCCCATCTTCCATGTAGGGTGATTCAGCGCCTGCTCCACGGTGATGGACGCGAAATCCGAAACCGGAGTATTGCGGAACGGCCCGCCGGACGCCGTAAGCCACACGCGCTCGACTTCCTCCATGCGTCCACCGCGCATGCACTGGTGTACGGCATTATGCTCGCTATCGATGGGCAGAAGGGGAACGTTCTTCCTGCGAGCTTCGGCCGTAATGAGTTCTCCCGCTGCTACCAGGCATTCTTTGTTCGCCAGGCCCAGAGTCTTTCCAGCGCGTACGGCCTGGTAGGTTGCCTCAAGGCCGGCAACGCCGACGATCGCACTGACCACGAAATCGACTTCAGAATGGGTTGCAACGCGAACGGCTCCGGCGGCACCATGAACGACCTCAATGTCGCCGACTCCACTTTTCTTCAGCAGTTTGCGAAGCGCGTCCGCGTCCTTTTCGGCAGCCATTGAGATGACGCGGGGACGCCAACGCTGTGCCTGCTCAAGCGCGGCGTCGAGATTGCTTCCTGCCGCCAGAGTGGTGATCTGGAACCGGTCCGGGTACGATTCGGCCACACGCAATGTGCTGCGTCCGATCGAACCGGTCGATCCCAGGATGGCGATACGTTTCATCAATGAAGTGTTGAGAACGAAGGTGGTACACGACTATTTTACGATGGTTTATTCACGAATGTGGGCGTATGTGGCGTCGGGCGCTGCAGCCGGTTATCGCGCGGGTGCCTTACCTGGCAACTCGAGTCCGTACCGTATGCCTGAAGGTTCTACCGTTACTGCATAACCCGCCAAGCCACGTAATACCAAAGCACGGGAGTTGCGAAAAGCATCGCGTCGATCCGGTCCAGCATTCCACCATGCCCAGGCAAAATCGTTCCCGAGTCCTTCACTCCTGCCCCGCGTTTGATCAGCGACTCCACCAAATCTCCGAGTTGCGCTGCAATGTTCAAAATGAGCGTTAACACAATGATTGGTCCCATCGCCGGCTGCTCCAGCCCGAACAGCCCACCCCGCCGCTCGATCAGACCGACCCGCAACATCGTAGAGCTCAAGGGCAGCGCATAGTGAAATAATGCCCATCCCACCGCGACACTCGCCACAACCGAAGCGATCGCACCCTCCCAAGTCTTCTTTGGGCTGATTCGAGGCGCCATCAGGTGCCGTCCCATCGACTTGCCCACGAAATACGCGAAGATGTCTCCCACCCAAACCACCAGCAACAGGTACAAAACGTAGAAGGCTCCGGCCGCCTGCTGCCGAAGTTGCACCAACATTCCCATGGGCAGTGCGATGTAGCTGAATGCAAAAACCGAAGCCGCAGCCGCCGGATATCCGGCGCGCAGATCTTCGCCTCGCATAGCCCGTGTCAGAAAAAGAAAGGGNGCCACTGCCGCAGCAAATGCGACCATCACCAGGAACTGCCCCGTTGAGAGCAGTGGAACATCGCTCGCAATTCCAACGATCACAAAGAATGCAGCCGTCAGAATGTATGTCGGTAGCGGCATCGGTTGCACACCATACGATTCGGTCAGCTTAAGAAATTCATGAATCGTAATCAGCGCAATGATGCCGGCCACGCCAGCCAGTACCGGAACCGGTGCCCGTAGAATGAGCACCAGTACGATAGGAATTAGTACGACAGCGGTCGCGATGCGTTTGAGCAAGGGATTTTTCTGTACGGTAAAAGGGACGGGCAATTATAACCACAGAGTCTCGCTGAGCAGCGTGTCCCTCTGTGTAACCCTGTGCTCCCTGTGGTTAAGCCTTTACAACGTCCGGCGGTTGATGAGCGTCGTGATGGTTGAGCCCACCATAGCGCCGCTCGCGCTTCTGATATTCCGCGATCCCCTCGAGCAGGTGCACACCCCGGAAGTCAGGCCACAGGGTAGGCGTGACATAAATCTCCGCATAAGCCAGCTGCCACAGCAGGAAATTGCTCAACCGCATTTCCCCGGAAGTTCTTACAACCAGATCGGGATCAGGTAAATACCGGGTATAAAGATGCCGTGAAACGGCCTCTTCATCTATCTGCATATGATCGACTCCGCCATTCTTTGACGCTGCCGTGACCATCGAACGAAACGCGTCCACGAGTTCGCTGCGCGCGCTGTAATTGAGCGCCAGAGTCAGCACCATCCCCGTATTGCCTGCGGTTGCCTGCCGCGCCCATTCCATNCGCTCCTGCACGTCGCCGGGGAGTTCATTCTGACGCCCGATATATTCCAGGCGAATGTTGTTCTTATTCAGGGTAGGAACCTCGCCCTTCAGGTACCGGCCGAGCAGCGACATCAGGAAGCTCACTTCGCTTACAGGACGTTTTTTCCAGTTCTCTTCAGAGAACGCATAAAGCGTTAGCGCGGGAATACGAATCCGCGCCGCGGTCTCAACTGTGGACCTCACGGAAGCTACACCGGCTCGGTGCCCGGCGATACGGGGCATGTGGCGCCGTTTGGCCCAGCGCCCATTACCGTCCATGATGATGGCGATATGACGGGGAAGCTTTTCCGGGTTGAGATGCTTGTAAACTTCGGCTTCCTTGCGGTCGAGGCCCGAGGGCACTTTGTGTTGCAAAGTGGTCACAGATAGAGCCTACCACAGCTGGGAAGTCACTGGCAATGATTGCGGACCCGTAGTGCGGACCCGTATGATTGCGGACCCGTACGTTGCCGGGCTCAAGACCGGGAAGCTGTGAACTGTGGGGAATGTTCGCGAAACGGATCTCTTCGTTCGTTCCTCGACGAATTACTCATACCGCAATGCCACCATCGGATCAACTCTTGCCGCGCGCCAAGCCGGCACGCCGCATGCAATCGCGGAGACTGCTCCCAGGACCAAGATGACACCCAGATACGTGAGGGGGTCGACTTGCGAAACCTTGAACAGCATTGCAGAGATAGCTTGGCTGGCCATGATGCCAGCAGCCAGGCCGATCAAAACTCCAAAACCCGTCAGCATCATGCCCTGGCGGATAACGAGTCCGACGATGCTGCCGCGCGATGCGCCCAGCGCTGACCGTACTCCGATTTCTCGCGTTCTATCCACGACATTGCTGGAGAGGATGCCGTAGATGCCGGTTGCTGCGAGAACCAGTGCGATGAGTCCGAAAGCCTCGAACCATGTCAGCACAAAATGTCTTTCGGCTGCGGACGCAGCCAGCAGTTCGTCCATGAAAGCAAACCGAACAATCGGCTGATCTTTGTCTACCGACCAAATGGCATTGCGAATTGCGGAACCCAAGCCCGGCACATCTCCGCGCGTACGCACCACCAGCGATAAGGTTCCGTCCGCCCAGTGCCATTGAGTCGTTGTCGTGTACACCGCGGCGGTTTCGTTCATGGCTAGCGACATCTGCTTCACGTCGCCGACTACACCTACAATCGTGAACATCTTTCCGGCGGTTGGGCCGCCAACGTGCACACGTTTGCCGATCGGGTCCTCATTCGGAAATCGCCGTTTGGATAGCGACTCGCTGATAAGCATCACTGGCGGCGTATTGGTGGTGTCGCCTTCATTGAGCAAACGGCCTCGCCGGAGCGGAATCCGGAGGGCCGAAAAGTAACCCGGCGTCACCGAGTAGCGATAAACTTCGTAGCCAACTTCGGGTGGGTCATTTTCAAAACGCGCGCCATACACATCCGAATCGCCACTCAACGGCAGCTGGCTGGTGAATGCCGCCTCGGTCACTCCCGGAACCTGCCGCACCGCATCAAGCGCATTGGCAAAAAAGCGATGGCAGACATCGTTGTCGTCATACTTGCTTCCATACGTCTGCACTTGCATGCTCAGCGTGCCCGCCCCCTCGAATCCAGGGGGAACCGCCATCAGACGACGCATGCTGCGCAAGAGCAATCCCGCACTCACCAGTAGCCCGAGCGCCAGCGCGACTTCCGCGACTACAAAAATGCGTCGGGCCAATTGGCCACTTGTTACGGTGCGCGCGGAACTCTGCTGAAGAGTGTCCCGCAAGTCACTGCGGGAAGCTTCCAATGCGGGCATCAGGCCTACCGCCANGCCAAGCACTACGGTGATCGCGAATGCGAAGACGAAAACACTCCCGTCGAGNCGAATCGCATCGATACGCGGCAAGCCGGGCGGACTGAACGCGACCAGCAGTTTGATGCTGAACTGCGTTACGAGCATACCGACTGCTCCGCCCAGAACCGCCAGCAGAATGCTTTCTGTTACCAACTGCCGGAACAAGCGTGTTCGGGCCGCGCCTAACGCGGCGCGCATCGCGATCTCCCCTCGCCGCTGAGAGCCCCGCACCAACACCAGACTTGCGACGTTTACACACGCAATGAGCAACACCACGAGCATGGCCACCAGAACTGCCAGCAGCGCCGGCTTAACCCCGCGCGTGATGTCATCCTGTAGCGAGTCCAGCATCAAGCCGCGATCCATCGAGCCCCATCGTGCCCGCGGAAATTCCGCTACGGGTGTGCTCGCGATCAATGCGAGGTCGCCCTTCGCTTGATTCCGATCGACTCCAGCTCGCAGACGTCCAATCATCCTCAGATGATGTCCCCACTCCCGAGTATCCAGCGCTGCAATGTTTCCTTTGTTGTATTGCAACGGAGACCAAACCTCGGCTGAAGGAGCGAGTACATTCTCGAAAGCTCTCGGCATCACGCCCAATACGGTGTAGTCACCGTCGTCCAGTCGGACTTGGCGCCCGATAATCGCGGGGTCGCCACCAAACCGTCGCCCCCACAATCCATTCCCCAGAATCACCACCTTCGGGCCGTTGAGTACATCGTCAGAAGACTGGAAGCCTCGTCCTAGGGCGGGAAGTACCCCCAGCACCCGAAAATATTCAGCGCTTACCTGCTGACCATCGAGCCGTTCCGGTTGACTCTCGCCGGTGATGGTCGGTTGCCATGGTTTCATGACCGCAACAGACTCAAATGAATGGTTTCGCTCCGCCAGTTCGCGATATGTGTGAAAGGCTTGAGGCGAACGCCTGCCATCTTCGCTGGCATACCAGATCGTCTCGATCCTCCCGGCATGCGGATACGGCAGCGGCTCAATCAGGATTGGGTTGACCGCGCTGAAGATCGCCGTGGTCCCACCAATACCAAGGCTTAGGATCACAACGGCGAAGCACGTATACCCCGGATTCTTTCGCAATTGCCTCACGGCATAGCGAAGATCTTGTATCAGACCGCCCATCTTCAGTTCCGCCCTCCCAAGTCGCGCAAGACGATACGGATTGGCCTTAAATTATGGGCAAAACTCTTACCAAATCTGCTCATACGCGTAACCATTTGATGGCGAAGGGCATGACATTACGACTGTCGAGCCAGGGAGGGTTCGCCGGTGTCCACCACCGATATCCGATGTTCGAAAGCGAACAGGCAGCCGCCGACTTTGGCAAGGCGGCCTCAGCAGGAAGACAGTTCCTACTCCAGCTTCACAATCCAGATGTCGGATCGCGGCGTCCCATTACTTTCATTTCCCAGTTGTTCATCCCAACTCGAGGTGAACATGAAAAAGTGGCCGTCCCTGGAGATGCTCCCGAGCGGTTGAGTATTGAAGTATGCGGGATACCAATGCGCTCGATTGTGGGCAAACCGCCAAGTAGTTGAAGCCACGCCGTCCGTCTCGATACACACAATTTCTGCTTCGTAGGGAACTGTGATGTCGTCCTTGTCGATCTCATCGTACGTAGATGCACAAACCGGCACGCTGTCATTGACGTCCACATTCTCCCAGGTGAAATGCCTGCTCTGCGCAAAACTGTGCTCGGGTACGAGTGGCCACACGAGCGGTTCGACTTGTGAGACATTGCTAAACGGCCTCTTCACGACATCCATCAAGCTCATGGAACCGCGAGATTGAACGATAGAGTTGTATCCGTTTGCCGTGTAGCCGCCACACTGCATGGTCGAATGAATCGTACAATGCTGCACCTGGAGCGTAGCTACGTCCCATACGTAGAAGCCCGCTCCATTCGCATTAATTCGAACATGGTTCCCGCTCCGCGATAATGTTGCGTGCGCAATGAAATACGAATCGCTGGTCGAAGCCGCTCCGGATTTGCCCCACTGCCCTCCAATTTTTCCAGTCTGCGTGTTGTACCAACGGCAGCCAAGTTTCTTGTCGTAGACCACCACAAACATGTGCGCGCCAAACGAGGACCCCCCTTCGGACAACGAAAGCCGGTTGTCGTCGAGCGAAGGTATTACGTCGTCGCCGCTCCGAACCTGCGGGCCGGGAACCAGCGGTGGCTGCATTCCGCACCTAGTGGTATCGATGACAGGAGTCAGTTTCCCCGTGCTGAATCGATAGCTCGTGATTTGGAGCATATTCTTGCCGTTCGTCCCGTACATGAGGTCAGGATCGGTAAAGCTGAATGAGGCGCCGGTCCGCAGTGGAACCAGCAACGCTTTTTCCCGGCTTTGCCCCCGGAAGGCTTCCCACGGTCATCGTCGAAGGATTGAAACGGTACGCGAACGTCGCTCCACCTTCGGCGATCACATACAACTTGGTGCCGTCGCTACTGAACATGTTGGCGCTGCCGCTGGCTTCGGTGCGCAGATAACCACCAGGACGGAGAAAATTCGATGTCTCGTCCGTCACTCGGACCATCTGCGACCCAAAGTCCGGATCAACAAACGGAACGTTCACGGGCGGAGGAGTCATTGGCGTCTCCGTGTGCACAAGTTGGTCTGTCGTGGCGTTCGCGTATGCCTGCACACCTTGCGCTAACAACTTTGGCTGGAGGCTTAACGCACAAAGAGCAAAAACTACTGGATACCCGATTTGCAGTTTGAATTTGTTGGTTGCGTTCGCGGGCAACGACGAATGGTGGAGATTTTGGATTCGCAAGGGCGACCTCCTGCTGCGGGCGGGGTTTACGTTCGGGTCTTAGTGCGAGTGGTGGCGAGTGGGCAGGAAGGGTACTACAAATTGCCTCTAGAAAACACTGAATTCTTCCGGCGTTAGGCATTGAGGGTATATCTGCAGGATTACATGTTCCGGATCTCCGGACTCTCGTTATTTCGCTTCCTCGGGTACGACTTTCATTGCCAGCTTCTCAGTAAACCGCAACACAGTCAGCGAGCAACTAACTCCAACCCGAACTTCGGTCAGCAGCCGATGCAAGTCGTCGACTCCCGCAACAGGCCGGCCCTCCAGCGCGATGATGATGTCGCCATCGCGTAACCCCGCACGTTTCGCCGGACTGTTTTCCTCCACATGCTGCACCAGTGCCCCAGTCTCTTTCGACAAATCGTAGAAGCGCACCACACGACGATGCACAGGCACCGTTTGCCCGGAGATTCCTACATAGCTCCGCCGAATTCTTCCATCGCGGAGCAAACGGCTCGCGATGAATTTCGCCGTATTGATCCCGATGGCAAAGCAGATTCCCTGCGCGGGAAGAATGGTTGCAGTGTTAACTCCGATCACGCGGCCCGAAGAATCAACCAGCGGCCCACCAGAGTTGCCCGGATTCAATGCCGCGTCAGTCTGAAGGACATCATCAATTAGCCGCCCCGAGTACGATCGCAAGGAACGCCCAAGTGCGCTTACCACGCCAGCCGTGACGGTTGACTGAAATCCATAGGGAGCGCCAATCGCGATGGCGATCTGACCAACGCGCAGCTTCTGGGAATCGCCTAGAACTGCGGCGCTCAAGCCAATCTCATCCCCTTGCGGACGCTCCAAACGAATCACCGCCAGATCGTTTGCCGGATCTTCTCCGATGACCGTGGCCGGCATGCGCCGCCCATCCGCCAGGGTCACAACGATCCGCGCGGCCTCGTGCACGACATGGCTGTTGGTTAGGACGAGCCCATCTGGGGTAAATACAAATCCCGACCCTCCCCCCTGCCGTTCGCGCGGTTCACCCGCGCGGGTACGTCCGGCAGTCTGATGAACTTCAATGTGCGCGACCGAGGGACTGATCCGTTCAACCGCGTTCGTCACGGCGTTCGAGTACGCATCAAGGAAAGCGGAATCACTCCCGCCTTGCGACGAGAGCGCTTTTTCCTCGGACTCGTTCTTCCACGAATTCAAGCCAGAGGCTTCTTCGGCTGCTCCCGCAGAAAACGCCAATATGCGATTCAATCCGTCGACATCCATGCTGGATAGATGTGCGTCGATCTAGTTTGGATTCAATGCGTCGATCCGGGGAGTCATAGTGCGGACATTGACCGGCTTCTTCAACTCAGATTCCGGCGAGCCGGACGAGAGTCCTAACATCTTCAGAAGCAAAGCGTCGAACACACTCTCGGGCAATACTCTCGCCAGCGTTGCCAACAACTTTGCATGTTTTCCGACCCGGTACCGTATCCTCGGGCGGCTGGAAATCAGGGCATGACACACCGCATCCGCGACTACGTCTGGCGAACTGCCTGCCTTTTCCATCGCATATCCGCGTTCGCCGACACTTCGGATCATCGCTCCGTAACGCTGTTGAGCCTCCGCCGGAAGACTCCTGATGACTTCGTCGAGATTGCCCAGCGTCTTGTCAACTGCAGGAGTCGATATCGATCCCGGTTCGATCGCAATCACCTTCACCCCAAAGCGGCGTAGTTCCAGTCGCAGCGTGTCACTCAGCATGCCGAATGCAGATTTGCTGGAGTTCAGCAATCCCCCGAACGGAATCGCGAGATTTACACCCACACTCGTGATGTTTACGATTCTTCCGCGGCTCTTTCTAAGCATGGCGCTAAATGTCTGAATCGTCGCCAACTGCCCAAAGCAATTGATTTCAAATATCTCCCGTAGGTCTGCCATGGATGCGTATTCCAGTGGCCGCACCATGCCAACACCAGCAACATTCACCAGTCCGTCCAGCCCATCTCCATTCAATTGAGACGCAATCTCGGCAGCCGCTGCAGAGATCGTCGCGGCATCCTGCACATCCATAATTACCGGGTACACAGTTTCGGAACGCAACCGATTCTGATCACTGCTCTTGCGTACGGTCGCGAACACATGCCAGCCGGCATCTCTCATCCCCAAGACCGCAGCCTGACCGATCCCGCTCGAGGCACCAGTGATCACAACATTTTTTCGATTTTCAGACATAGAACTCTCCTCGCAGAAA
>AP72_2010_repI_A100DRAFT_1000223_pt1 | contig 10491 bp, 10 predicted proteins | sample AmaPasrepliIA100_FD_9193 | JGI IMG/M metagenome (IMG submission 9193)
GTTGGAGGTTCTGCCACGGCCAGTACGAGAAATTGGCAATGTAGCCTGTGCCTCGTGGATCTCCGTTGGCACTGCCATCCACCGGGTCCGGGGTATACAGGAATGGGTTGACGGTGCCAGTAGTGTTGAACCAGCCAAACGCCCCGGAAGCACGATTACCAAAATGGTATTCGGCATTGGCCAGGACGGTATTCAGATGGTTGGATGGTTGGTCTGGAATACTTGCCAACAGACTAGAGTTTTCGCGGATATAGGTTGCCCGGAACGAAAGCACATCGGTGCGGAACATCGTGTGATCGATCTGCGTATCAACCGCCCAATCCGTGAATGAATCGGTAAATGGTAGCGTCCCTCCGTTTACGTCGGTAATCCCGTTCGGAGTCGACCGCAAGTGCATGCCGTAGGTCCCGAACTCGTATTGGGTTTTGCCCGTCAACTGTTGCCAAGCAACGCGCCAATACGGTGCAACTCCGCGGATGTTTATTCCAAAGTCCGCACCCGTGTTCGGTTGGGCGTTTCCGATGTGCTGTGACCGATAGAGCGTCACGTCCGCGTAGAGATGGTTATTCCACATTGCATATCCGCCGAATCCTGCTACATCCTGACCCAGCGAAGAGATAATTGGTGCGGCAGTTGGAGTGGGCGCCCAGTCATCCGCCACAAAGGGATATCCCCATGCCGGAGTGCTGTTCCACAGGTCCTCGACCGTGGGATTGTTATTGACGTTCAAGCCATACACGAATTCCTTGTCACCCCACTTCGTGGCCTTGGCGAACCGAATGTCAGTGTTATCCATGCTGAAGTGGTCGTCTTGAGTGTCGTAGGTGACTTGCATGAAGCTGCCAACATGCGAGGTCCATGCGCCTGAAAGGAAAAGGGACACATCCTGCGGCAATTCGATGCTGCCGTTTTGCGTGCCCGGAACCGGCGATTTCGTCGAGGTGAATGAGGTTTCGAGCCACGCGGACAACGGCAGAGATGCCAGAAGATCCAGCGCAGCGCGTTTCTTTCCACCATCGGACTTTACAACCTTCGTTTCGTCTGCCCGATCTACGTACCCCAGCAACTTGAATCGGCGGCCTGCGGGATTCAGTTCTGGGGGAGTGTAGTGACATCCACTACATGCCAAGCCGGTTTGGCGAGCATAGCTTGGAACAGCCTGCACTTTTGGTGGATTCACTGCGGAGGCGAATAAGAGAAGTGAGATAACCATCGCCGTGAGCACAAAAGCTCCCACTCGTTTCATCTGGACCCCCTTTTTTGATTTGATATTTTTGCCTTCTAATCTCGGCCCAAGATGGCGGGATACTACTAGCGATAGTAATCACGAGCCAAGAAGACAAATCACATAGCGATGTGATTTCAATCACACTTCTTGACGTGAAGTGTGAGCACATGGGTCATCTAGTTGGATCCCCGTGTCAAGAGTGGTTTCTGCATGGCGGCTTGGACCGCGAATCTAGGCCAAAGAACCACGTATCAAAGCGCTGGAGAATCAAAGAGGGTTTGCTATTTAGGGTCACCGCAGCCTCATTGAATGCTTCAATTCTGTCGTGTTGGGAAGCGGCAACACGCGTTATGTTGTGCGTGTCGCGTTCGGATCAACTGCAACAACCTAAATTTCTCACATTGTGTGAGCGCCATCGGTTTTTTACCTCGGCCGGAAGCCAGCGTTAGAAAACCTCTCCAAAAGCGAGGCTGTCAAATCCGCAGAAAATGCTCGCTTTCCTGATCTCAATTCTTGATGTTAGGAAGGTTTATTTTTCTGACGGCATGGTTGGCGAACCCCAGGCAATGCGAGGTGGTGGCCCCGCTATGACGAGCTCGGGCTCTTCTCAAGCTCAGAACGACTGTATCGTCGATCTGGGCGTGAGCCTAAAGACGGGCTTGAAACAAGGTCAAGCGTTTGACGGGTAGGTGTATACCTACGGCAGAATGCTCCATCCCCCACCTCCGGCCCGGAATCAACCGATTTTGACTTTAGGCCGAGCCCGCTCGCCCCCCCGCGCGTGGGGGCTCGTCGCGTGCGCTTGTGCGTGCGACAGAGCGTGTATCCCCGGGGGTTTTGAGCGCAATTGCGACGTTACGGCAACTGGGAATCAACATCCACCTGCAAATGCGAGAACATAAGGACGAAGATTTGGCGCATCCACAAGGCATGCAGTTTTAGCGTGACTGTTGCACCAAATCCTATGAATTTCCTAGAACTTCCCTAAGACTTGGGATGCGCTCTCTGGCAGAGTGTTGGCCAAGGCGAGAACGCCGATTCTCTGGAATTCGGAGATGCGGCCCCCGTCCAAGATCAGGGACGTTGAATTAACAGAACATTCGTACTGCATAACCAGGAGGAAGCATTATGAAGTCGATGAGTGGTGCCGCAAAAAAGAGGACTCTCGGCGTGTGCATGTTGACCGTGATGTTATTCGGGTCCGTCTTTGTACGAGCTGATGTCGTATTGGACTGGAACGTGATCGCTGTTAACACGGCAATTGCGAATGGCCAGAACCCGTTCGCCCAAGCACGCTTCGCGTCTATCGTGCAACTTGCTGTCTTCGAAGCCGTTAACTCCATCACTGGAGAGTATCGGCCCTACCTTGGAACGGTCGTCGCTCCGCCAGGTGCATCCGCGGATGCAGCAGCCGTCCAGGCTGCATATCGAGTGCTTAGCACCTATTTTCCAGGCAGTGCTTCAATGCTCGACAATGAGCGCTCAAACTCGCTGGCGTCGATACCGGAGGGCCAAACCAAAGATGACGGTATTGCCACTGGAGAGGCCGCAGCTTTAGCGATGATCGCTCTGCGTGCTAACGACGGCTCGTCGCCTCCGCAATTCAAGATACCCGGGCCGCTTGTACCAGGTGAATGGCAGGCTACACCGAGTTGTCCGATCATCAATGGCATTGCGGTCGGAGTCTTCTTTCAGTGGCAATATGTTATTCCGTTCGGGATCCCGAGTGCTAGTGAATTTCTCCTCGATCCGCCGCCGTCACTCACGAGCAACAGATATGCCAAGGACTATAACGAGGTAATGACGGTAGGGAGTTTTGACAGCTCCGAGCGGCCACAGGATCGCGCTAATGTTGCCCTGTTTTACTCGGTCTCCTCGCCAACTCTGGTGTTTAATCAGGCCGCTCAGCAGGTCGCCCAGGAACAGGGCCGTTCGCTGTCCGAAAATGCTCGTGCCCTGGCACTGGTCAATATGGCAATAAGTGACAGCTTGGTCGCTTCGTTCCTCAATAAGTACCACTACAATTTTTGGCGACCCCAAACAGCAATCCATGCTGGCGACACAGATGGCAACCCGAAAACCGATCCTAATCCCGGCTTTGTCCCCTTTATCACAACGCCATGCTTCCCGAGCTATCCCTCCAACCACGGCAGCGGAAGTAATGGAGCAGCCGAGATTCTGAGACGTGTGTACGGCGAAGCTGGACACTCGATCACGTTGACGAATCCTGCGGTGCCCACCATCGTCTTGCAATACACCTCCTTTAAGCAGATTACCGACGATATTTCTGACGCGCGCGTTTATGGCGGTATACATTTTCGATTCGAACAGGTTGCGGGGGCGCGATTGGGCCGGGCTGTAGCCCGTGGCGTGTATAAGAACAACCTGCGTCGCATACATGATGACGGTCACATGCATGATGACGACTGATTGGATCAAGCGAGAAAGCGGTATTCACTTATCATTTGTATGACCAAGGATCCTCTCACTGGAGGAGAGTGCCTCGCTCGCGTCGGCTGTAGCAAAGGAAGACACAACTTTGCGTATTCAGCATTCACGCGCGTTTTGAAAAGCGTTGTTCGCCAGAATCAATAGTCGAGGATGTTGCGGTCAGAATCTGTGAGCTTCTGAGTGCCATCGCGATTTTGCAAGAATAACGTAGTGGGATAGCATTCGAAAGTGCTTCTGAAGTATGGCATGCGCATCGATCATGATGGTGGGCAGTTTACAACTGCCGAAACGGCTTATTGCGTTGATAGACTCCGGGCTATGGCCGCGAAACGAAGCGGAAGCTAACAGGCAAAATCTCAAATCCCTAGTTCCTAAAGAAAGAATCCGGTTGTTCGCGCCAGAGGAAGAATGGATTTATCTCGTTTGGCCCCCGTTTCATACGGTCGCGGAAAAATTGCGCGATGCGGAACGCAGACGCGACGGCAAAGAATGGTTCTGGTCCACTTTTGCGGCGCCAGAGGGAATATTGCCTGATCTTTCCGTCTTTATCGGCGATTTTGGACTAGGGTCGGAGGCCCCAATTCTGCTTGATTATCAGGAGGATCGTTCCAATCCCGCAGTAATCCGCCTCAAAGTAAATCCTCTCTTTGGCGAGACTATGCCCACTGACCGCAAGAAAGTGCTTGGGTGGTCCAATGCGTGGCTGCGTTGCGCGGATACATTCGATGCTTTCGCTGATATGCTCGGGTTGGAGCAGGTTTCACACCCTGACGGTTAAGTGTCGCTGTCAGGTAGCGGCGCTGATCGACCCGAATGATGAGGTTGCTACGCGCTAAGAGCCGTGTACAGACGTTCCCAATTTCCAGCTGGGTTGAATTCGGGTTGGTCGCGTAATGCGACGCGGAGCCTGTACCTATACATGTCGTGTCACTCTGATACCGGAACCGTTTATTCAGTTACTCGCCAGTTTCGCGTTTCGCCAGTCTAGCCCAGTGCCTTCTGTGTTTGTAGCCAGCGCACAAATTCGTTGTACGAATTGCGTTTGACAGCGATAACCACGAACGAGCTTTCGAATAAAGTTCTTTCGATCAAATCCGCCTGCGCGGCACACTTGTTGATTCCGATCCTCTGAATTGCTGCCTTCACGTCGTCGCTTGCGACAACTCTTCCCTTTCGCCCATATTCAGTTGCCGCAAACTCCAAAACGCTGATCTCATCGCCTTCTTCCCATTTCCGATCAGTTTCCTTCCCGATATAACCTTCTCGCTCAAACCCACGCCAAAGTCGGTGATCACTTGTATGGCCGGTTTTGAAGTTGCGGTCGCTTTTCCCTTCTGAGGAAGGTTTTCGAGGTTGAGGTTGAGGTTGAGGTTGAGGTTGAGGTTGAGGTTGAGGTTGGGGTTGAGGTTGAGGTTGAGGTTGGGGTTGAGGTTGGGGTTGGGGTCGGGATTGAGATTGAGATTGAGAAGGCCGGCAATGGCCGGTCTTACTGCATCCGAGCCGGTGATCACCTGTATGGCCGGTTTTGCCTTACTTTCGCGTCTCCACCTGCCCGGCGGCCATATTTCCACACCCGCGCCTCTCAGGTAGGCGCTGATGGTCTCTCGACGTACTCGCGTGGTCTCTTGGATCTTTCGCAGAGACCATCCCAGTCGTCCTAAGGCTATGATTTGCTGTTTCGTTTCGTCCTTCAAGACATTCGCCATGTTGCGAGAGGCTACCTACCCTCTCGCTACTGTCAATGTCCTGGACGTTTCATCTGAAAGTATGGCCGCTTTTCAGGTGTTCACCTATGGCCGCTTTTGGGTGTTCACTGAGGATCGAGGGTACAGCGCCCATCCTGTCGTGCGTATTCGATTTCTTCGACGTGACTTCGCCCGTCGGTTCGTGCTCGACTTTCTGATCCTCCGTTTGTAATTCTTCGCAAAGACGTTTAAGAGAGAATGATCGGTTGAATAGAGCCCAAGCAAGCGTTCGGAGGTCGAGAAAATAGGATTTGCCTTTGTCTTTCCACTCCTCCGGTTTCCACGGCTTCGCCAACCGGATGAATGCTTTCTTACTGTCAATTGGCGTAATCAGAATGCGGGGAATGTTTTGATTTTCTTTGCTGCATACTGCGACATCATGAGCGACCACTCGTCGTGATCGCCTTTAGCCCAAGCCAATGCAAGCCTCGCCAGATCGAAGGGCAAATTCAGGCCGCAAATCAACGCCCCATTACGCTTCTATCTTTACTCGCTGTGGAAAGGGAGCAGTTAATCAGAGTCTCCCTAGCGCTCCCGCTTCAGGCATCATGGACAGATCGACTCCGCCAGCCCAGCGCGTAGATGCCTCTCTGCCGATGTAGTGAAACTCACCTGCAACAATATGCCTGCGCGCTAAGAGGCCGACTGTTTTGCTTGTGCACACTCCGCCATTGGGAGCGTAAAACTTGCTCTCGCCTCAGATCGCACCCTTTCCTCGGCAAGAGTCTCAAGAGGGTTGTGGCAGACTATCGGTAAGGATGGACTCTGCTCCTTACTCGTGAATCGTCTACTGACTGGCGCGTTGTTCTCAAGAGACGCGTTTGATGTGTGCAGAAAATGTGCGGGAACATTTGGGCAGCGGGCACGCTTTGACCCTAGTCGACCGTGATAAAGAATGAGAGCTTCTTGCGATAGATTCTCGCGAGGAGTTGTAGTTCGACAAAGTCGACACGCCGCTCCCCTAGCTCACATTTCGATATGAACGTGCGAGGTTTTCCCATGAGGTCGTTGACCTCAGATTGCTTCATGCTCACATCTTTGCGGGCCCTGATCAGCCGCTCACGGAAAGCCACATAGGCTCGCTGATATGCCTTGTTTTTGGGGTTCACGTCCCGCAGGTATAAGGAACTGGAGTCAGGATCCCCAAAATAGGGATTGCAGCGTTTGGCCGCTCAACGTCCTAAGGAGTGTTCTATTTTAGAAGGCAGATTGAAAAATGACATCGATTTGCGATAGATCTTCGCTAGCTTTTGAAGCTCCACATAATCGACGCGCCGTTCACCTAATTCACACTTGGATATGAAAGAGGTACTCTTGCCCATCTTGGCGCAGACCTCCCGCTGAGTCATNCCCGCCTCTTTCCGCGCACGGACGAGGCGATAGCGAAATGCTTTGCAGGCCTCTTGGTATTCCCGATCTCGGGGATTCACCCCTGCAGATATATTCAGCTGTTGACTGATTCCCCAAAATGGGGAATCATCGCGGAAGGAGACATCCCCAATACAGGGACCGCTCTCCACAAATTCGTCTCGTGACACTTCCGTGGATTCGTTTGCCACAATTCGATTGCCTGCGATGTGTCCACCAAGAGAACACGCTGAGAACGTCGGCCTCGCAAGTCACGCTTCCGTGCTGAATGGTAACGCATCTGATGAGGTTCTGCTCTCATACATTTCCAGATGTGACTGCGAAGCCCTTGCATCTTTATTTCGGCGCTATGCACGGGTTGTTCGAGGCGTCGCTTATAGGGTTCTAAAGGATGCATCCGAAGCAGACGACTTGCTCCAGGACGTCTTCTTATTGGTGCACCGTCTCTGCGGAACTTTCGATAGCTCCAAGGGCTCAGCGCGGTTCTGGATTCTTCAGATGACCTATCGCCGGGCCATTTCTCGTCGGCGCTATCTGACTTCACGCCACTTCTATACTCACCTTGACCTGGATCAGGCGGCGAATCGGCTGGGCGACCCGGAATCCGAATCTGGTGGAACCGAGTCCTCGATGAACGAAAGCCTTGATCGTCGAGAGGTCCTACGATCCTGTTTCACCGGACTTTCGGACAGCCAGCGCCAGACGCTGCATCTGTTTTTCTACGAGGGATACACATTCGAGGAGATTGCCGCCAAGCTAGGCCAAACCGTTGGCAACGCAAGGAACCACTATTACCGTGGCCTCGAAAAGCTGCGGAAACAGATTTTTGCTGGCAAATTGCCGGGCAAAGAAGCAGTATGATACTAGATTCTAGCAGTAGGAGCGGGTACGTTGTTGCCAAGCGGACCCCATGACGAGTTCCTGGAACTCTGTGCCGTATCGACCTCGGGCCAGCTAAGCGAGGACGAGCAGAACAGGCTGCAGGAGCACCTTGCAGTTTGCGCCGACTGCCGCGAAGCCCTTCGCGAATACGAATCGGTCGTTAGCGACACCATCCCTGCCATCGGCGCAGAGCAAACCAATCGGATCGATCCCGGTCCTGGATTTTCCCAATCGAGAGCCGAGAAGGCATTCTTCGATCGTTTGGCGAGGGAAGACGGGCGGCAACTGCAGGGCACCGAAAAGAAAAACGGTGTCCCATCCGCCTTTCGTCGAGTTCTCCCCATCGCCCCCGAATCCACGTGGCGCCATGTTTGGATGCTCTACGCCGCGGGAATCCTGCTCTTCGTTACCCTGTGCCTCTCTGCCTACTGGGTCGGCGTTCGCCATGGCACTGACGTTGCCAGATCTACGCCACCAGGCCCGGCCGTTCAGCCACCACCTCGAAACGAGAGTGCCATATCGCTGGAAGAGCAGTTGAGTGACGCGGCGCACGAGCGTGAACTTGCGCGTGCCCAGCTTGCCCAGCGTGACAAAGCACTCGCAGATCTTCGCCGGCGATTGCAACAGCAGTCGACAGAGATCAGCCGCATGAAAGAAACGCAGGACAAGCTCGAGGCTACAGTGCAAAGCGACCAAACCGGCAAACAGGACCTCGCACAACAGCGAGCTGAGCTGGGACAAAAGTTGGAAGTAGCCCAAGCGGAATCTCATGTTCTTCAGCAGCAGGTGGATTCACTGACGCAGCAATCGACAACGGTGACGACCCAAGCCAAGGTCCTCAGCGCGAAAGTCGACGATCTCACACGTGTACTTGAAGACCGCGAGACCGCCCTGAACCGGCAGGACGAACTGCTTGCCCATGATCGTGACATCCGGGAAGTAATGGGCGCGCGCAATCTCTACATCGCTGAGGTGTATGACACTGACGAAAAGGGAGCCAATCGCAAGCCCTACGGGCGCTTGTTCTATACGAAAGAGAAATCTCTGATTTTTTACGCCTACGATCTTGACCAGCAGCACGCCAAAGGCGGTCAGACGTTTCAGGCTTGGGGTCGACGCGGCCCTGACTTTAAGCAAGCCGTCAGCCTGGGTATCTTCTACGAAGACAACGCTTCCAAGAAACGATGGGTTCTTAAGTCCGAAGATCCTAAGACTCTCGCACAAATTGATGCTGTTTTCGTGACCGTGGAACCGCACGGTGGAAGTGGCAAGCCGAGCGGGAAACCTCTGCTTTTCGCCTATCTCCGAGTCAATCCCAACCATCCCTAGGCTCCAGCCCTTGGTTTGCCAATCCGTACTAGAATTGCCGTCAGCTGATAAAACGGCGCGATTTCCTGCGAACAACTAGAGAGCGGCTGAGAACTTGTTGTTCGTTGGAGAAATCTGTATGCGCTTCCTCCGGTTTACCCTCGTTGTGGTTTGCATGGTGCTGCTGACCCTCCCCCTGATGGCGCAGTCACCGAACGGCACTGTCAATGGACTGGTCCTCGATCCCTCGAGCCAGTTGATTGTCGGCGCCGAAGTCATTGCAGTAAACGATGTCACAGCGGTGCAGTACACCACGAAGACGAATAGCGAGGGCGTCTATGTTCTACCGAACCTGCCACCTGGCCCATATCGGATTCAGGTATCCAAGGTGGGTTTCAAGACTATCGTCAGACCTGACATTATCCTGAATGTCCAGGACGCTCTCTCGATAAATTTCACTCTGCCGGTTGGCGCGACTCTTGAAACCGTGACGGTCACGGGCGGATCTCCCCTGCTGAACACCGAAAATGCCTCGGTTAGCACTGTCGTGGACCGACAGTTTGCCGAGAACCTGCCCATGAACGGCAGAAGCTTCCAGACTCTGATTGAACTCACCCCTGGCGTAACCGTGGTGCCTACCAATGCAGCCGACTCGGGACAATTCAGTATCAACGGCCAGCGTGCTTCTTCGAATTATTGGATGGTGGATGGGGTCAGTGCCAACGTCGGAATCAGCGCGTCTCCGGGCGGNTTTGGCCCCGGCAACGGGCTNGGTGGAACGCTCGGCTCATTCAGCGTTCTTGGAGGAACGAACAGTCTTGTTTCCATCGATGCGATGCAGGAATTTCGCATACAGACCTCCACCTACGCCCCCGAGTTCGGCCGGACGCCAGGCGGCCAAATTTCCATCGCGACCCGTTCCGGCACAAACCTGTTCCACGGGACAGTGTTCGATTATTTTCGGAATGATATTTTGGACGCGAGCAATTGGTTCAACGGTTATCTCAACCACCCTCCTTTACCGAAAGCCGAGGAACGGCAGAACGATTTCGGCGGAACGTTTAGCGGTCCCATCTTTAAGAACAGAACGTTCTTTTTCTTCTCCTACGAAGGTCTCCGCCTCCGACTTCCGCAAACTGCGCTGACGACGGTTCCGGACACGAATCCAAACGATCCTTTCTCGCGCCAATTTGCGGCAGCGGCGATGCAACCCTTTCTTTCAGCCTTCCCCCCTCCGAATGGTCCAGAGGTTCTGGATCCCAACGGCAACCACCAGGGCATCGCCCAATTCGACCGAAGCTATTCGAACGCGGCTTCGCTTGATGCCTATAGCATTCGAGTCGACCACAGGCTCCGCGATCGGCTGAACCTCTTTGCGCGATACAACTACTCACCTTCGAACCTCTCGCAAAGNNGNGNAACGGCAGAACGATTTCGGCGGAACGTTCAGCGGTCCCATCTTTAAGAACAGAACGTTCTTTTTCTTCTCCTACGAAGGTCTCCGCCTCC
>AP72_2010_repI_A100DRAFT_1000224_pt1 | contig 10453 bp, 11 predicted proteins | sample AmaPasrepliIA100_FD_9193 | JGI IMG/M metagenome (IMG submission 9193)
TCACTTGGTATGGCGGCGACGTCTATCTCCCGCTGAAGCTGTTGCGAGATCCGGGGCGCACATCGATCATCGATCTACTTCTGCGGCCCGGCGTACGTCGCTCCACAGCCGAAGCCGCACTGCAGCCCCTCGTCGAACAGTTCGCCAATTCCAGGCATACCGATTTGCCGGATGTCTTCAGAGTCCATCTGCATGGACTGAACGACTGGGTGGTTAGCTCCATGGGCGGTACACTGTACTTGCTTTTTGGCGCGGTGATGTTGCTACTGGTGATTGGATGTGGAAATGTCTCGATTCTGCTGCTGGCACGGGGTACGGCGCGGCAACATGAATTGGCTGTGAGAACCGCCGTCGGCGCGGGCCGCTTCCGAATCATTCGCCAATTGCTCACAGAGTCGCTCCTTCTCGCGATGATTGGCGCGTTGCTCGGTGTTCTAGCTTCTTACGGCGCTCTGGTGCTGACGCTGCGTCTGGTGCCACAAACTACGTTCGCTTCCGAGGCCGTGATTCGTATCAACCTCCCGGTTTTGTTTTTCAGCGTCATGGTCGCGCTCGGAACGGGTGTGCTGTTCGGGCTTTGGCCGGCGCTGCAACTTTCGCGTACGCACGTTGGGGAGACCATGCAGTCTGGCGCGCGCCGGTTAGCGGGCAGCGTCAGCGGACGCAAGGCCCATAGCATGCTGATCACCGCGCAGGTCGCGCTGACATTATTATTGCTCGCAGCTGCGGGCTCCTCAATGAAGGGGTTCGCCCAACTGATCCACCAGCCGCTCGGTTATGACCCGCACAACGTGATGGCGATAGGAATTCCGTTGCGCGCTGGCTCCTACGGCACTTGGACGGCGCGTGCAGCCTATTTTGAGCACCTGCGAGAGAAAGTGGCGGAGACACCGGGCGTGATCACAGCGGCGATTTCTACCGATGCGACGCCGCCGCGGAATGGATGGATTATGGGATTTGAAGTCCTGGGCAAACCCATGGCCCCTGGTGCAGGGGCGCTTTTTGATTCGAGTGGGTCTGAGATCGGATCGGTCAACCTGATTAGCCCGGAGTACTTTGCGGCTTTGCGCATTCCCCTGCTGCAAGGACGGATCTGGAGCGACGCCGAGAATAACAAAGGCGCACATGTAGCCGTGATCAACCGTACGCTGGCGCAACGCTACTTTCCGAATGGCGATGCCATTGGGCACTCGCTGAGATCGGGAGGCCTCGAGGGCAATCCCGCCACAGTGCTGTCGCCTCCAAATGTCGGAACTACCTGGTTCCAGATTGTGGGCATCGTCGGGGACGCCCGCAATGATGGACTGCGAAGTGCCCCTAGACCATCCGTCTATGTGCCCTATACCTTCAGCATGGGAGAGGGCACGGAGATTCTGGTTCGCTCCGAGGTTTCGCCCCTCACGCTGCAACAAGCCGTGCGCGAGCAGTTGAGGGCCATTAACCCGGATCAGATCAGTGGTGCTTATGATCTCGAAACTAGCCTCACTTATGAACCCGAGTGGCAGCAGGAGCATATTGCAGCGTGGATCTTTGGCGTTTTTGCCTGGCTTGCCCTGGCTCTCGCTGCCGTAGGGCTACATAGCGTTGTGTCCTACACAGTGGCACAACGGACCAACGAATTCGGGATTCGTATGGCGCTGGGCGCGCAGCGTGCTGACCTGCTGCGAATGGTCTTCAGGGCAGCATCGGTAAACCTGGGCTCCGGAATCTTGGCAGGTATAGCTCTTTCGTTGGCCCTAAACCCAGTTCTTGCGAAATGGGCACAAGCGAACCCGCGGGACCCCGCCATTCTCTTTGCCGGGACCGTAATTCTCGGATTCGTGTCTGGCTTAGCCTGCGCAATACCGGCGCGTCGCGCCTCCAAAGTCGATCCGATGATTGCACTACGTAGCGAATAGCAGCGCCGCTCCACTTGGAGGGTGGTCGGCAACGCGGAAGTTAATCTATGGTTTTTCCGTTATGAGGAGTTTTGCCGATCGATTCGAAGAAACCGACTAGGAGGGAGCAATCTGTACAAAGCTGCTCTGGTCAGTCTCAGAATAGGCGACTACACGTCCCAAGGCACACTGGGTGGACAACTTGACGGCATATGTAGCAACAGCCCTAGCTTCGCGACTCAAGGGCTTGAATGGAACGACCGATCTGCTGCAGGTGGGAAAGGTCGTGACCGGCCAGCAATCGTAGCATCATGGCCAAGGACTCAGCGCCACGCTCATTGTGCTGCCCGCTGCGTTGCAAGTCTTCTGGTGAAATTCGTCTCCACACCGACAAATTCAGTGCGCGCAGCGTCCGAAATATCTCGACAAGTTCCGACGGCTCGCGTTCATTGTGACGCTGGGAGGCTACCCAGGCATCCTGCCTGATGCCCAAAATCGCCGGCTGATCCTCGCAAAGGATTAACCTGAGGCGATATCCATAAACCCATTCGCTGTCGGTGAGATGGCCGATGATTTCGTTCGNGGTCCACTTCCCTTCAATCGCTTGCCCGCGCAAGACTTCCGCCGGATGTCTGGCCACGATATCGGCCAGGGTAGATGCCGTCTGCCCTAACACCTCGATCGGATCCCGGTCACCCAGCAGGTTGAACAGCTTTTCGCGGTAAGTCCCTGGGGCCGACACCTCTAGTCCCGGTTGCGCCGTCGTCATAATTAGCTCCTTCCTTCTGCGTTTTCGGTGAGCTTAAAGCCCTCATCCTTCCAACCCTCGACGCCTCCGATCATTTTCTTAACCCGGCGACCAAGCCTTGCAAGATTGAGAGCCGCCCGGTCGGCCCCGTTACACTGTGGGCCATTGCAATACACAACGAAGAGCGTGTCCTCGGAATAAGTAGCAAGGTTCCGCTCTGTAATACGACCATGCGGAAGATTCACCGCGCCTGGAACATGTCCAGCGGCATAGGACTGCGGGCCGCGTACGTCCAGCAAGACGAAATCCACGTTCTCACCCTCCATCGCTTCGTGCACGTCCCAGCAGTCGGTCTCCAACGACAGGAGTCGTGAGAAGTGTGCAGCTGCATCGGCGGGAGAGGCGGCGACGAAGCGGGAGACGTTGGAAACTTCCTTCTGAAGTGCGGGCATAAACGAGACCCTCCTGGCGTTAATGTGCCAGCACTTTTCGAAGCGAACAAGCGGCAGTACTGACAATATGCGTTAAAATCGTGCCATGCATGCGGCAGCGCAAACCGCACGGTCACAGACATTGCAAGCCAGATTGTTCCACCGAGACGTGGCCGTTCTCGCTTATGGCGGTACGGCAACATTCGAGCTCGGAATTGTGGTCGAGCTGTTTGGCTTACCGCGACCCGAGTTTTCCGAATGGTACCGGTTCAAGGTCTGCGCCCTGGAAACGGGCCCGCTCGCCGCAACCGGCGGTTTGACGATAACTTGTCGTCATGGAATCGATGCACTGTCGCGCGCCGGGACGATTGTGATTCCGGGCTGGCGAACACAAGAACAACCTCCGGAGCGGCTTTTGCGAATTTTGCGCAATGCGCATCGACGAGGCGCGAGATTGGTTTCGATCTGTTCTGGGGCATTCGTGCTTGCCGCAACTGGGCTCTTAGACGGACGACGTGCGACGACGCATTGGCGCTACACGGCGCAGCTGGCACAGATGTATCCACGCATCCAGGTAGAGCCTGACGTACTGTACGTTGACGAAGGCGACGTGCTTACCTCGGCGGGAAGTGCTGCTGGCATCGACCTATGCCTGCACATCGTACGCAAGGACTTCGGTGAAAACGTCGCCAGCCAGGTTGCACGTCGGCTGGTTGTGTACCCGCACCGTGATGGTGGCCAGGCGCAGTTTGTCGACCGGGCTGTGCCCAAAGAAGATCGCCCATGGTTGGCCAAACTGCTTGAATGGACCCAGAATCATCTGGGCGAACAACTCTCGGTGAAACGCCTCGCGAAGCAGGCAGGCATGAGCAACAGAACCCTGTCGCGTCGATTCGCGGAGGAAGTTGCAACTTCACCCATCGAATGGCTCATCGGTTTGCGGCTCGCCCGTGCAAAACAGATGCTCGAGAAAACCGCTCGGAGCGTCGACGAGATAGCGTATGACACAGGCTTCGGTTCAGCTCCGACCCTGCGGCATCATTTCCGCCGCCGTCTACACACGAGCCCGGTTGCCTATCGCTCGCATTTTCGATGAAGTGCCGGCGGCGAAGAGTCGCACCAACTCCGCTGCCAAACGGTCCCTTTGTGCGGCTGACGCATGATGAAAAGCCGCCCCTCCTTGGGGGGCCGAGGAATCTCGCCATTGCTTCCTGCGTTTATTCTTGCAGATCGGTCCTCGCCGTCAAGAGTTCGCTTCGCCGCAAAGAACGCGCCCTTGACCGCTGCGGGCCGCTCTGAACACCTCTCCGCTAAGAAGGAATGGGAATCTCTGGACTGGCGCGACGAATGAGCCTTTGACCTTTGGGGGAAAATCTGCAGTGTGAAGACGACTTTCCTAAGGGGCCAAATCGATGAGTAGCGTGAAGTATATCGGCATGGACGTTCACAAAGAAACGAATTCCCTCGCTGTGATGAACCACACGGGAAAGCTGCTGATGGAATCCATCATCGAAACCAAGGCAGGCACCACCTTGCAGTTCTTTGCCGGCTTGCGAGGTGATCTGCGCGTCACCTTCGAAGAAGGGGCCTGATGATGCGCCAAAAAGTCAGACTCTTGAATCGCGACTAGGTAGCCTAACCAAGTGGCCTGGATATGTCGTTGCGAGGAAGGCCAATGATGTTCTGAACGGAGAGCGACGACCTAATGTTGTCCGTCGCGCCCTGAGTACTCGCATATTCATTGGCACTTGTCGCTGATCATCTTGAGAGTCGCAACTTGAATTGTGCCCGCTTCGATTGCCTCCTGTTGGCTGTACTCAGCGCTTTGACCTTCCCTCTTCTCTGCCTTAAAGGTCCCCATGATGGTCACCTTGTGGCCAACGTGCTTTGAGAGATCGACTGCGGAATTCCGCAATTGATAGGTCTTACCGTCTTCTCTCGTTATTGCAAACTCATTGGCTTCACCGCCCTTTTGCAAGCATCCCGTAACCGTCATCTTCTGACCCGCAGCTTCGGTTTGTGCGAATGCTACTGTCGCTGCCGAAAATGCCACGACCCAGCAGACTATAGCTGAAACGAGCAGGTAAATTACTCTTTTCACATTTCACCTCCTGAGCATTGCGATTCGCTTTTCTTTGCTGATTTCAAGTGTGGTATCGTCCGACCCTTTTGATTGAGTGGAAGCGTTCAAAGGTTGCGACTGAAGAAGTGTCTCCGCAAATGAAGTATTCGCCCGTCGGCTCAAACCTTAAGAACTTGAGGCTCACCTCGTTCAGGTAACGTTCACCTTCATCGGCTACCATTGGAGGCTTATTGCTGTCGATGGTCGGCAGGAGAGGAGGCTAGCGTGCGAAGAGCACTTCTTCCCCCCATAATGTCAATAGCCTTGGCCTTCAGTCCGGGATCTCAAGGTCAGAATCCTAGTCCAACCCTCAAGAAGGTTGCAGAGTTTGATCTGCCAGGGCCTCCCGGAAAACGTTTTGACTACCTGACCATTGACCCGGAGGATCACTATTTGATCTCGGCCCACCTTGCTGCGGGACAGACTTACGTCATTGATTTGCGCAAGAATAAGCTTGTTGCGACAATTGCCGACACTCCTGGCGCTGAGGGCGTCGAATACGTATCTGAGTTGAAGAAGTTCTATACGTCGAATGCCGGTGACAACACCGTTGGCGTGGTGGACATGCGCCAGATGAAAGTCGTTAAGAAGTTGCCGACCGAGCGCAAGCCCGATGGAAGCGCCTATGCAGTGCCCTTCCACAAACTTTACGTTTCAGACGAGCGGGGCAAAGCCGAAGCCATTGTTGACGTGGCTAAGGATGAAATTATGAAGACCCTGCACTTCAATAGTGAGACCGGGATGCCGCAGTACGATCCGGTGGCGCGGAAGGTATACGTCAATTTGCAAGATGAGAACATTCTTGCCGTGATAGATCCCGCTATCGATGAGGTGATTGGACGATATCCGGTAGGGCGCTGTAGAGGCAACCATGGTATGACACTTGATCCAGAACACCATCGTGCTTTTCTTTCGTGCGAAGAAAATAACTTGATGACAGTGTTCGATCTGGACAAACATACACCGATCGCTTACTTGCCGATGGCTGACGGACCCGACGTGATCAAATTTGACGCTGGTCTGGGTCGTATCTACGCCGCTTGTTATAGCGGCGCCATATCCGTCTTTCAGCAGGAGGACCCGCAACACTATCGAAAGCTTGAGGATTTCAAGGTGCAACATGCTGTCCACAGTCCTTGCCGTGGACCCTGAAACTCACCGGGTCTATACCCCAGAGCAGGAGGAGAACGGAAAGCCTGTAGCTCGTATGGTCGTTTATGAAGCTGTGACTGGGAAGTAGAGCAGTCTTGGGCCTCTCAATCGCGCGCATGGGTCGTGGAGGCTCACAAAAGGCTGAATCGAAGTTCTGTACTCCTGGGACAGGCTCTCTCTTCCGTGTCAGGCTGCCTGTGCCTCGAAGCGAATGCCTCGTCAACTGAGAACTCTTCTTCTTGATTATTAGCCGCACTGATTCGCTTACGCAGGACATTCCGGTTGCAGTGCGATGCTTCCGTAAGGGGTCTCACGTACGTTGGTCAGCAGGTTTTGGCGGGACTCTAGCATCCGCTGGACGGCCGACAAGATGACAGAAGTTTTTGGGGATTTACACCAGGGCGATGTGGTTGCCGTTCGAGGAACCGATGAACTGAGGCCTGGGACATCGGTGTCAGCCGAGCAAGATTCAGTAAAGTAGNTATCCCCTGATAGCCACACCCTGACCATGGAGAACGAACAACAACGCACATTCAAGTGGGTCGCTGCGGTTATTACAGTCGTGCTCGTGCTTATCACCATTTTCGCTGTCACTTTTGCAAGCCAAGAACACAACGACCGAGTTCTTTCGGAGGAGATCACGGAGTCTGCCACGGAACCGCAAGAAACCGGTGCAAGGATTACCAGTATCCGAGATGCGGACAGGAAGGACATGAACGAATACGCGCGTGCATTTTCGGAGATCGCGCCGCTGCTCGATCCCTACGATCGCGAATTACAAAGGATCACCGACCTGTACGTCGAAAGCCACAACCACAAGAGTGATTTGCCCTTTCCACTTGCATCGCTGTTATACATGTAACATAATATGGCATGGCTGTAACAGCGCCTGGCACAGAGGCGACATGGATCGTCTTGATGTTCAACCTACCCGCGAAGCAGGCAAGCCAGCGGGTGGAGGTCTGGAGAAAGCTTAAGCGGTATGGAGCACTACCTCTCGAGAGCGGCGGCTATTTGCTGCCCAATACCCCACAATCTCTGGAGCACTTTGAGTGGTTAGCGGTAACAATTCGGAAGTCTGGAGGACAGGCTTCCGTTCTGCGGGTTCAGTCCGTGGATGAATCTCCTGATGACGCACTCAGAAGGACTTTCGTGGAGGCTCGCTCCAAAGACTACGAACAACTGCAGTCCGAACTGAAAAAAGCACTGAAATCTCAGAAGAAACCACTTAGTGCATTGGGCCGCATTCGAAAGCGCTTCTCTGAGATTTTAGCCATTGACTTTTTCAATAGTCCGATCCGAAGCCGATTGGAAGCAATGCTCGCCCGTACGGAAGAGGTACAAGCTCCGATGTCCAAGTCGCAGCAAAAGGCGCAGCGTTCTAGGAAGGAGTATTTGAATCGAACGTGGATCACCCGGCCACGCCCTGGCATCGATCGCGTCTCTTCCGCATGGCTGATCTCTCACTTTATCGATAAGAATGCGAAGTTTGTTTTTGATACCGACCCAGCGCGGCATCCCAAGGCCGTTCCTTTTGACATGTTCCAAGGTGGAGGATTTGGACATCGGGGCGATGACTGCACCTTTGAAACACTGTGCAAGGAGTTTCAGATTCGCGATGCGAAGATCCAGACGATTGCCCATATTGTCCATGATGCCGACCTGGAAGACGAGAAGTTCTGCCGCAATGAAGGTTCAGGGCTCGATCGAGTGCTGGTCGGATGGGCGAAACAGAATGTCAGCGACGAGGAGTTGCTGCGCCGAGGTATGGAGTTGATCGAAGGCTTGTACAACAGTCAGGGATGAACTTCTGAACGAACTGTTATGTCACGACTTCTTTTGATTAGCAACTCTACAGTGCACGGTCGAGGCTACCTTGATCACGTCGAATCTGAAATCAGAGATTTCGTCGAGAACCGAACTCGTATTGTTTTTGTTCCGTACGCGCTTCACAACAGGCGGGCATACAGCGCACAAGCCGAAAGCCGCCTTCGTGAACTGGGACTGGAATTCACGTCAGTGCACGATGTTTCTAATGCCTCCCGCACAGTTGAGCATTCAGAGATTATTTTCATTGGGGGTGGCAACACTTTCCGCCTACTGCAGGAACTCCATAAGAACAATTTGATCGAACCGATCCGGCGAGCCGTTCGTTCCGGAGCGCTTTACATAGGCTCCAGTGCAGGTTCTATCGTTGCCTGCCCCAGCCTCAAAACTACGAAAGACATGCCGGTGGTCCAGCCGATGAGCTTTGAAGCTTTGGGCTTGGTTCCTTTCCAGATCAGTCCTCATTATCTCGATCCTGATCCGACATCGACGCATATGGGGGAAACCCAAGAACAACGCATACTGCAGTTTCTGGAAGAAAACGAGGAAGCAGTCGTTGGCCTTCGCGAAGGCTCTTTGCTTCGAGTTGAAGAGGATGCAGTTACGCTGAAGGGTCCGCATTCTGCTCGCATTTTCCGAAGCTGCGCGCTGCCGGTTGAAATTGCCTCAGGTACCAATCTTAGTGAGCTGCTTGTTCAGCAGGTATCTTCGGCAGGACTACTCGTATGACCTCAAGTAGCGTCCTCTTCCTTTCCTCTGCGGATGTTCGAGCCTTGCTGACGATCGACGAATGCATCCGAGCGGTCGAGCTAGCGTTTCGTCTTCATGGCGAAGGGAGAACAGTTCCACCAGGTGTTCTCGGCGTCCATGTTCCAAATGGCGGTTTTCACGTCAAGGCGGGAGTTCTTTCACTTTCGAAGAATTACTTCGCTGCAAAGGTCAACGCGAACTTCCCGGAAAACTCGCGACGTTGCGCACTACCAACCATCCAAGGAATGATCATTCTGTGTGATGCTGACAATGGCAGCCCACTTGCAATACTGGATTCGGCGGACATCACTGCGTTGCGAACTGCAGCTGCGACAGCCGTGGCGTGCAAGCACCTTGCCAGTCCTTCCTCTCGAGTTATGACCATTTGCGGCTGTGGGAAACAGGGACGGGCGCAACTCGCCGCAATTTCGCGAATCTTTCGGCTTGAGGCCGTGTTTGCCTATGACAAGATTCATCAAAATGCGCGCGACTTTGAACGTGAACTTGGTGCCAGCCTGAACATTCCGATCTCAGTAGTCAACGAACTCAAAGATCGCGTTCGCAGCAGCGACATCTGCGTTACCTGCACTACTTCCGAGCAACCGCTAATCACGGGAGACGCTGTTCGACCGGGCACCTTCATAGCCGCCGTAGGTGCTGATAACCCCCTGAAGCAAGAGATCCACCCGGCACTCATGGCGCGCAGCAAGATTGTGTGCGATGTCATCAAACAGTGCGCCGCCATGGGCGATCTTCACCACGCTCTAAAGGCCGGCACCGTGCAGATCGAAGCTGTTCACGCGGAACTGGGAGAGATCGTCGCCGGCCGAAAGCCTGGACGAGAATCGGCGGATGAAGTGATTGTATTCGACAGCACCGGCATGGCATTGCAGGACGTCGCCACAGCGGCAAACGTTTACGAAAAAGCAATTCGCGAATGTGCTGGAACGTCCTTAAGGCTCGCAGCTTGACTATGGAGGATTTATGTTTCGAACGAACGAACTCCCGCCAATTTCTTTGCATCACTGTTTTTCTTGTTGGGACGACCCTGGCAATGGCCCAAACGCCATCCACAACAAACGAATGGAAGCCCGTTGAGGACGCCCTCGGACGAACGGGACAGGTCTCGGGAGAAGTCATTCGCTTCGGGATGCCTCGGAAGGATTTTCACATTACGCTGGATGGAGTGGAAATCAAACCTGCTCTGGCGCTCGGCTCCTGGGTCGCATTCAAGAAAGATGGGAATGCCGCGATGGTTATGGGCGATTTGGTCTTGACTGAGGGCGAGATTCAATCTGTCATGGCCAAGCTTCAGGAGAACGGCATTCAGGAATCGGCGGTACACAATCATTTGATTGGAGAGTCCCCGCGTGTCCTTTATATGCACATCGCGAGTCATGGTGACCCAGTACAAATGGCGAAGGCTATTAAAGATGCTCTCGCCCTTACTCACACGCCACCGGCCGATGCGGCCGCAACTCCGCCAGCGACATCAGACTTGGGATTTGACCAGAAACAGGTAGAGCAGGCTCTCGGTCGTAGCGGC
>AP72_2010_repI_A100DRAFT_1000226_pt1 | contig 10439 bp, 13 predicted proteins | sample AmaPasrepliIA100_FD_9193 | JGI IMG/M metagenome (IMG submission 9193)
GAGCGCCTGCCCGGGCGGGTCCCATGCGAATCGTCCCATGCCCAGGGAAGCACCTGCATCATCGTTAGGATTCCCCGACCCCAGGTTGAAGAATGTGCCCCAGAATAACCATTCGGTGCTTTTGTCGTGGGCGATATAAATATCTCGCCACTGAAACTAAACCTTCAGTAAGACTGCGATCTTCAGCATAAAAGACCCTAGCCACCATCAAGGACAGTGATCGCTCGAATGGAATGTTTCATCTTGTAGGAGGAGAGTAGGAGTATCGTTCTCCCTGACCGTTTCGAGGTAAATTCTTGACCGACAAACGCAGTGAAGGGCATGTCAAGGCTTCCGAGCAAGACCTGTCGTTAGCGATTCGCGCCAACCTTGTTTCAGCTTGCTCTCCAAAGTTTCAGCTTGCTCTCCAAATAGGTAAAGGTTTGGGGTTCTGAAGTTCAACGTTTCACCCGATGGCATCTTCGGCGCCCAGAAGATAAAGTCACCCGGGAGGTCAATCTATGTCAAAACTCAGTATTGCGACGGGAGTCGCGGCGCTGATGTTCGTTTGCGGCACCTTGATGGCGAATGCTCAGGACACAGAGAAGTCCCACGCCAAAACCCGCTCGATCACCGGTTGCCTGCAAAATGGGGACAATTCGCATGAGTACAAGTTGATTGCAAAAGACGGTGGCAGGTGGGATCTCAAGAGCGACAGCGTCAATATGAGCGAACACGTCGGCCACATGGTGAAGGTTACCGGCGTCGTCAGCAATGCAACAGCCCACAACATGAAGGAGGATGCCAAACAGGCCGTGGATAAGGATTCCAACGAGACCGGCGACATGACCGTCACCAATCTGGCGATGATCAGCACCAGCTGCTCCAAATAGTTTTCAACCTTGGACTCGAGGGCGCCTCTATCGCCCTCGGTGTAATTCCTTGTGCTTATCTCAGGTTCTATAGCGCGTGAGACGGTGAGTCTTACAAGCGCGGGTGACAGTTCTGCGATTCGTGGTCCGATCCATCTCGGGAGAGTTTGTGATCCGTGAAAAACGTAAACCCTTGCTTCATTTGTGTAGCACCTCCTTGATGATGTGCTGGTTCAGTTTGGTCGGCGCTGCCCAACAAACCCAATCTGATGCCTTGCCTGATGCGCCTTCCACTATCGCGCAGTCGCCGCAGACGACCACGGGGAACAATCCAATCCAGGGTGGCGTTGCGCTGTTCCAGGTGCTGGAGCGGAAGTCGCTCGTCTTTCCTGATCTCGCCACCACCAAGGAAACTCTGAGCACGTGGGACAAGTTCGAACTGGCAGCGAACGACAGCGTCGCTGTCTCTACTATCGGTGCGACCCTGGTCGGGGCTGCTTACGGGCAGGCCGTCGACAGCCCTGAAGGTTATGGCCAGGGCAGCCATGGATATTTCAAGCGTTTCGGTGCAAACATGGCACGCGCCACTTCCGACAACATGTTCGGCACCTTCTTGATTGCGTCCGTCATGCATGAGGATCCACGTTTTTACGTAAAGAATGGTCTCTCGTTCAAACAATCGGTGAAGTACGCCGCTGTCCGTCTACTAAAAACTCGCAGCGACTTTGGCCAGCCGGTCATGAACTTTGCGGGTCTGTTAGGTCCACTAGCGGCGGAAACCCTGGCCAACACGTACTACCCTGAAGGCAGCCGTAGCGTCGGTGATACCTTCCTCCGCTATTCCAGCGATATCGGCTGGAGGTTTGCCGGAAACCTATTGAAACAGTACTGGCCCAACATCAATAAGAAGCTGCGCCTCGTTCCCCNAGGGCAATCCTAGCAAGAACTGACCAATCGAAACCTTGAGCCCTTTCCGATGGTGTAGTTCCACTCAACTGTCTCGGGCCAGTCGTGAACTCGAAGTCCGGATCGCCATCGCAAAGGTCGACGTTCTCAAGCAAGAGCGTGACTGCATACTCTTGACTGCAGGCTTCAACAGAATCAGAGATCATCGATTCTTTGCGGTCCTCCGGCGTCCGACAAGGCCGAGACTCCTTCGTCGGGCTGGCAGGCTTCGCCCCAGGTTTCGCCTTCGGATTCCCGTTCACCAGAAACGCCGTCATCTCCGAAGGGTTCGTCTCGCGCTCGATCTAGAGGGCGGCGCAAATCCTGAACGGGCATGACCTGAACTGCAGTACACGTAACCCGTTGCTGGGAGAGTACTCGCCAGCTTTGTCGAAACTGTGGAAAAACCCACTCGGCTTGGGCTCTAGAGATTTGCTTGAGAAGCAGAATCCCCAAGTTGTTGTCTTTTTTCAGCAAGTCGCCACTCAAAGAGAACGTTTAGAGCGGGTCTGCGTGCGCCCAAGGCTGGCGTGCGGATCCTCGGACTTCAGCAGACGCGCTTTCCCAACCCTTTGGACTTACAAAGGCGTCAGTCCCGAATTCAAAAGCAGGACTGGTTCTTAAGATGTACTCCGTGCCGTTTCCGTGCCGTTCCCACGTCAGCACATCGAAAAGCCGATAATTCGTGCCATCTGCTACCGTCTAAGTTGTTGAAATTGCTTTAACGCGGGCATTCGAGTCCTACGTGAGGAGCCATTCTCTCAATGGCTTAGAGCTACCTGAAATCAGTTGGAAATCAGTTTTGAAGCGCAAGTACCACGACTTTGGAACTGGCTTCGCGCATCTCTCCTGTTACGACATCTCCGTAGATGTTCAGCGTAGTTTGTGGGTGGCCGACCAGGCCGTCTCACGTTTTGACCCGCATGATGAGTGCTATGGCGATTTTGCAACAACTCAGGTGGAAACTCTAAAGCGCGAAGCGTATGGAACCGCACACTTCATCGCGATAGGCTGAAACGCAGAAAGCAGCGCGTAGCCAAGGAGGAAATCAATGACGACCCTCCTGATCGTTTTGCTTTGCGTTGCGGCGTTTTGGGCGTGCTGCAAAGCGCTGGACGCACTCCACAACCTGTGACGAAGCTGGGAAATTAATAGAACTGATGTGTGATTTCGTGCTCATCAAGGGGTTTGAGATGGGGTAATTGGGATTTTTCACCAACTGATAAGCCTGACTACGAAATATTGACAACTAGCTCGGACTGCGATATATCTATTCCCGAGTATGATCGAACGAGCAGATTCGAACTTGCCATTGTCCTCGGCGGCCTTGCACGTCCTTCTCGCCCTAGCCGGGGAAGACCTTCACGGCTACGGCATCATGCAGGAAATCGCAAGGCAATCGGAGGGGATATACAAACTCGGTCCCGGCACGTTGTATGACAATTTGCGGAAGCTCATTCAGGACGGATGGGTTCAGGAATTGGGAGCCCGACGGGGAGACGATGATCCTCGCAGGCGCTATTACCGACTCACTGATGCTGGACGAGACATCCTCAGGGCCGAGACCGCTCGCCTGACGCAGGTTGTGCGCGAGGCACGCTTGCGACTCCGAGTTCCAAATCCTAGGAGAGTCTGATGCTGAAGCATCTATATCGTTGCGCCGTGCGTTTGCATCCCGCCAGCTTTCGCCGCCGCTTCGGAGATGAGATGCTCTACGTCTTCGATCAGCAAAAGGGAACGCTGGCTGCACTCGGTGTGATGTTGGACTGTGTTGTTTCGCTATTCAGGCAATGGGCTTTGCGACCACGCAACAGCATTGAGCTATCCGTTGCACCTCTGCCAACTCCAACGGCGGGCCATATTCCTTCATTCGAAACACTCGACACCTTCCGGCCTCGTACATCAGCACTCATCAACGGGGCGATCCTCGCGCTCATTCTGTTTTGTATGACCGTCATCGCAATCCGCTATAGCTGGATTCACGTCCTGAACTTGCATATTCGAGAGATTGGCACTGATTGGGGCCAACAAACTGGCCAACAAACTCCAGCGGAGATACACCCCAGCCGTTCAGTTTCGCTTCAGCTTGATTCCTATGTCGGGGAATACATCTCCAAGTCTCCGCCGGGTAAGATCATGATTCGGATCGAGGGTGATCATCTCGCGCTGGCCTTTCCAGGACACGCGAGCCTCCCCCTCTCTCCAGTGTCTCCAAACAGGTTCATCATCGACGGGATAGCCAGTAATTATGCTGATTTTACCGCTGACCGCTGGGGCAGGATTTGCTGCTTGTCTGTGGTTATAAACGGTAACGGCATTGCCGCTCAGCGTTAGTCAGGCGACATATAGACCTGCTCGGACGGTCCTGTAATCACTCGGTCTGTCGCTCCCAAATGACGTAACCAAATGACGTAAGCAGGCGATTTCACTTGTAACCTTTCGGTTACGAGTTAATGAGGATATTACGCCAATCAACTTGATGACAGGAACAGAGTTACACTTTGATCATGTTTGCAACAGCGTTCTTGAAGCTAAAAGGCGTCGTTGTCATTGCGAGTATTTTCCTGATCGGTGTTCAGCACTCGGCATCGCAGTCTCCCACACAGCTAACGGAGTTGATCGACAGACTTCCACGGTGCAGTGTTTTGCGCACGGAATTGGAACACGGTCATCATGCTCACGGGGTCTCCCGCCCATATGTCGCGAGGATGCAGGAATCAGGAATTGAGAGGGCTCTGTTTGAATTTCAAGCTGTGCTTCACAAAGGCCGCCCCACGGATGTTCAGATCACCCGCCGACTATACTTTCGCAAGTTTGACACTCCGAACTCGCAGGTTTCGGATAACGCGGACCTCGCGATGCTTGCGGCACGCCTGCAGCCAGAACTGGACGAGAGTGCGCTCGCTCGGGTTTCAAAGGCCCCCATACTCCGGGGATTTCGCGAGTTCCCGCGGCTACCGAACTTCAGGCGTTTGAAGAAACTCGAAAGTTCCGTAGAGTTTATGGCCAGCCCATGGTTCGAGGAGAAAAACGTGTACTGGTTTGCGTCGGCAAAGTCGCTGGATCCCCTCACACAGGCGGTTCTTCGATCGGACGCAATCGAGACACGCATCCTCCTGGAATCGCGCCGGTTTAGCAAGAGCGAAATCAATGGGGCCTTGTTCTTAGCGGCCAGCAATCGATACGACAACAGGGCTGTAATTGAGCTCTCGATTCAGGCCGGTGCAGACCCGAACAGTCGAAGGACAGACGGCAGCACTCCACTTATGGATGCAGTCGGCCACCCATGCAATATTCCGCCACTGCTAGAGGGCGGAGCTGACCCTAGTCTTCAAGACAAGTGGGGTAGAACGGCATTAGGCATTGCCAATTGGCCACGGAACAAAAACACTGTAGCGATAAGCCTTTTGCAGGAGGCCGGTGCGACGGAGAAGTGAAATACGGAATGTCAAGCATCGCAAAATGATGGAAAAGTGTGGCCGGAATCGATCACACTGACGAAATCATTCGTTCTCACAAGCGTGCCCTTTTCCTTCGCCTTTTCGGTGGATTTTGAGTGCTATGGCGATATTACGCCAATAATTCGGCTCTTCGTCGGTGGTGTAATTCGTTTTGGGATCAGCGAAACTAATGCTTTTGACAAACCTAGGCTTATATCGTACGCTTCCGAGTCCCCCCCTTGGGGGTGACGTATGGTTACCGCGACAACTTCTGTCACTACCTCGCAACCTAGAAGACAACAAGCAGCTCCTGGCGCGTATGACCGCATCTTCTACAGCGGCATGGCGATCGCCATGGCCGTCACCGTTTTTATCGGCTTTGCTCGCACATATTATCTGAGCGCGTATTTTGGCACCCACGGGACCATCGGGGGCGGAGCGTTCTCGACCATCATACGGGTACACGCGATGCTGTTCACGACCTGGGTGCTGCTGTTCTTGGCGCAGACCTCGCTAGTGGCAACGCATCGGGTGGCTATCCACCGGCGGTTGGGAGTGGCAGTTGGTGTGGTGGCCGCGATCATGATTGTGGTTGGAACGGCGACCGCCCTTGACTTGGCGCGACGCGGAGGTGCTCCGCACGGACTCGATCCGCTGGCGTTTCTGGCCATCCCGCTCAGTGACATGGTGGTTTTCTCAGTGCTCATTGCAACGGCCCTCTTTCTTCGCCGCAAAAAGGAGGCGCACAAGCGCCTGATGCTGCTGGCCTATACTGCGATTCTTGTGGCGGCGGTGGCGCGCTTCCCCGGCGTGCGGCCGCTTGGCCCACTCTGGTTCTTCGGGCTGACCTTCCTTCCGATTTTGGCGTTTGCCATCACCTACGATCTGGTGACTCGGCGACGCGTGCATCCAGCATACTTGTGGGGTGGGGCGCTGCTGATCCTGTCCGTGCCAGTTCGCCTGATGATTTCAAGTACACCAACCTGGCACCGGCTGGCAGAGATGTTTGTGGGGAAGTAGCCGACTCTTATTGAGTTTGTTTCGACCACTCTGCTTGAACACATTCCACATAGTCGGCGAAACCAGGCCTTAACACTTGTAACCTTCCGGTTACGAGTTAAATGGGGATAGGCGTATCTTGTGAGCACCACAGAGTTGTTGCACTATTCGTTTGGCATTCCCGCATGCTCAAGATACTTGCGTAGTTCACCGAAGCCCTGATCGCCCTCAAAAGCTGCATTCAGGGTCCCATCCGGCGCAATCACTACATAGGTTGGGAACTTCACAACCTGATACGCGTGCGGCATTTCGTTCTCGCTGGTCAGGACAACTGGGAAGACGTGTGATTTCTTTTGCAGAAGTCTTTCCACGACGTCGCGCTCTTCGTTGACTGATATTCCGATTATCATTAGGTTATTTCCGCTATATCGGGCGTATAGTTTGTCGAGCGAAGGAGCGTCGGCCAGACAAGGGGGGGACCAGCTAGTCCAGAAATCCAGCAGCACGATTTTCCCTTTTAGGCTTGCCAATGAAATTGAGTTTCCGTTGATATCGGTAACTTCTAGTTCCGGCGCTGGCTTGCCGATCAACTCCTTTCTGATACGTGCTGCGTTCCATTTTGTAAATTCCTTGACTTCGTGTACGCCTATGTCCGGCGGCTTGAACAATGCGCTGTTGAGCGCCGCATTGTAAGTCATACGAGTTAGTGAGTACTTCCTAGTCACTTTATAAGCGTGCGGAGCGTGGCCCATTTCTTCAACAGGCCCCTGCTCAATCAGCTCCTCGTTGTAGTATTGGACTATTGCGCCGGTTTCGCTATCCAATGCGAGCCTGCTGATCCCTGTCGCTAGCTTTGTTATCTGGGTTCCCATTCCCGTGCGTGCCCAGGGCTTCTCCGGCACTTCTACGATGACGCAGGAGTGGTCCTCTCTTGCAAAACCGCACGGTCGACGCGTGATCTCCTTTGCTTTTTTCCAATCTAGCTCCGGTGCCCCGTACGGCCAGGAGCGAAATTATCGGACTTCCACTGAGGGTGGATGCGCTCGAATTCATTCCCGTCCGCTTCCATCAAAAAGAGATTTTGTCCGTCGAAGATTCGAACGCAGTCACATGATCCGCTGATGGAACGCTCCCGCCATTTCCGGTTTGCTACGTCGATCACAACTCGCTCATGGATAGTCCGGTTCGAGCTGCCTCTTGAGTAGGTACGGCTGAGTTCGAACTCTTGGTGTAATCCTGGCAACATCTCGCGCTTCGCTTTGAGATCAGACCACGGTTTATTGCTACCGTCCTGGCCGAGGGCACTGGACACAATCAATACGATTCCAAGCAACGGAAATCGGGGCATAGTTTTTCAGAACCTCGCGAGAGGCATACAACAGCACATGATTCTACATTGGTGCAAGGCGTTGATTCATTTCGAAGCGGGGGATCGCCGATATGATCCAGTCCTTCCGTACTAGAGAAGAACCTTCGTCCGCCGTCAGCATCTTTGAAAGCAGATACGAGACGATTGTTGTTATCAGCGTTAACACTCAAATTCCGACTGCTTTCGATTGCGTGCATATTCATGCGGTTAATGCCGTGAGAGAATCCGGCGTTGCTGTCGCGCAAGACGATCGATCTGCAGATCTGTTCATGTTAATGTCGCTCATTGGCCGACTCGGTCAGGGTTTCCGTTGCTCTCCACAGAACATGGGCGTTGTGCCCTTTTGGCGCGGCGTCTTGAGCGCATGGTGCCTCCTTCGATGGATCTGTGAACATGGCCTGCTCATGCTACAGGACTATCCGTATGGCGGACGTTCAGGTTACGTGGCGTGAAAAGCCTCGAGCGCTTCGGACGATCGAGGATTGAAATCAATTGTATTGTGTAGAGAGCCGAGAGCAAGTTCTGTGCTCCCAATGGCGGCGTCTGCACGAGTCGGACTGTTGGCTTACTTGTGCGCAGGCATATCGTCGCGGGTGAGTTCCACTACATCGGGAAAGACGTATCTACGCGCTGGGCCGGCGGGAGTCGATCTGTCCATGATGCCCGAAGCGGGGAGTACTGGACCCGGCAGATGAGACTTGCCGCGAGTACGAAAGAGTGGTCGATCCGAAGTATCTGGATCAAATCCGGGGGCTAGCGAAGGAATTCTCCAATAAGCGTCTCTCGCTCCAGTCGGGAGTGCCCAGATCCGCAATCATGAACTTCAAGAAGGGAAGGAATACGATCAAGCCGCGAACCTTGCGAAAGCTGACAAAGGCCATACATCGTCTGCAAAACAGAGCCATCCAGAATGGACACTGACTCTGCTTTGCATCAGCCATCAATTTTGTGAGAAAGCCACAAGTTGTGGTGCGAAGGCTCTTCGTCAATCAGACTCCTTCTTCTTGGAATCCGTTTCTCCTTCAAGGGTAACGTCCACTTCTTCCCGGGCTGGAAACGAGATGAAATGCGACGGATGCGAGGTGGATATGGTCGATGTTCAAGCGAAGATGGCGTTCCGCGGTCTCCCCGCAGAACAAGATTGGTCTGAGCTCACAGTATTTGCGACTGTTTGTCCGAAGTATAGGAAGATGGAGTTTCGCGTGGCAGTCCCCACTCAGTTTGCGCTTTGGATCAGGGGATAATTTGTTGTGGAGGAGACTGCCTCGAACTGCAAAACAGATGAACACGGATGCCAGTACACGAAGCGTGCTACGTCCCTTTCCTGCATTCCAGTGTCCTTGCCGCAAGTGCACGGGACTCACGCATAAGCAAACATTCCGACGCGTGGGGGGAGATTTATCCTGCTTCGATGTACTTCTGAGTAGTTAGTTTACATCTTCTTTACACCTTATGATCCCAGAAGACCATACGCTTGTTGCAAAATACCTCACTTCAAGTTGTGGGGAACTTGAGGCGGAGCCCATGGAATACACCCTTGACTATTTCTGGGTTGTTGTCTGCAAGAACAGTCGTTTCCATCACAAAGGTAATATAGGCTACGAGCACAAAATCCTGCTCGGGGAAGCCGACGCCTATTCTTCACTGCCGATGCTGCCTGACAAGATCGAGGTGCGTTGCGACAGTTGCGGGGAGGAGTATTTCTATAAGCAGAAAGAAATCATGCGGGACGAAATTCAGATTCCCGAAACCTTTCTTCCGCACCCACTTTTCAAATTCTCCTAGACTGCGGAATTGAGGGAGCGGCAAGCAGCGTAGGGCTGCGAAAGCTCACAAAGGCCATGCATAATCTGCAAAGCGTGAACATGAACAATGAAAATGGCTGAAGCTGATCGGCGCGAAGGTAAGACCATCCCTATGGCTGGCCGTTTGCTCCTTCGGGGACATGAGAGGTGATGTGTTTCAGAAGGAATTCGCGAATTAAATTTCCTCCGGCTGTCGCCCCGGTAGACGCCAAGCCATTGATAAGGACTAATGAAATTCCTCGGTCGGAAGCCGGATAGTAAAGATTCGAGATCGCCGCTGCCGAAAAGTGACCGAGAACTCTCGAGTAGTTTGGCTGCCACCGGCCATCGTCACCCCGAGCGATCACAGCAGCAGAAATCGCGTAGAGTGCGCGCGATCCGACGCTTCCCTTGCCTCTGTAGAAGTAGCGTGGGTCTTGATGAAAGATCGCCGGAAAGACAGCATGACCTAGCATAGTGCCAGATACGTGATTCGCGAACGCAGCGCCATATCGCTTCCCGTATCCTTCGATTCCGCCACCATACGACGGAAAGGTGTTTCTATATTGCTGGATACCAGCGACTCCAGCTACGGTTAGGAACGAAACCGGATCAATGACGGCGCGAATGCCGAGCTGCAGTTTATGCTTCGCGAGCATAGGCGGCGCATTCCAGTCATAGGTGCTGTAGAAGTTTGGAATGACACGTCCGATGCGCTGTTGTGCCGCGATCTGCACTTGCTGCTTGGAGAGTTCCTCCTTATCTCCACTCACGGTGACGCTAGTTGACCCGCCGAATATCGAAAGGGTTATTGGCGGCATAATTTGGGCTTCCCCTGCATGCAACGGAACCGGGGAAGAGGAGAAAGCCTTCATGCCGGGCGCCGTTACGGTGATCGTATATACGTCCGGTGGTAACTGCGTGAACGAGAACTGTCCGTTACTTCCAGATTCCATGGTTCGCAGGGCAGAACCTGCTGACCCCGCCAATGTCACGCTGGCACCCTGGAGCACGTCTCGATTCGTGTCGAGTACTGTCCCAGTAATGCTTC
>AP72_2010_repI_A100DRAFT_1000227_pt1 | contig 10433 bp, 10 predicted proteins | sample AmaPasrepliIA100_FD_9193 | JGI IMG/M metagenome (IMG submission 9193)
GCGCCCGCCGCTAAAAGAAAGGTGAGGGCAACTCCAGGCGCAAAAAGATTCCGTATCGTTCGCGTGGACATGCTCTCACCCGCCGTTTCTTCAGAATCAAGCGCTTTTTACTGGCGGCGATGCGGCCGCCTTCGCCTTTAGAGTTGTTACTTGGCCAGGCCACGGACATAGGTGACCAGGTCTTTGATCTCCGTGTCTTTTAGCTTGCCCGAGTACGCGGGCATTTTGCCCTTCCCCTTGGTGATGATGTCGTTGAGCTGCGCATCCGTTTCCGCTTTGACCTCTGCCGAACCGAAATCGCGGGCACCCATCTTCGTGCCGGCCGCCGAGCCCTTGCCATCCGGACCATGACACATGGCGCACTTTGCTTTGTAGGTGGCCGCTGCGTCATCTGCGAATGCCGGCGACGAGCAGGCAGCGATCAGGCCAAATGCCAATAACGCGACAAGTACGGGTTTCAATGAGAGGTGTTTCATTGACTTGCTTCCTCCGAGGAAGAAATTTTTTGCTTCGCACGATATCACAGAGCAGGGCTCGCCCATTGCTTCAGCGCCTCAATCCCGAAGATCAGGATTGCACTAAAATCGTGTTTCCGTCCCGCACCCTGAGAACTCACTTGCAGGCGTAGGTTCGCATATCAGCCGGAAGGGAATGTATGCGAGAAGTCACTCCGGCCTGTGATGCAAATCACAGTCATTGCCCCTTTAAATTGTGATGGTTATCACATTCCCCTGTGCAATGCGGCACAGCTTGCAACGTCAGCGCTTCCTACCATGAACCGAATGGAGTCCAGCACGCAGTCCGGGAAAGGAACGGTCCGGGGCAAGGCCGAAGGCAATCGCTTTGCTACTCAAACATTGCGTCCACGGCCGTTGCAAGTGACCTGGGAGATAGCGCGTGCCCCGAAAGGCGAGACCAAAGCGAAGAGGAAGATCTCGCGCGATTTCGAGCAGTTCTCGACGGCCGAGGCCTTTCACCTGATTGAACAGGTAGCCGCCATGCACGTGCCATTGCTCGCCCTTACCGGAGGCGATCCGCTGGCGCGCCCCGACCTGTTCCCGATTATTGAATTCGCTTCCAATCGTTCGGTGCGAACCTCGCTGACATTGATTCCCACACTCGCTCTGGAGCCCGGGAGCGTCGCGGAGCTCAAGGCAAGCGGGCTGATGCGGGCCGGATTCTGGCTGCATGGCTCTACTCCCTCTCTCAACGACAATTACTCAGGAACGCCCGGGGCGCACCGCCGCACGCTTGAATGCATCGGAACATGCCACGAGGTGCAGCTGCCCGTACAGGTAAATACGATGGTGGCGCGGCGCAACTTTCACGACATCGATTCCATGATTGAGCTGCTGACGCGGCTGGACGTGATGTTGTGGAACGTATTCTTCTTCGTGCCGCCAAGCTCTGACGACGCGAACCAGTTGCTCAGTGCACGCGAGCACGAGGAGATCTTCGCCAAGCTTTATGCGGCTTCGAAACGCGTGCACTTTCAGATCAAGACGACGGAAGGGCAGCACTACCAGCGCTATCGGTTGCAGCAGCGCGTGCGCGAATCACGCGGACGATTGACCGAGGCCGACGTCATCTCATACGCGATGAAGAATGTGAACGACGGCAAAGGATCGGTATTTATCTCTCAGCGAGGAGAAGCCTTTCCCAGTCGATTCCTCCCGCTCGCCGCCGGCAATGTGACCCGGCAATCGCTGGAGCAGGTGTATTGCGATTCCCCATTGTTTGTTTCCTTGCGTGACGGTTCTCGGCTGAAGGGGAAGTGCGGACGATGTCCCGCGCGTACCGTGTGCGGAGGATCGCGCGCCCGCGCCTATGCCATGACCGGCGACATGTTCGCCTCAGATCCCTGCTGCGCATTCGAGCCGTGATCGGCATTCCAAAACATCTTCCTGGAAATTAATGCCGGTCCTGGTGGGTACTGGGCTGGGTTCGGCATAACGTGAGCTCGATCACTTCAGGATGTGATTTCACAAGTCTTCTGAATAGAGCCGCTTTCGGCCTGGAAATGGCAACCAGGCGGCCTCGCTTCTCCCCGGCGGATGAAGTCCGTTCTTTGGCACTGTGTGATGCAAATCACAGATACACGTGAGACTCATCACGCAGACCATTTCGGGAATCCGTGAAAATTGGGCCAATCAAGCGAAGACCGCGACTATCGCCCACGTTTCTCTGTGATTCAAATCACTATTCCCGGTGACCGAATATACGGTGCTGCCCGGTACTGTCTGGCATCCTGACGCTCAATTGAGGTGCCCTATGGCTACAGACGATCGCGACATTCTTGACATCCTCCGATTCGAATTAAGTTTCCTGGAGGACGGGGGCTATGGACGGTCTCCACACGCCCCGTGGCGGGCTCCAGCGGTTTTTGAGGATTCCCCGATTTGCCCGAACTTCTGCGATCCGGCACGTCCACACCCCTGCGAGAGCTGCCTGCTCGAGCAGTTCGTGCCCGATGGGCAGAAGAGAGAAAGTATCCCCTGCAGATTTATCCCCCTCACGCAGGAAGGCCAGACAGTGGAGGATTTGTATCGCACCGGCAGCCAGACGGAGATGGAAGAGGCGCTGGCCAAATGGCTGCGTGCTCAGATCGAAAGAATCGAACGTGAACGAGCTGAGGCTTCCAAGGAGGGAGCCGCCTGAGCCGCGCGACTCTNACTTTAGAGATAGTCGCACTCTTTCCCCCAATTGCAAGACAACCAGATCTTAAGGAGACTCAAAACACATGATTGACGAGCACGCATATCGAGTTGCCGCATGGTGGACCTCCGGACGGACCGGGCTCGCCAAGTCAGATTCCGCACCCAATGCCATCCACTTCACGGCGCCCACGGAATTCGGCGGCCTGGAAGGCCGCTGGACTCCTGAGGAACTTCTGCTAGCCGCCATTGCCGGATGCTACACGACGACGTTGCGCGCCATCGCAGGCGGTGCACAATTCGACTTCACCGACCTGCAGGTGGAAGCCAGCGGAACCGTACGCAAGGCCGACTCCGGCTACAGTTTTTCCCAAATCGTCGTCCGTCCGAACCTGAAGATCGGATCGGCGGAGGAACGCGACAGGGCGCTGGAGTTGCTAAAGCGCGCCGAGAAGCTATGCCTGGTTTCGCGCGCCCTGGGGACGACGCTGAAGTTCGAACCCCAGTTGGAGATAACCAAACCAGCATCCATCGCCTGAAAAAATTCGAAATAAAACTGAAAGGGGTGCCCCAGGTCAGCCGCAGTTGCGAGACCTGGGATTCTCTTGCCTGCACGAACAAATTCCCACGCTTCGCAACTCGGGCGAGACTCTCGGGCTTGCTCAGGGCAGGCAGGCCAGCCCCAGTTTGATTGCCACTGCTAGAGTTCGAGTACTGCCGACACTGACGACGGATCCTCCATCGAGCGCAGCCTGAATCCTGCTTTCTTGAATATTGCCTGCGTAGGAAGGTTGTCACGCAAGATCTCGCCTACGAGGCGCTTGAACTTTTCTTCGCGCGCCACGCGAGCCACTCCAGCCAGAAGTTCTGTGCCCAGGCCGCGGCCCTGCCATTTATCAGAAACCAGAACCGCGGCTTCAGCCTCACCACGATGGATCGCGCTGAAGCGGCCGACTCCCAACACTTCATGCTGGCCCGTTTCCGGATTCGTGTGGTCCGCGACGAGGGCAAATCCGCGATCGTAACTGCCGAAACAGATACGCACCAGGCGCTCATGTTCGACTCTCGTGCTCAGGCTCAGCGAACAGAAATAACGAAGGTAGACGCTGCGTTCCGACAGCGTATGGTGGAATTGCACCATCAGCGGTTCGTCCTCAGGACGAATCGGGCGAATCGTAACCGGCGTGCCATCTTTTAAGTTCCAATTCCACACGTATTGCAGCGGATACGGGCGAATGGCCGCACGCGGCAGCTTCTCGGCGGTCATGCTTGAGTCGTGGACGACGATTCGGGCATCGAGCGCCAGCACGTGATCCGGAGTCGCGAGCAGCGGATTGATGTCAATTTCTTTGATCCATGGCTGTTCCAGAACGAGCTGGCTGAAACGCACTAACACTTGCTCGAGCGCTGACAGATCCACTGGTTTGCGGCCTCGAACACCATTCAGGGCCGCGAAAATCTTCGTCTGCTCCATCAGCCGTTGCGCGAGCGTCGTATTCAGCGGCGGCAGCGCCAAAGCGCGGTCGCGATAAACTTCCACCATCACCCCGCCGGATCCGAACAGAACGACCGGGCCGAATTGGGCATCGATCGAACTGCCAAGAATCAGTTCGTATCCGTCACGCCGCACCATGGGCTGGACGGTCACGCCGAGGAAATGTTCCGCGCCTGCTTTCTCTGTAACCGCCGTGCGAATGGATCGAAATGCACCGCGCACCTGCTCATCGTTTTGCAGGCTCAGGCGCACCCCGTCCACGTCGGTCTTGTGCGCAAGCGTGTTCGACAGAAGCTTTAACGCAACCGGAAAGCCGATCGCAGACGCAGTGGCAGCTGCCTGCTCCGCGTTCGCGGCGGTGCGCGTCTCCACGACAGGGATGCCGTAGGCCTCAAGCACCTGCTTGGCTTCGAACTCGTTGAGTAGCGTACGTCCCGCGCTCCGCATTTGCGGGATCAATTCCGTGACTTTCTTGCGTGCTTCAACCGCGGGCTCGGGCCCTTCGATCATCGAGGGAGTTTCATAAAGTCCGCGGAGGTTGTAGGTGTACCGCCACATGTAGGTGAACGCGCGGGCGGCCGTATCCGGATACGAAAAGGTCGGAATGCCCGCTGTGTTCAGAATGGCTGTTCCTTCAGTGACGCCGTCGCCACCCATCCAGCTTGCCAGCAGCGGCTTCCCCGACGTATGCGCGAATTTCACCATCTCTTTGGCTGCGGAAGTCGGATCTGCAAGGCCCTGTGGCGCAATGATCGCAAGCAAGCCATCGCTCGCCGGATCCCTCGACACAATGTCGACCGCTTTTACGAAGCGCTCCGCATTGGCGTCCGCCAGAACGTCGACCGGATTATTGCGGCTCCAATGCGGCGACAGAAATCCAGCCAACTCCTCAAGAGTTGCGTGGGAAAGCGTCGTCAATTCGCCACTGGTAGCCATCAGGGCATCCGTCGCCAGAACGCCGGGACCGCCGGCATTGGTCACGATGCTGAGCCGCGGCCCGCGCGGACGTGGCTGCTTGCTCAACGTTTCTGCCATGTAGAACAGGTCCGCGATATTTTGCACGCGCAACACGCCGCATCGGCGAAACGCGGCGTCCAGTACGTCGTCACTGCCGGTGAGGGCTCCGGTGTGAGACGCGGCCGCGCGCGAAGCCGCTTCCGATCGTCCGGCTTTAATGACGATGATGGGCTTGCTCAATGCGATTTCCCGGGCTGCCGCCAGGAACGAGCGTGCATCGCCAACAGATTCCATGTAGACGAGGATGCTCTTCGTGTGGGGATCGTCGCCGAAGTAGTAGATGAGATCTCCCCAGCCAACATCGAGCATCGAGCCGGTCGAAACGATCGCGCTGAAACCTACGTGCTCTTTTTCACTCCAGTCGAGAATCGCCGTCTGCAGCGCGCCACTCTGGCTGAGGAACGCGACGCTACCTTTCTGCGGCATCGATTTCGCGAACGTTGCGTTTAGGCCAATCGTCGGATTCATGAATCCCATGCAGTTCGGCCCGATCAGGCGCAGTGAGCCGCGCTGCAAATGCTTCCGGATTTCTTCTTCCAGCCTCGCCCCGTCCGATCCCTGTTCACGAAAACCCGCGGAAATGACCACAGCTGATTTCACGCCCGCATCGACGCATTCGCCAATAATCTGCGGAACCGTTTGTGCAGGCGTGACGACCAGAGCCAGGTCAACGCCTCCCGCGATGTCAGCAATCTGTTTCTGGGTTTTGATCCCTGCGACTTCGGGATGACTGGGATTGACGGGATAAATCTTCAGAGGGAACTTGCTCTCGAGCAGATTGGCGACAACGCTGCGGCCGACCGTGCCCGGGCGGTCTGTGGCTCCAATCACAGCGACGGAGCGAGGAAGAAACAGTGGTTCGAGCGCCCCGCGCGCGGGCGGAGGAGCGGTGTAGATTTTTCCAACAGGAGAAGCCACAGGCGGACTCGACAACTGGCTCACGGATGCCCTCCGGCGAATGCCGTCATTTTTTCATAAGGATAGAGCTCGCGCGGGAAACGCGATGCTCTTCGCAACAATACTATTTTCGTCAGTTTTCTATCTGATTGTGTTTAAAGCACATATCCACAATCACACCGGCCTGTGATGGCGGTCACACCCAAAAGTGCGCGGGTGCACTTTAATCGACAAGGAGGTGCAGCGATATGCGCGCCCCTTACGGTCTTAATATTCTTGATAATTGCCTTACTTGTCCGGTTCGCGAAGAGCATATCTTCTGCAATCTTTCGATTCACGCCGGACAACGCCTTAACGAAATCAAATCCACCGCCGTGTATCCCAAAGGCGCGATGCTGTTTATCGAAGGCCAGCAACCTCGCGGTGTATTCGTGCTNTGCGCCGGCAAAGCGAAACTGTCGACGTCATCGCGCGAGGGCAAGACGATCATCACCAAGTTATCCGACTCCGGCGATGTACTCGGCCTGAACTCGGTGATTTCGAATCGTCCCTATGAAGTCACCGCCGAAATGATGGAGCCCGGCCAGGCCAACTTCATTCCTCGCGAATCGTTGCTGCAGTTCCTCAAAGACCACGGTGAGGTGGCCTTGCGGGTTGCCGAGCAACTGAGCCGGAATTACTACACGGCGTACGAGGAGATCCGGACACTCGGACTGGCGACCTCCCCTTCAGAGAAATTCGCCAAGCTGCTGCTGTCATGGAGCCCGAAGTCGGCGAATGGTGATAACGGCGCGCAGGTAAAGCTGACCTTAACGCACGAGGAAATCGCCGAGATCATCGGCACGACCCGCGAAACCGTCAGCCGGCTGTTCTCCGAATTCAAGAAAAGACAGCTGCTCCAGTTGAAGGGATCGACGCTGATCATCCGCAACCGTCCGGCGCTGGAAAAGATTGTCCAGTCCTGACCGGCCCTGCGCCGCATAAGTCCACTGCGGCGCAGCTGTGTCTCCCCGATCTTTTCACTATTCAATTTCTAATCAATTGACGCTGCTTTGCGCCGACGACGGAGTTTGGCTTCACTTCCTTCCTCCGCTCGGGCGCGCTCTTCCGGCAGCGCGACCAGTTTGACTTCTGTTCCTGCCCACACAAGGGTCATGAGCTTACAGCAACGGTCGCACAGCCAGAATCTCTCACAGAGCGCCGGGGTGAAGGCTCCGGTAGCCGCTTCCACCTCGGGAGTAGGGCTCAAGCAAAANAGCTTCCCTTGAGTTAAGCGCAGAAACTTTTCACAGCATGCGGGATTGGCGCATTTGGACACCATCGCGAATCCCTCGCCGAAGATCACATCCTACTCCAACTCTCGCTCCACGTTAGTGACCGCAAACACAGCTCCGGCTGACGATCATCACTCAAACCGGGTGCCCCATTTCTGGCCGGCGTTGCCAGAAGTGGGGGTCTTCGGAATCACGCACTGATTTAGAATCGCAAGACGATGTTCAATTCACCCTGCAACGGCGCATCGCTATGAACGAAGTCTCTTGCGCAGCGTGCCTTTTCGACCTGGATGGAGTTCTCATTAATTCGACGCCCGCAGTAGCTCGCGTTTGGAGTCTGTGGGCGGTGGAGCATGGATTTAATCCCAAAGAAGTCGTCGCCCGCGCCCATGGGAGGCCGAGTCTTACTACCGTCCGCGAGTATCTGCCGGACGCAGATCATCAAGCTGAAAATCGGGAAGTTGAACGCCGCGAAATTGAAGATATTGCGGGTGTCGTTCCGCTGCCTGGAGCGCTGGAACTGCTGGCCAGTCTGCCTGAAGACCGATGGACGATTGTGACTTCCTGCACTCGGGCTCTAGCCGAGGTTCGGATCAAAGCAGCCGGACTCCCGCTGCCCCGCAAGCTGATTACCTCGAACGATATTCACAATGGCAAACCGCACCCGGAACCTTTCCTGAAGGGCGCTTCGGTTCTTGGATTTCCGGCCAGCGACTGCATCGTATTTGAAGACGTACCAGCCGGGGTTCGGGCTGGCAAGAGCGCCGGCGCAAGAGTCGTTGCGTTCACGACTACGGTCGGAAGCGGAGAACTCCAAGAAGCCGGCGCCAACTGGGTCCTGGGGAACTGCGGAGATGTTCATTTAGAAAATCACGACAACGGCCTCAGCTTTTCCTTAAGAGTGAACCCCTAGCCTGGCTAGCCTGCCGCCCGAGGGCTAGAATCCTGTGGGGATTCTCACCAACTCAAAGTTTCGCAAAAGCATCCACTAAAAGCTTGACCAGAACGAGGTTCGACCTATGAGATTGAAAGCGCTGGTTTCTTTCGTCACCGTAATTACGCTCTTCTGTTTGAGCGTTGCCGCCCAGGATCAACAACCATCAGCCAAGTCGCAGGACCGCATTACCAGGGAGGTTCGCCACGAACTGCTGATGCTGCCCTACTTCGGCGTTTTTGATTACATCGCGTTTAAAGTCGAAGGGTACAATGTGACTTTGATCGGACAGGTGGTTCGACCGTCGCTCAAGTCCGATGCCGGAAACGTGGTGAAACGCATCGAAGGTGTGGAGAAAGTCGACAACCAGATCGAAGTGCTGCCTCCCTCTTCGATGGATGATCAGATCCGTGTGAGGTTGTACCGCGCGATCTACGGCGATCCTGGACTCGAAAAATACGCACTCGGGGTCCAGAAACCGATTCGCATTATCGTGAAGAACGGCCATGTAGCGCTCGAAGGCGTAGTCGACAATCAGTCTGACAAAGACTTGGCCAACATCCGCGCCAAGAGCGTCCCGGGCACCTTCTCCGTGGATAACAATCTGCAAGTCGGAGAATCGAAATAGTTCGCATCGAGAGGACCGAAATGGTCCTCTCGCGTCTTTTCCTGCGCGGTGGCCCTTCCATTCTGGTTCGGCTTGAGCAAAATCGTTATTGCTCTGCTACAAACCTTGCGCCACCCGCGTATAATTCTCACCGGAATTTGACTTCCGCCCCAATCAGAGCATCGGAGGAAACGCCATCATGAGTTTCCGTGCCATTAGCCGTCGCAATTTTCTAAAAACCGCATCCACCGCAGCCGCAGTGAGTTTGCTGCCAGGCCGTCTTTTGTGGGCAGCTGCCGAGCACAAGATTGACAGAGTCGGCGTGCAGCTCTACACCGTCCGCGATCTCATGAAAGATGATTTTGAAGGCACGATCGCCAAGGTTGCCCAGATCGGCTACAAGGAAGTGGAGTTTGCCGGATACTTCGGCCGCACCGCCGACCAGGTCAAGGCCGTGCTCGACAAGAACGGTTTGAAAGCGCCTTCGACCCACGTGCAATACGATGAGCTCGACGACAAGTTCCCATCGGTGGTCGAGTTCTCAAAGAAGATCGGATTGAACTACATCATTTGCCCGTGGATCCCGGAGGATCTCCGCAAGTCGCCTGACATCTGGAAGCAGGCCGCCGACAAGTTCAACAAGGCCGGCGAGCAGTCGAAGAAAGCCGGCATGCAGTTTGGCTATCACAACCACTGGTTTGAGTTCTTGCCCACCGATGGAAAGCTGCCTTACGATGAGCTCCTTCGGCTCTGCGACGCCAACCTGGTGAAGATGGAGATGGACCTGTGCTGGATCTCGACGACAGGAAAAGATCCGGTGCAGTACTTCGAAAAATATCCGGGACGCTTTCCGCTCGTTCACGTCAAAGACGTGAAGACGATGCCGAAGATCAGCTCGGGCGGTGCGCAGAACTTCGGAGACACCGTGGACCTGACCGAGGTCGGCAGTGGAGTGATCGACTGGAAGCGCATTTTTGCCCACGCGGACAAAGCTGGCATCAAGCACTACATCGTCGAGCACGATCACCCGAAGCAGCCGATTGAGAGCATCAAAGGGAGTTACGAGTATCTGTCCAAGCTGCGCTGGTAGAGTGGCGCGGATGACGCGAACGCTTGATAGACCGCGAACAGGGCGAAAGCCAGGTATAGCTTTCGCCCTGTTCCTTTTGGTGCTGCTTAGCCTCTCTTGCGAGATGAAGAAGGTAGCACCGATGCGCAGCACGCGACGGTTTATGTCCCAACAAGACGTTCAGGGAGAAGAAGGTTATACCGACAGGAGCGAGCGCCTGGCCGCCTACAGCGTCGTCGCTCCTCGGGCCGGGAAGGCTTCTTCGGGAAATCCAGACGCTCTGACTGACCGCAAGATTGTCCGTAATGGTTCACTGGAACTGCTGGTCAATGACGTAGGCCAGTCGATTACCAAGATCGGATCGCTTGTCAGCGGAGCCGGCGGCTACATCGAGAAATCGACGCAGTCCAACAGCGGCGGCCATTCCGCGAACCTGACTGTCCGCGTTCCTGCCGCGCGTCTCGATCAGGTGATGGCCGAAGTGAA
>AP72_2010_repI_A100DRAFT_1000228_pt1 | contig 10403 bp, 10 predicted proteins | sample AmaPasrepliIA100_FD_9193 | JGI IMG/M metagenome (IMG submission 9193)
GGTCAAGATCCTTCACGATCTTCGCAATCTCGGAAATACGATCTTGGTGGTCGAACACGACCCCGACATCATGAAGGCCGCAGACCGAATTCTCGATCTTGGTCCGGGCGCCGGTGAGAATGGTGGCAAGCTCATCGCGGGCGGGACGTATAACGAAATCCTGCACAATCCCGCCTCGCTAACCGGGCGCTATTTGTCCGAAGATCTCCGCATCCAGCCTCCGCCGGCTCGCCGTAAGCCGGGCTCGCAGCAGATCCGGATGAAGGGGATCCGCGCCAACAACCTCAAGAATGTCGATGTCAGCATTCCACTCGGCATGTTGGTGGCGATTACCGGCGTCTCCGGCTCTGGAAAATCCACTTTGCTCCATCAGGTGCTGTATCGTGCGCTAGCTCAGATCAAGCAGCCGGCGACGAACAGCAACGGCAACGCCGCCAGCACCGCAGTCAACTGGGAGGTTCTCGAAGGCGACCAGTACATTGAAGAAGTTGTGCTCGTCGATCAATCGCCGATCGGCCGCACCCCGCGCTCGAATCCTGTCACCTACATCAAAGCCTTCGATTCCATCCGTGACCTCTTCGCCTCCCTTCCCGAAGCAAAAAAACGCGGCTTCTCCGCCGGACACTTCTCATTCAATATCCCCGGAGGCCGCTGCGAAACCTGTCAGGGTGACGGCACCGTCACGGTTGAGATGCAATTCCTCGCCGACGTCGAACTGATCTGTGAGGAGTGCAAAGGCACACGCTACAAGCCGCAGGTGCTCGAGGTCCGCTATCGAGGCAAGAATATCCACGAGGTCCTGAATCTCACCGTAAAGGAAGCCCTGAAGTTCTTCGCGGAGGCGCCCAAGGTCGTCGATAAGCTAAGATCTCTCGAAGAGGTCGGCTTGGGATATCTCCGTCTCGGCCAGTCGGCTACTACTCTCTCCGGCGGCGAAGCGCAGCGCATGAAACTGGCTGCGCATCTGCAACCCGCTACCCGCGACAATGCCCGAGCCACCGGCGAGAAGCTCAAACGGCGTCTGCTCTATATCTTCGACGAGCCCACCACAGGCCTGCATTTCGACGACGTCAGCAAACTCCTGGCGGCCTTTCGCCGTCTGATTGAGGCAGGGGGCTCGATTGTCGTCATCGAGCACAATCTCGAAGTAATCAAGACGGCAGACTGGGTGATCGACCTCGGCCCCGAAGGCGGTAGCCGTGGCGGCAAAATCGTCGGTGTCGGGCCGCCCGAAGCGATCGCCAAGTTGCCCGGCTCTTACACCGGGAAGTATCTGTCGCAGGTCCTGAACGGACATGGAAAACCAGGATCCTATGGCCGCAACTAGGCGCTTCGCGTTGCGCTTGGTGTTCACTGCTGCCTTGAGTGTCCCATCCGTAAGTGGAGTGCCGCTAAGTGGGGTGCCCCGTGTCTCGCCGGTGTTGCGCGACGCGGGAGGTTTTGAACCCTACCTCATGACCCAGTCGCAAGCTAGCCAAGATTCCTCCTCCAGCCAGAAAACGCGCCGCAAGACCACCCGCCACACTACGGTCACTGAGGAAGAATCCGCCTCACCAGAACTCACCAAGGCCGAGGAATTGATTCAAAGCAAGAACTACACCGACGCCGAGACCCTTCTTCGCAAAATCACCGACAGCGATCCCTCCAATTACGTTGCCTGGTTCGACCTCGGATTCGTCCAGAACGCCCTCGGCAGAGCTGATGACTCCATCGCGGCGTACCGCAAGTCTGTCGCGGCTAACCCCGACGTATTCGAATCCAACCTGAACCTGGGCTTACAACTAGCCAAAAACAAATCCCCCGAGGCGGAACACTTCCTTCGCGCAGCGACCCAGCTCCAGCCCACCAGTCATCCCTCAGAGGGACTTGCCCGCGCCTGGCTCTCCCTGGCCCACGTCATCGAAAACTCGAAGCCCGATGACGCCCTCAGCGCCTACCGTCAGGCCGCCACTCTTCAGCCCAAAGATCCCGAACCGCACCTCGCGGCTGGACTCATCCTGGAAAAACAGAATCAGTTCTCCGATGCCGAACAGGAATACAAGCAAGCCCTCGCCCTCGATCCCGGATCATCAGACGCAATAATCGGCCTCGCCAACATTTACATGGGCGGACACCGCTTTCCGGAAGCCGAGGCGGAGTTGAAGAAAATTATCGCCGCGCACCCGGATCTCCCGGCAGCCCATCTCCAACTGGGACGCGTGTTAAAGGAAGAAAACAAAAATGAAGAGGCAGTCAGCGAACTCGAGACAGCGACCAAACTGGCGCCTAGTGACGTGGCTGCGCAGCGCGAACTAGCCGACCTTTATAGCGCTACGGGAATGCACGACAAGGCCGCTGCTGCTTTCCAAGCGCTGATGGCGGCACATCCGAATGATCCGGACCTGCATCATGAACTAGGCATAAGCCTCCTGCGGCAGAAGAAATACCCCGAAGCGCAGCAGGAATTCCTGACTGCGATAAAACTAAAGCCAGATTTCGGACCTGCTTATGGCAATCTGGCCTTTGCCGCGAATGAGAACCAGAATTACGCTCTGACCGTAAAGTCGCTTGACGCTCGCGCCAAGTTCCTACCCGAAATTCCGATCACTTATTTCCTTCGCGCGACCGCTTTCGATCATTTGCAAGACAAGAAGCAAGCTGTGGCAAACTATCACCTCTTCCTGCAGGGGGCGAATGGCAAGTATCCTGATCAGGAGTGGCAGGCGAAACATCGGCTGATCGCTCTGGAGCCGAAAAAGTAAGCTGGATCAGACCATGCTTGGGGTAATTGGATTGACCGGGAACGTGCGGATTGCGCGGCAGGCCAAAGCCCGCTTTCAATTCCTGCATCTCTGCCGCGGCGTCGCGCTTCTCATGCTGCTGGCGACGGCACTCGCCAGCTCGCATACCGACCTGACTGTGGATGAATTGAAAGCCCGCGTTTCCGCTGCAAACGTGGCCGATAAAGCCAAGATCTGCGTCGAAATCGCCGAGAAGCAGCTGGCTGCCGCCGACAAGCTCTATGCCGCTGAAAATCTCGACCAGGCTCAGCAGCATCTTGTCGATGTCGTCGCCTACTCCGAGCTTGCCCGAGACTACTCAATCCAGTCTCACAAGCATCAAAAGCAAACAGAAATTGCCATGCGGTCCATGACTCGCAAGTTGAACGATCTGTTGCACGTGGTGTCCCGCGAAGAGCAAGGCCCCGTCAAGGACGCAATTAGCAAACTGGAACGCGTCCGCGACGACCTACTGTCAGCAATGTTCCCCAAAGGTGCAAAATGAAAGTTCCTCGTCTGGTATTCGTGCTCATCACTTTTTGCTGTGCGCCCTTGGTACTGTTCGCCCAACGCCATCGGGATCCCTTGACCCAAGCGGAGATTAACCAGGTCCGCGACACCAGTTGGGAGCCCAAACTGCGCTTACCTCTTTACGTCGAATTCGCGCGTGCGCGTCTGCTGAAGATGGAGGAAGTACGGAACGATTCCAAGACGAAGGATCGCGCCAGGCAGACCCACGACCTGCTCGACGATTTCCAGCTTCTCTACGACGAGTTGAACGACAATATCGACACGTATGTCGACCGCCGCGATGATATCCGCAAGCCGCTAAAAGCGATCATCGACGCCGATACCGAGTTCCAGTCGAAGCTGCGTGCCCTGAAAGATGCCGCCGGAGTTCCCGCAGCCGAATCGCAGCAATACGAGTTCGTTCTGACCAACGCGATCGAAACCGTAGACAGTTCCGCCGAAGACCACCGCAAACTCCTGAGCGACCAGGAAGAACTAGCCAAACACAAAAAGCTGATCAAAGACGCTTCCAAGGGAACGGGAGTCAGCCCCGAGTAACAAGCGGACCTTAGACCTCGGCCGTTCGGCTCTCATCGACCGAGATGCATTTTGGGTGTTAACGCCTGTGAACAACGGTCATACTTAAGCAAGAGTCCGGACGCGACTGAAATCACCAAAGCAGAAGCCCCGCTGGTCAGGCGGGGCTCGGCATTACTGCACTATTCGTACTACGCTGCTTCCAGCACAGACAGAATGTTCCCCGCCGGATCTTTGAACCATGCTATGGTCGGCCCGTTTCCGCGGGCAATTCCTCGCCCATCCGTTTTCAAGTGTGGCTCATTGTAGACTTCAAATCGCACACCGCGCTTACTGAGTTCATCCACCGCTTTTTCCACGTTGTCCACGGGAAAGTTCAACACCGTAAATGTGGCGGGCTGATGGTTCGGCTTCGGATAGATCAGAGTCCTGGCCTTGCTCAGAATCAGCGTGCCCTCCGGTCCGGCGGAAACTTCCAGCCCGAGCGTCTTACCGTAGAAATCTTTGGCCTTCTGAATGTCGTTGACAGAGAAACTGCTTTGAGCTTTGTTTTCGTTTAGCATGCTGCACTCCTTATGATTTGGTGTGTCAGCTTTGATGCACCAAATGCCCGAAAAGGGTTTTGAGGTTAACGTCTGATTGCGTCAGGTTGAAATCGCTCCCAGATTGGCGGGCGAAATATGATCTCTCTGACATGGTGCTACGCTCTGGCCTGAATATCAGAGAGGAATATCGGGGTTTCGAAGGCTCCCCTAGAAATCTTATGGGCAAGTCAGCGTTGCGGATACCAATTGCCACGTGTGCGGCGTGGGTTAGGTTCTCATTCGTTTGCGGGAGCGCCGGGTCCGTCACTGCATAAGCGATGACCTGGAAGTTCCCGACAGCCGCCCCGCATTTCGCCAGTCCATTTTCACTTATGGTCGCCGCTGGATCCTTCTGCGGAATAACGACAACCCACAGTGCAGGCTGTATGGGGGCCGTGAGCGGAGCGTGGTTGTAATTTCCTCGGGCGGAGAACTGCACTTGACCATCCGGATAGTCATGACCGGCAGCCATTGCGGGAGACAGGGTCATAGAGACTAGCCGCCGAGGAGAACTACCACAGCTCATCGTCACAGCAAGAATGAGCAGTTCGGTACCTGTAAATAGCCCGAGATCGTGATCCAGAAATATGAAATGAAGGGGGTAGGCATAGGAGTTGGATTGCATTCAGGCTCAACGCTGCCCAACAGCTCTACATCAAGCGAGGGTACATCCCGGATGGTCGCGGCATTACGTACCAAAATCGCCCTGTAAAAGAAGGCGCAAACGTAGTGGTTGACGATCACCTGGTAATGCATTTCACGAAGCAACTACCAGCGGAGAAATAGTGCAGCAACACCGCCAGCTCTCTCGTGGTCGCAAAGATCGCGCTTCTTGGCCTGCCGCTGTTGAGGTGTACCATGCCTGTTAAACCAGGGACACCACAACAGCGACACGGATATGCGTCTCCAAGAATCGAGGAATCTCCCCATCCGGGGCGTGAGGGCTCGAGCCAGTGGTACATCACGTCCGCATCCATTCAATGGCAATTGGGATCATTGGCCGGATAGATGCCACCCGGAGCATCGCTCGCGGGGTAAATCGTGGCCCACCACACCACGGCGATGTTCTTGCCCGTGTTAGTGACGGAATGGACCTGATTTGGACCCTCCACAAAGGCGCTCCCCGCAGAGAGTTCCTCGGACTCGCACTGGTTTGGTCCAACCACATGCTCCTCGGTTAGTGTGCCGCGCGAAAGAATCACGTAGCTCAGTCCTTTGTGATAGTGCCACGGAACGGTTTCGCCGGGATCCATCCTGAAACCTTGGATCTGAATCGTGCCGGGAACCGGATATCCGGGTCCGTAGGCGCCGAAGTCGTAGCTGGCAACCGTTCCCAACTTGAAGATGATGTTCGAAACCGCTAGCGCAGTACCGGCCATGATGGTAACCACAACCAGCGCGACACATACTGTTTTTCCTCTTCGAGACATTCAATTTACTCCTTTGAGATTGGCCTCCCGACACTCACTCGCTCGAGGCCGCGCGTGAGTATCCGGTGGCGGGATGCACTTTGCAGCGCTCGCCGGGAATGGTCAATCGAGGTGCGCTGAAGATTGCCTTAAGATTTGCTCAAGCTGTAAGTCCAAGCAAATCAAGATACTTTGAAGCAAGCTGGAGATATAATCCGGACAATCTGGTGGGGCCATGTCAGGCACAATTCAGTTCTCTGATTACATCTTGGACTCGGACCGCTACGAGTTGCGTCGGGGTGAGCGGGCGTTGAAGCTGGAAAAGATCCCGATGGAATTGCTCATATTGCTCGTGGAGCGGGAAGGGGCGCTGGTCAGCCGCGAAGAGATCATTCAGAGGATCTGGGGGAAAGACGTATTCTTCGAGTCGGATAGCGGAATCAACACTGCGGTAAGTAAGTTGCGCCAAGCCTTGCGGGACGATGCTGAGCGTCCCAGGTATATCCAGACTGTTGTCGGGAAAGGCTACCGCTTCGTTGCGCCGATAGATCATTCGCTACCAAACATCAGGCTGGAGGAAGAAAAGAACGGGACAAAAGAAGCTCCAACCTTGACCGACTCGGCGTCGGTGCAGGTTGTGCAGAGCACGGCTCGGCAGCGCTGGGTCATTCTGTCGGTTGCCGTTGGGTTGGTTGCATTGGCAGTCGGTTCTTATGTTTACCGGTCGAGTAGTTCGCAGTCTTACCAGACAATCGCTGTCCTTCCATTCAAGCCGCTGAGCGCTAGCTCAAACGACGAGTATCTAGAACTCGGGATGGCCGACACCCTCATCACCCGACTGAGCAGGACAAGTGGCCTCATCGTACGTCCCACGAGCGCGATCCGGAAGTACACCGGGGCTGATAGTAACCCATTGGTCGCAGGCCAGGCGTTGCGAGTCGAAGCAGTCCTCGACGGGACAATTCAGCGCCTCGGTGACCGCCTGCGAGTTTCGGTTCGCCTGCTCCGCGTGCGTGACGGAGCCAGCCTTTGGTCAAACAGTTATGACGCTGATTTCACGGACGTCTTTAAGGTGCAAGACGCCGTTTCTGAACGCGTGGTGGACGCTTTGGCCGTTCGGCTTTCGAGCCAGGAAGAAGCAAGTCTGCGAAGGCGAGATACGAGCAACGTACAAGCCTACGAACTGTACATGAAAGGGATTTTCTTCTGGAACAAGCGAACTGAGGATGGGCTCAGGAAAGCTGTCGATTACTTCGAACAAGCAATCGCGGCAGACCCCAACTATGCGCGCGCCTATGCTGGTCTAGGGGCCGCTCTGAACCCCATGGGTTATCGCGGCTACCTTGCGTCGGATGACGTGCGGCCCAAGATACGTGCCGCCGCCACCCGAGCGGTGAGCCTTGACCCGGACTTGCCAGAAGCGCACGTTGTGCTCGGCGCCGTCCTCTCTTTTTATGAGTGGAACTGGTCCGAGGGAGAGAAAGAATTCAAGCGTGCACTAGAACTAAACCCAAAGCTACCCCTGGCACACCACTGGTACGCGATGTCACTGCAATGCCGGGGTCGTTATCAGGAAGCTCTGCAACATCGGCAGCGCGCTCAGGAACTAGATCCGATTACACCGGTCATCACCACGGGATTAGGCGACGTCCTGTTCCTGACGGGAAACGACGAACGCGCCTTAGCTCAGTACCATAATGCGTTGGAATTAGACAATTCTCTCGACGAAACCCACCTTGGGATCGGCCATGTGTATGAGCGACGAGGAGACTATAAGGCCGCTATCGCCGAGTACAGGCTCGCACTGCAGAATTCACCGAGGAGCCGAGCGTCAATGGCGGCTCTAGGGCATGCTTTGGCGCAGGCCGGCGAGACGTTGGAGGCTAAGCAAATCCTCAACGATCTGGTGCGAACATCGCATGAGGGGTATGTCTCCCCTGTTCACCTCGCGATCGTGTCTGTCGGGCTCGGTGACAAAGAAACGGCGCTGAATTGGCTCGAGCGGGCGCATGATGAGAGGAACGCGTCACTATCGGGAATCGGAATGGAACTCCAACTACAGGGCCTGAGTGGAGATCCTCGCTTCCGAAAGCTGATACAGCAGGTCGGTCTGATACAACCAGTTAACTAGCAATGGTGCATTAGTGATCAGGGGCGAAGCACATCCCAGGAGCTCAAATGAAGTCTGAAATTAAGATAGGCCAACGCTTCAAGTTCAATGTATTGTCCGACGAACCTTCGCAAGAACGGCAAGCGGTAGTAACTGACGTACTTTCTAATGGAGAAGAAGGACTCGGGCCAGAAGTGGACTACTATCTTGCATATTGGGTGGAGGCCTACGAACTTCCACAAACACAGACCCCGACAACGTTGATGTTTGAGCGCGGAGTTGACGGAAACGTATACCTCGACGGACGAATGGTTCCCATCACTTTGCTGAAGTGACGCTCCGCCTGGGAATGTCGATACCTGCTGTCTGTACTCTCTCCATGGCCTGGTTTTGAGTGTTAACGCCGAATTACCTCAGTTGACTCTCCTCACGTAAAATCCCCTGATAATCGAGACAACCTCCCTATAAGGAAAACGATTTTGAAACAAACTCAAAGTTCGCTCGTCCGCCGGCCCAGAGCAGAATTCTTGAAGTCGATTCCTCGCAGCTCGCTCGTAATCGCAGTCATCGGAGTGTTTTCGTTATTCGCTTCCATCGGTTTAATTTCGATGCTGATGTCCCCGGTGCGCCAGACGATCGCGTCTACTCTGGTGGCGGTAGCAATCTACGGCGGCTTCGCAGTTGGCTACGCTGCGTTATGGATCGCTCGCAAGTTCTGGCTAATCCCGGGTTGGGCGCTATTGCAGGCAGCAGCGATCAACCTAATCGCAAGAATATTTCGAGTAGGAATCATCGAGGGCCGCAAGGAACTCGAGCAACAGTTGTCTGCTCTCGGGGTATGTGCGATTTTTGCCATTGTTATCGCGTATATCGCCTTCATCAACTTCATTCGGCGCGAAGGAAGTCGCTATTTTCGAATCCAGACAGAAGTTGAGCTTGCCCACGAAATACACCGTTCCCTGGTTCCAAGTTTCGAGCGAAAACTCGCCGGATACGAAATCTTCGGAGCTTCGATTCCGAGCGGAGAAGTGGGAGGCGATTTGGTGGATATCGCTGAAAATTCCAACGGCCGGATCGCCTATATTGCCGATATCTCCGGGCACGGCGTCGCTTCCGGTGTGCTGATGGCGATGTTCAAGACATCGTTTCGCAGCGGTTTGGGAGCTAACAACTCGCCGGGTCGGTTGCTTGAGGGAGTGAATCGCACGCTTTATCCCCTGAAGATGTCGAACATGTTTGCCACCGCCGGTGTTCTGCAACTCTGGCCGGGGACCAAGTCTGTGATCTACTCACTCGCCGGGCATCCGGCACTCATGCGTTACTGCAGTCAGCAGCACGCGATTGTGGAATACGCCTCTCAAAACCTGCCCCTGGGCATACTCCCCGAGCAGCAGTTCTTAACCGATCGACTGGAATGTGATTCTGGCGACGTTCTCCTGCTGCTAACCGATGGGTTCAGTGAAGTATTCGATGATAACGCTGCCGAATTGGGTATGGAACCTATCAAGAGCGCCTTTCTGAAAGCTGCAGACCGGCCGCTCTCGGAGATCTTCGAGCTCCTGCGGAACGTCTCGCTAAGTTTCGGCAAACAGGACGATGACCAAACGATACTTCTGGTCCGGTGCACCTAGAAAACTCATCGAGGGCCGCCGTCGTCGATAAATCTCCGAGACCCGCAATAGCCCCTCTAACCTGAACCGGAACTCTTCCTCGCGTTTGGCATATTCGCCAATCGCCGGGGTCCGAAGCCCCAGGTCCGAGGTCGACTTTTCCGTGCTACCCTAGCCTCACCGTGCGTCCCGGTCTTCTTGAACTTTTCCAGGAAACCTACACAGAGCTCTGCCCCGGCAGCACCCCACCCGAACTGAAAATCGAATTCTTTGCCTTCGCTAACGTCAACAACACCATCCGTCTGCGCAACGGACGCCTCCTGGTTCGCCTCTCTGATCTGCTCGAGGGGGCCCCCGAGCCCGTTCTCAAGGCCATCGCCCACATCCTGCTGGCCAAGATGTACCGCCGGCCCATCGACCGCGCTCACTCTTCGCGCTATCGCAAATACATCGGCAGCCATGAAATCGTCCGGAAGGCCCACCTGGTCCGCCAGATGCGCGGTCGCAAACTTTTGCGCTCCCCCCGGGGACACTATTACGACCTCGAGGCAATCTTCGAAGATCTCAACACTCGTTTTTTTCACGGCCTGATGGCCCGTCCCCGCATGAGCTGGAGCCAAAACAAGACCCGGCGCATCCTGGGTCACTACGACCCGGCGCACAATGCCATTATTATCAGCAGGATCTTCGATCACCCCTCTATGCCCCGATACGTGCTGGAGTACATCGTCTACCATGAGATGCTCCACCTGAAACACCCCGTAAGGCTACGGGGCAGCCGCCGCTGTGTGCACTCCGCCGAATTCCAGGCCGAGGAAAAGCTCTTCCCGCGAGTCTCTGAGGCCAATGCCTTTCTGAAACGCCTCTGACTCCCGCCCCCGCCA